>Ga0206125_10000042_pt1 | contig 162040 bp, 135 predicted proteins | sample Helgoland_Spring_4_FD_148598 | JGI IMG/M metagenome (GOLD analysis project Ga0206125, IMG submission 148598) | Pelagic subsurface seawater microbial communities from Kabeltonne, Helgoland, North Sea - Helgoland_Spring_Bloom_20160331_1 | ecosystem: Environmental > Aquatic > Marine > Epipelagic...
AGGTGTTAAAAGTACAAACCAACGCATGTCTGGTTTACAGCATCTTTCGTAGCAAGACTTGGGTATTCATTGATAATAACCGCCAACAACTTGCAGCACCCAATAAACCAACAACAACAGCACCCGTTACCGGAGCGATAACCCAATATTCTAAATGCAAACTACTTTGCATTTGAAAAACATTGGTTTGCAACAAGTACAAGCTCACTTCATTAGCTAATGCCGCCATAAAACCGGCGACTGATCCAATGATTAAAAACTCATAAATAACCGACAGTCTTATCATCATGCCTTTAGCACCTAATGTACGTAAAATGGCAAGCTCTCGCTGGCGTTCATCCATGCTAGCCTGGACTTGAGCCACTAACACCAAACTGCCTGCCACTAAGACCAACACTAATATAAATTCAATGGCTGCAGAGACTTGGTCAATGATACTGCGTACTTGGTTTATACGAGCGTCAACATCAAACATCGTCACACTGGCAAAAGGTGCCATTAACTTCGTTAGTTCTGGTTTGCGCTCTGGAGGCAAATAAAAGCTCGTAATATAACTTGCTCTAAACTGCGACATCGCTTCTGGATGCAACACAAAAAAGAAATTCGGTTGCATCGTTTGCCAATTAACGGTTCTGACACTCGTGACTTGTACGGTGACGATTTCAGAGCCTATATTAAACGTTAACTCATCGCCCATTCCTATCCGCATACGCTCACCCACTCGTTCCTCAATAGAAACGGGAAACACTCCTTCGGGTAATGTGGAGTTTTGCGGCGTCCATTGGTCATGCCATTGACCTGCAATAATTTCATTACCCGACTGTAAAACAGTGTCCCAAGTCAGGTTCGCTTCACGACCTAAACCGCGACGAGTTTCATTGGTCGTATCTTCGTCTTCTTTGCTAATATCTGTGCGAATGAGCTCATCATTTACTTTAACAAAACGTCCACGAGAAACTGGATATAAACCATCTGTATCAATACCATTTTTGGCAAAATGCTCGACTAGTTTCGGACGTTGCTCTTGCGTAACATTTGCCAAGAAATAATTAGCTGTTCCTTGAGGTAATTGATCTCTCCACTGCTGCACAATATCGTTACGCATAACCAGTACAACCAGTAATAGCATTATGGTTAGGGCAAAACTAATCAGTTGCACTGAATTATCTAAACTACGTCGTTTAATCCGCGCCCATGCCAGTTGCCAAGCACCCATTCGACCTTTTCCAAGTACCCTACCTAAGGCAATTAAACCGAATGTCGCACCCAATAAAAGCCCCACTAAAATCAAGCCAGACACAAACAAAATCAGACTGATTTTTAGGTTTTGGGAGTACACCCACATCAATAATAAAATCGCACCACCCGCTGTAATATATTGACCACCACGAGAAGAAAAAGTAGCAGATATATCGCGACGTAATACCCGTAATGGGGGGATTGAAAAAAGGCCTAATAATGGATATAAACAGAACAATAAGGCACACACACTGCCCGTGAAAATTGCAATTAACATCGGCCGCCAATACCAAACTTGTAACGATACTTCCACCGTATCGGCTAATGCACTGACCACAATTTGTTGCAGTACAAACCCTACGACAGCGCCTAACATGATCCCTAAGATTGCAATAAACGAGATTTGATATAAATACACTTTGCGAATAGTGTTGGTACTTGCGCCTAAGGTTTTCATGATCGCAACGGGATCAAAATGGCGTTGGGCATAACGTTGTGCGGCAACGCCAATCGCCACTGCTGCCAGCACAATCGCTAACAATGAGGCTAACAGGAAAAACTGTTCTGCGCGTGCGACTGATTCACCAATCGGGGATGTATCATCTTGCACCGACAACCAGCGATGAATTTGTCGGTCTAATTGCGGAGATAACGCATCAAAATAGTCATCTAAATCACTATTCTCCCCGGTAAAATACGCTTTGTAGTTTACTCTGCTACCAGGTCCTGTGACATTAGTTGCAGCAATATCTTGGTGATTAATTAACACCATTGGATCAGCATTGAACACACTGAAACCACCATCAGGGATTTCCGATAAAATCTGAGTCACCGTAAACGTCGCATCACCGAGTTCGATGTTATCCCCAATAACCAGTCCTAATAACTGAAATAAACGAGAATCAATCCAAGCTTCACCGCGTTTAGGGATCTGCGTCGTAGCAGCGCCGGTCGCAAATAATTCAGGGGCTAATTTAATATTGCCTTTCAACGGATATGTGTCAGATACTGCACGTAAATCAACTAATGCCAATTCATCATTAGCAAATGCCATAGAACGAGTAGATACTTGCTCTGCGGTAGCTAAAGAAAAAGTCTGCGCTTGGGTGATCCACGCTGGATCAATAGGGTTACGCGCTGATAGTTGACGATCCGCGGCAATAAACTCCGCTGAACGGTCAGTCAACGCCCCTTGTAAGCGCTCAGAAAACAACGACAGTGATAACACCGCTGCGACCGATAAGATGATCGCAAATAAAATAATACTCAGTTCACCTCGTTTTGCCTCATGTTTGAACAAACGCCAAGCAAGTTGCCGTGGCATATTTTTCGCTCTAACAGAACTCATACTAATCATACTGATGCTTCCTGATCATGTGATGCAGGGTTATTTTGATGCTCCGTCTTTGACGATCCAAGGTTGTCCTGGTTCGGCGTCACCTCAACTAATTCACCCGCGGTCATCGCCAATTGACGATCACATTTTTTGGCTAATTCAGGATCATGAGTAACCAAAATCAATGTCGTGTTGGATTGTTTGTTTAAATCAAAGAGTAATGACTCAACGTTATGCGAATTGTGTGCATCCAAATTACCCGTTGGTTCATCGGCAAACAAAATTTTAGGAGATGTAATAAACGCGCGTGCAATCGCCACACGTTGCTGCTCACCTCCAGAGAGTTGATTAGGATAATGTCCTGCCCGATGTTCTACGCCTACTTGTTTAAGTACTTCTAATGCTCTAGCTTTTGGATTATCCAAACCAATGATTTCTGCAGGTAACATGATGTTTTCGAGCGCAGTTAAGGACGGAACAAGCATAAAGCTTTGAAAAATAAACCCGACTTTCTCGCCGCGCAATTGTGCTCGCGCTTCTTCGTCTAAATCGTGTAGCGGTGCACCATCTAACCAAATTTCACCTGATGTGGCAGTATCTAATCCCGCTAATAACCCTAACAATGTTGATTTCCCCGAACCTGAAGCGCCAATAATTGCGATGGACTCCCCCGCTTCTACTGAAAAATTAACCGGTTGAAGGATCTGCAACTCGCCTTCACTCGTAGAAACTGTTTTAATAAGGTCTTTGGTTTTTATCATGGAGCAATGTTCACCGTGTTATTAAATAATTTATTATCTAAAGCGTGTCGCGCCTCAGTGCAATATTTAAAATTGTTGTGCTGCGCATTAATCGTCCTTTGTACGCAATTACATGCCGCTTCAGATCAATTATCCAAGCACCAACAATCTATGGATAATAGCAGCCAAGCCGGAAAAGTTGTACTGGTGTTAGGCGATAGCTTAAGTGCTGCGTATGGCTTGACTCAAGAACAAGGATGGGTAAGTTTGTTACAAGATGTGTTAGCGCAACATAACAACCCTGATTTGGCGACGATAAAAATTATCAATGCCTCTATTAGTGGAGAGACAACAGATGGCGGTTTAGCGCGTTTAACACGTTTATTGCATCAACATCAGCCTACTGATGTGTTAATTGAGCTGGGCGGGAATGACGGCTTGCAAGGGCATAGCATTAAAAAACTTAAAACTAACTTGCGTGACATGATCAAACAAAGCCTTGCAGCGAAGACGCAAGTGGCCGTGCAGCAAATGCAAATCCCAACCAATTACGGTGCACGTTATAATAATATGTTTATGAATGCATTTTCCCAAGTTGCAACCGAAAGCCAAGTTCCCCTAGTGCCTTTTTTCTTAACCGATATTGCGCTACAACCTGAACTAATGCAAAACGATGGGATCCATCCTACTGCCGAGGCACAACCATTGATTGCACAATTTATGTTAGACAATTGGATAATCCCATTGGTGTTGCGTTAAAACTGATACACAGTCGCGGCGCTGAGCAAACCATTTACATCGATTTTTTCTTGCACACATGCTTTGATGTCTTGCATCTTAATGGGTTGCAAACACAATGCTATGGTCTGGTATACACCATCGGCTTGTCTTGCTTCAGATTGAGATAGCGATCACGCAACAAGGTCTGACGCGATTGCATTTTAATCGGTTCACCAGCAATAAATACATGCTCTGCAGCTTCTGTCACCTCTAATGGATCACCCGACCAGACGACTACATCAGCTCGCATTCCTGGTGCCAGAGAACCTACTTGTTGATCTATCCCAAAGATTTCAGCCACGTTCTTGGTCAATGATGCAAGTGCTGCGTCGTAACTCATTCCATTTGCGACAGCATTACCGGCATGTTGTGTCGCTAAACGAATATTATGAGTTTCAATGCCGATTGCGACTTTCACGCCGGCTTTATCAAGACGACCTGCATTTGCTAACGTCGCGCCGAGTGTGTCAAACGCACCGGGTAAATTGTACTCAGGATTGACAATAACAGGAATGTTCGCTGCCGCTAATTGATCCGCTACTCGCCATGCATCCGAGCCTGAAATAATGGCGACATTCAAGTTGCTAAACGCCTCTTTTAGAGCAATGATATGCAGTAAATCAGCTTTACGGTCAGCTTTAATTAACAGAGGTTGATGCCCTTGAACAACATGCCCTAAGGCTTTTGCATCAGCGCGAGAAATCATGCCATACCAAGGTTGGGTTGGCGATAAATCCGTATCAATCGCATATTCGGCTTCACTTAAGGCTTGTTTTAGTGCAACCCACAATGTACCACGCGTCCCACCGGTATCACTTGCACTAGCATTATTGACGCTAAGCGCCATAAACGCACGGGCTTTGAGTAAAGGGTCGTTATCCATTAATTGGATCACCGCCCCTTGTCCTTTAAACAAATAATCAGAAGATTCAATCCCCGTTACGGCAGTCGTAAAGCCTTCCATCCGAGTAATGGGGATCAAAGTCGAATCTGCATTTATACCATAAGATACATCAACCGCCGCGCCGATTGTCGTCACCGGATGATTGGTAGTAGAGGCATCGACTTGTCCCGCAGAAAAACCCACTTCAACTAAGCCTAATGCTGTGTATGCGCCAATAAAACCGGGAGTAACCACTTTGCCTGCCGCGTCAATACGCTCATAACCCCTTGGCGACTTAGAGCCTGCAATAATTTGTTCGACCTTGCCGTCTTTAATCAACACCGTTGCTTCTGCTAGTGTTCCTTGACCGGTTAAGGTATGCACTTTACCGCCTACAATAGCAAATTGACTCGCTAAGACCGACGTACTCAGTCCTAATACACCTACCACACCAACTAGGGTGAACATCGTTAATAAACGTTTCATTTGTGATCTCCTTCACCGATTTGTCCTAATTCAAAATCACTTACCGGCCACGTATCGGGTTCAGTACGATCAAACGCCAGTCCACCATCGATAAATACTTTTTCAGCTTGGGCATAAGTAGAGAATGGATCGGCGCTCCATAACACCACATCGGCATTTTTACCCACTTCTAGTGAGCCTGTTTGGTCAAAAATCCCAAGGGATTTCGCCGCATTGGCCGTTAACCATTGCCACGCATCCGCTTTGGAAATATCAATTCCTGCTCGACGACCATCAGACCAAGCTTTAGCTGCTTCTTGATTGAGTCGTTGAATGCCGATATCACTATCTGAATGCACAACTGCGCACGCACCAGCTTGATGCACCATAGCGACATTTTCGCGAATGCCATCATAGGCCTCAAGTTTAAAGCCCCACCAATCCGCCCACATTGACGCACAAACATTGTTTTGTGCGAGTTTATCAGCAATTTTATAGCCTTCTACCGCATGATGAAATGAGCCTATTTGATAATCAAATTCTTGCATCACATCCATCATAACCACCATTTCATCAGCGCGGTAACAATGCATATGGACGATAATGTCACCGTCTAACACACCTTTTAAGGTTTCGTTATTTAAGTCCCTTTTCGGCGCCTTAGTGTCTTTGCCAGCAGCAAAATCCGCTTCATACTGATCCCACTTAGCTTTATATTCTGCGGCACCAATCCAGGCTTTGCGATATCCTGCGACATTCGCCATACGCGTAGATGGGCCACCTTTTTTACCATAAACGCGTTTAGGGTTTTCACCACACGCCATCTTGATACCATAAGGGGCATTAGGAAACTTCATGTCTTGAACGGAGCGATCAGGTAGGTTTTTTAAAACAACACTACGTCCACCAAATAAATTAGCAGAGCCAGGGAGAATTTGTAATGACGTCACTCCACCAGCAAGTGCACGTTGAAAGCCCGGATCTTGTGGCCACACAGAATGTTCAGCCCAGACTTGAGCCGTTACCGGAGATGTCATTTCATTGCCATCCGCATGCGATCGGGTATCTGGGGACGGATATACGCCTAAGTGACTATGGGTATCAATAATACCGGGGGTAACAAACTTACCCGTGCCATCAATTTCGATGTACTTAGTGGGCAGTGAAATATCAGCACCTATACCGACGATTTTGCCATCTTGTAATAAAATTTGCGAATCGGTATTTAAGCCGCCAATACCATCAATAATAGTCGCATTGGTGATTAATGTCGCGACAGCCGGGATGGGCTCATACGTAGACGGGAATGGATCAGCATTAATGACCACATGTTCAGAAGTTGCTGTGGATTTAGCCTTGGCATCAGCACTATCATCCGAACATGCACTCAACGTTAATGTTGAAAGCATGGCGGTAGAAATAGCAGCTAACATCCAGGTCGGTTTATTTTTGTTATACACCTTGGATTTCCTTGTAGTATTTTGTTGCAAAGTCGTTTAGGGGATTAAAGCCTGGATAAATTAACTAAATTTGCGCACAAGTGCAAGATTCAAAGGTTAAATGATCTGTGACTGTAAAATAGAATAAAAGCATTATTGTAGGAGGGTTTTTACAATCTCATCAGCATTGTTTAACCGGCGTATCTGAGTAAACATGTCTTGGGCTTGTGGATATTGACGTTTGAGATAGGTAAACCACTGTTTAATGCGGTTGGGATAATAGCAACCTTTAACGCCTTCTATTTCATAAGCTGAATATCGAATCAACAACGCTAACATGTCTGTCCAAGGCATGGGCTGGGCGTTATGCTTGATGCAATTAGCTAAGTTAGGTAGCGCAATCGCGCCACGACCCAGCATTAAATTATCACAAGTCGATTGGCTTTGGCATAATTGTGCATCCGCCGCAGTCCAAATTTCACCATTGGCAATAATCGGGATAGGCACATGTTGTTTGATCTTGGCGATCCACGGCCAATAAGCTGGAGGACGATAGCCGTCGCTTTTGGTGCGAGCATGAATTGCCAGCTCCGTTGCACCCGCTTGATAAATGGCATCGGCATTTTCGATTGCCAACTCTGTGTCAGCAAAGCCTAAACGCATCTTAGCCGTCACAGCGATAGATGAAGGCACAGCCTCTCTGACAGCTTTGATAATCGCATATAGCTCTTCAGGGTATTGCAATAACACCGCCCCACCCCGAGATTTATTAACGGTTTTAGCCGGGCAGCCAAAATTAATATCAATCCCATGCGATCCAAGCTCAACGGCTAATTGCGCATTCTCAGCCAAATATTGTGGATGGTTACCCAGTAATTGGATTTTAACCGGCGTGCCACTTGGAGTGAAGCCGCCTTGATGTAGTTCAGGACAAAAGCGATAAAAGACGCGTTCTGGTAACTTTGCATCTACAATTCTAATAAATTCAGTCACACATAAATCATACCCACCAATTTGGGTAAGCATATCGCGCATTAAGTGGTCTAAGACCCCTTCCATTGGTGCAAGTGTGATGTGCATGATGACTCTGATAAATTTAAGTAACAAAAAAGCCACCCGAAGGTGGCTTGTTTGCAATGCTTAGCATTAATTTGGCGTCCCCTAGGGGATTCGAACCCCTGTTACCGCCGTGAAAGGGCGGTGTCCTAGGCCTCTAGACGAAGGGGACAGAAACTTTTACATTCCTGTTAGACTTCACTAAGTGAAAGGTCTAACCTAGGGCAATCCGAAGATTGCATTCAATTGCGAAACTGTGTCTCTCAATTGAGGTGCGCATTTTAGAGACTGAATCCGTTGCTGTCAATGGTTTATTTTATAATTTTTTATTTAATGTTGTCTAAGACAAAAAATAAAATAACGCATTATAATCTTACATTAACTGCGAGCTACTCAGTATCTAAAATACTAAAAACCAACGCTATATTAGTTTTTGTAAATGGCGTCCCCTAGGGGATTCGAACCCCTGTTACCGCCGTGAAAGGGCGGTGTCCTAGGCCTCTAGACGAAGGGGACAGAAACTTTTACATTCCCGTTAGGATTAACCTAACCTAGGGCAAACAAATAATGTTTGCGGTGCTGACACAAATGATGGTGGAGCCAGGCGGGATCGAACCGCCGACCTCTTGCGTGCCACGCAAGCGCTCTCCCAGCTGAGCTATGGCCCCATCTAAAAACTGGAGTACCATGTTGTGCTTCAGTTCCGTGACAGCGATGCGCATTCTAGGGAAGGCACCGCTGAGTGTCAACGGTTTTTTTAGGAATTCTCTCTGTTTGCTATAAATTCCAACGCTTTGTCGATTCTTTCACCGATTTTCGCTTGATCAAGCAATACTAACGCCACATCTAATGACGGTGAGTTACCTGAACCAGTACTGGCAACACGCAATGGCATCCCTACTTTACCCATACCGACTTCTAATGTTTCAGCAGTCGCATTGATCGCTGCTTGAATGTTTTCTGACGTCCACTCGGTTAAGGCTAATAAATTTTCTTTTACTAACAACAACGCTTCTTTTGCTACAGGACGTAAATGTTTTTTGGCCGCATTGGCATCAAACTCGGCAAAATCTTGATAAAAATAAGTACTTATCTCAGCCATTTCTTTTAATGTTTTCACGCGATCAGCTTGAATTGTCACTACGTCGCTTAATGCAGGTCCCTGCTCGGTATTAATACCCATTTGCGCAAAATGCCATGCTAACGCCTCACCGACTTCAGCTGGTGGCATCGTCTTAATATAATGCTGGTTTAACCAAATTAGTTTTTCGGTATTAAATGCAGACGCAGATTTACTGATATTATCCAAAGAAAAATGTTCAATCATTTCAGCTAAACTGAAAATCTCTTGGTCACCATGTGACCAACCTAATCTAACTAAGTAATTTAATACCGCGTGAGGTAAAAAACCCTCATCACGATATTGCATGACACTGACCGCACCATGACGTTTGGATAGTTTTTTACCATCATCACCTAAGATCATAGATACATGGGCATATTCAGGGATAGGTGCGCCTAACGCATGTAAGATATTGATTTGACGTGGGGTATTATTGATGTGATCTTCTCCACGAACAACATGGGTAATGCCCATATCCCAGTCATCGACGACCACACAGAAGTTATATGTGGGTGCACCATCGGTACGTAGGATAATTAAATCATCCAATTCCGTATTGCTGATCGTAATGTCACCGCGTACATGATCATGGATCACTACGTCGCCGTCTAATGGATTTTTAAAACGTACAACATACGGAGCATCGGCTGGATGATCCGTTCGATCCCGCCATGTACCAGGATAACGCGGTTTTTCACCCGCAGCTTCTTGGGCTTCTCGGATCGCATCTAACTCTGCAACACTCATAAAGCATTTATAGGCTTTACCTTCGTCTAGTAGTTGTTGCACTAACTCTTTGTAACGATCAAAACGGTCAGTTTGGTAAATAGGACCGATATCATGAGTTAAGCCTAACCATGTCATGCCATCTAAAATAGCTTGCTTGGCTTCATCGGTCGAACGCTCAAGATCCGTATCTTCAATCCGTAATACAAATTGACCACCTTGGCTTTTAGCAAATAACCAAGAATATAATGCAGTACGTGCACCGCCAACGTGAAGATAGCCAGTTGGGCTGGGAGCAAATCGAGTAACGACAGACATGAGACTTCCTAAATGAGGTAATAAAAATAATTGAAGCGCATTTTATCAGAAGCGCATGGATTGAACATCATTTAATGTCAGGTGATTGAATGAAATGAATATTGACAGAGATCAACACAAACATTCGTTGCAAGCGTAAAATGAAATGGTGAAAGCAAATGCAGTTTTTAAAGGAAATCTATTTATGCAAGCTATGCCGCACCAATATCATGTTAACGCCAACGCCAAACCGGATGACAATCTTGTTGTTAGCGTAACTAACTTACCTGATCTAACAATGGCAGCGCCACAACAATTTGGTGGACCAGGTGACAAATGGTCGCCAGAAGATATGTTAATGGCATCAATATCGAGTTGCTTTATCTTGTCATTTAAAGCTATCGCTCGAGCGTCAAAATTTGATTGGGTATCCATCGAGTGTCACTCTCAAGGGACGCTCGATAGAGTCGACGGGGTCACTCAGTTTACAAAAGTTGTGACAGACGTGACGTTGATGATCCCTGAAACAGAAAACAAACAGAATGCCGAGAAGTTGCTTCATAAGGCAGATAAAAGCTGTTTGGTGGCTAATTCACTGCACACTGAAATTGAGTTAAAGATTAATGAGATTAGATCTGTTCCTGTGAACTAATGCAATCGCTTTGTGTTTTTGTGCATTTGTGATGTTGCGCATTATTGCGAAATCTAAGTAACCGTTATTCTGAATCAATTCATATTATTTTATGTTTACTATACAGAGGCAATTCATCATGACAGCAAACAAACAACAATCAGATATCAAAGCAAGCTATCACGCAATGGTAGAAGCCGTCGAAGAGTTTATGGTAAAAGAAGGAAAAACTATTCAGCAGGCATTTCATGCTGCAGAAGAAAAACTCGCCGATGCCACAGATGCAAGCAAAGACAGCATTAAGCAAGCAAGCCAAGAATTACAATACAATTTACATCTATTTAATGATGCCCTTGACGGTGTGACTCAAGCATACAAAGAGCATATATTGTTTGAGTGGGATTTTATCAACAGTGCACTATGGGAAAAGTTTCAAAGTATTGCTAATTCAAATACCGCAGAGCTTATCGCATTCACAAAAAACCTGAGAGAACAAGCTGACGCAGCCACAACAAAGTCTCATTTATCTGCACATAAACAGCATACCCAATGGGATTCTGAGCATGCCTTTTGGCTAGATGAAATCAAGTTATGGAAAAAAAACCATCAACAAGCTTTATCTAAGCTTCACGATATTGAAAAAGCCATTAAGCAACATGCAACTATCCTTGATCAACATACAAACGCGATAAAAAAACATCTCAAGCTAGAGCATAAACATGAAGAACGCATGAAAAATGCGGAACAAGATCGCACCAGCGAAAACTTTAAAACGGAAGACGAACATAAAATGCCACAACATCAACATGAACAACAAATTCATGCGCAACAAGCAAAATTACATAATGAAATAAAAGCCAAGCACTTACAGACTATGGCCATGATTAACATGCTTTATACTGAAACACACAAAACCCTGTAACTGTGTTGTATATGAATAGGAACGCGCGACCAAAAACTAGCTATTTTTTGTCCTGCTTAAACGACTTGTTATGTTCTGACAAACTTAAATTCAGCATTACCTTTTCTTAAAAAATATAACGCTACACAAGTTGCTACAATTGCCATAACAGCACCAAACTCATCTATATACCAAGCAGAGTCTGTGTTTGTTATGGTAATCGGAGTGAATAATTTTTGAATAAATATATTTGAACTAGCATGATAAATAACCGCAGGCCAAAGGCTATTAGTTTTCATGCGAAAATAAGCCATAATTATCCCTGTAGCAGTTATAAAAACGGAGAACACAAACAGCTGGTAATATAATGGTGTTACGTCATTACCGTATAACCCTAAAATAATTAGAGGCCAGTGAAATAATGCCCAAATAAATCCACTTACTAATCCAACACCAGTAAAAGACATCATTTTAGCAAGCTCTGGCACTAGAAAGCCTCGCCAACCAATCTCTTCGCCCAAAATAGAAGGTAATGAGACAATAAAACTAATAGTCGAAATCAATCCGAAATGAAAAAGAAATATAGAAAGATCATTCCAATGACTTAAGTTATAGCTTTCTTTTTGCTCAGACAGAAACTCAGCATTATAAAATTCACCAAAGCCACACGCCCATATCATTAAATAGGAAATAATCGCAATAATCAGTGGCAAAAGATAGCTTGTACGTTGATGCTTCCATTTGCCCCATTGCCAACCTAGGCTCGATAATTTTCGCTTTCTCAAAAGGCAAGTAACCAATGTAGCCGCGCCAACTGACAACATTAATGGTGTCGCCTGGCCCATTCGATAAATTAACCAATACCCTAAAAAGTAAAAAGCGACAACCAATACAAAAAAAGTCGCTAGAGTTAAAGTTGTATCTTTAGAGTTTTTCAATAATAAGGCCTCTGATTAACTAAATTAAGAACATAACGCCCTGCTAACTGGCCGCAGCATCGCAGCAAGCTTTCATGTAAAGGTGTTGCAACGCGGAACGAGAACATGAACTTCAAGCGCAGGTTTGAGCAGTAATTTATTCTGGAGTATTTTCTACCCATTAATATTTGTTTTATCCTTTGCACAAGCATAGATCCAAGCAGCCTTGCCGGATATAAATTCACCTTCTACACGTGCGTACTCATCTACTTCGTATTCATCAGCCTGAAACAATTCTAGATCTGATAATTCAAATACAGCTCCTTCAACAACATCAGAACTTATACCTGTATATTTTAATATTGGATGAATATTCATACCGCTTACTTTTATAACAGTTTCGTCGGTTATTTTAACTTCTGAAAGAATGTATCCAATGAGTGCATCCTTTTCACCAACAAGTTTTCGACCAAACGTTTCTAGTTGCACAGACTCTAACTGCAATGTGCCATATGAAAACAATCTCTCCATTTTACTACCTCAAATGATTCTTGTAATAGCTCAATCATACACCATAATTTCGTCGTCTATTACTTCATATGCTAGCCTGTAACCCGCAGATCTTAGCTTAATTTTATACACATATTTGTAACCTTTTAGCCTATCAGCTTCAGTAAGTGTTGAAAAATGAGCAGCGAGTGACTGAATTTTATACGAAACACACTAAAATCAAGGCTACAGTGCGTTTTTTTAGATTTTGGGTTGACTCCTAATTTAACTTCCCTATAATACGCTCCACCTGCTCATCAGCAGCAAGGTTTAAAGATATACGGTCGCTTAGCTCAGTTGGGAGAGCATCGCCCTTACAAGGCGAGGGTCACTGGTTCAAGCCCAGTAGCGACCACCATTTCTTGTTTAATCATCCACTATTAATACCAAACACACTGGTTCAAGTCTTTCCGACCGAGCCACAGTAGCGACCACCATTTTTTCACACATCATATATATTTCACATGATCTATTATTAGTTCATTTCATATCTAATCAAAACAGTCTCTAAATAAATCAAGTAACTCTGGTGTCTAAAAGCTGTCGACGTAAACTTTAAAATACTCTTAATACCAATCAAAATATTTTAGTCTGATTGGACGATGTTAACTATTGCATTCGATGTGAATATTTATCAACACCAAGGTATTGTCCTTGTGATGAACAGCTTGTTTTAGACAAGCCTATCGAATCGGAGAAAATTCCAATGTTAACCGTAAAAGATGATTATTTAACACCAGAAGCTGTTGCCGTAATTCAACGAGCCAAAGACCTTGCACCTCTTTTGGCAGAGCGATCGCGTGCTGCTGAAGATGCAGGTATTATTCCACCAGAAACGATTGCAGATATGCAAGAAGCTGGTTTTTTTAAAGTACTGCAACCGAAGCGCTGGGGTGGATATGAAATGGACCCTCGAGTCTTTTATTCTGTTCAAATGGAACTTGCAAAAGGTTGCATGGCCACAGCCTGGGTATATGGCGTAGTGGGTGTTCATAACTGGCAAATCCCGCTTTTCCCTGAACAAGCACAACAAGATGTCTGGGGCGACGATCCTACAACGCTTACCGCATCAACCTACATGCCTACAGGTAAAGCAGAGCCTGTAGAAGGCGGATATAAATTTAGCGGTCACTGGAGTTGGAGCAGCGGCTCAAAGTATTGTAAGTGGATCCTTTTAGGCGGTTTACTGCCTAAAAAGGATGGCTCTGGAGAAATTGAGCATTGCACTTTTTTACTACCACGCTCTGATTTTGAAATAGTAGAAAATTTCGATGTACTCGGCCTTCGTGCGACAGCAAGTCATGATATTCACGTGACTGATGCATTTGTGCCAGAGCATCGCACACACCGTACTAACGACCACAGTGATGAAGGTTGTCTGGGTCGCGAGACCAATCCAGGTTGGTTATACAAGATCCCGTTTACACAAGTATTCCAACGTGCAGTATCCACTGGTTGTATCGGAGCTACCGATGGAGCAATTGAAAGCTTCAGAAAACGCGCGGCAACATTTGTTGGAAAACATGGTTCTAAAACTGCCGAAGATGTCAATTCACAATTGGTAGTGAGCGAGGCAATGATGCTTACAGACCAATTGAAACTTGTATTATTACGTAACTTTCAGCGTATTGTAGACGTGGCTAAAAGTGGCGATAAAATGCCTCTAGAAGAACGTTTAATGCAACGTGCACAAGCAGCTCAAGTACCCAAACTTTGTGCCGAAGCTGTAAATGAAATAATGCGTGCATGTGCTGCTAATGGTGCTTATAAGTCAAATCCAATTGAACGAATTTTCCGTGACTTACATGTAGCAAGAGGACATATTGCAAATAATAGTGACACTTATGCACGCAGTCATGGTGCAGTGATGTTAGGATTACCCAATGCAGATCCTTTTGTATAAGTAGCCACAATAATATAACGATACATATATCAAATTAGGTGCTGTAAAAGCGCCTTTTTTTTACTAACAACCGTCTTACATTATTTGTTAAAGTTAAGGATTTATTATGCGCGAAGCAGTCATTGTATCCACCGCAAGAACCCCAATGGGTAAAGCATTCCGCGGGGCATTCAACGATACTGAAGCCCCTGCACTATCGGGACATGCTGTCAAACAAGCAGCGAAAAAAGCAGGAATTGAAGGTTCAGAAATTGATGATGTTATTATCGGTTGCGCCGCTCAACAAGGTACTCAAAGTTATAATTTAGGCCGTTTGACAGCAACCGCAGCAGGATTACCCAACAGCGTACCCGGTATGACCTTAGATCGTCAATGTGCATCCGGCTTAATGAGTATCGGTTTTGCTGCGCAAAGTATTATGACAGGTTCCATGAATATTGTTGCTGCTGGCGGTGTTGAGTCTATTTCAATGGTGCAAAACAAACACAAAAACACCTACCGTAACGTATCAAAATTAGTGTTATCTAAATCACAATATGCTTACATGCAGATGATAGAAACAGCCGAAGTGGTATCTAAGCGTTATAATATTTCTCGCTCAGTGCAAGATGAATATAGCTTGCAATCACAACAACGCATAGCCAACGCTCAGGAAAACGATTTTTTCAACGACGAGATAGTCCCGTTGGCATCCACCAAATCAGTATTTAACCGCGAGACAAAAGAAGTCACATTTGAAGACGTTCTGTTAACCAAAGATGAAGGTAATCGCCCATCAACGACGCTTGAAAGCCTACAAGGTTTAGAACCAGTATTTAAAGACGGCTCAGTGATTAAACAAGGCAAATTTATAACTGCTGGCAATGCCAGTCAATTATCAGATGGCGCATCAGCCTGTATCCTTATGGCTTCGGCGTTAGCGAGTCAAAAAGGCTTAACGCCGATGGGTATCTTTAGAGGCATAGCTGTCGCCGGTTGTGACCCAGATGAAATGGGTATTGGACCAATTTATGCCATTCCAAAATTATTAAAGCAACACGGCCTATCTATAGAAGATATTGGTTTATGGGAAATTAACGAAGCATTTGCATGTCAATTGATTTACTCACGTGATTATTTAGGCATCGACAATAACAAACTCAACGTCAACGGCGGCGCAATTGCAATCGGTCATCCATTTGGTATGAGTGGTTCAAGAATGGTCGGTCATGCACTGATTGAAGGTAAACGTCGTGGTGTTAAATACGTAGTCGTGAGTATGTGTATTGGCGGCGGGATGGGTGCAGCGGGCCTGTTTGAAGTGTGTTTATAAGGAATATACTACATGAGTAATATACTTGATCGTTTTCGTTTAGATAACAAAGTCGCTATTGTTACGGGTTCAGGCAGGGGTATTGGTGCAGCGACGGCGATTGCTTTTGCTGATGCTGGTGCGGATGTGGTGGTTACCGCCAGAACCCAAGGACAATTAGAAAACACCGTAGCTGAGATCCATAAACGCGGCCAAAAAGCCTTACTGGTAGTATGCGATGTCATGGATGCAGCACAGCGTGAAGCGCTAGTTGAGCAAACCTTAGCTGAGTTTGGACGTATTGATATTTTGGTCAATAATGTTGGTGGTTCTGGGAAAATTAAACCCACCTTGATGACCAGCGAAGAAGAATTAGAAGCGTGCTTTAAATTTAATACGACAACGGCTTTTGCTATGTCTCGTTTGTGTGCACCACATCTGGCAAAATCACCCGACACGGGTGCAATTATTAATATATCCTCTGTAGCTGGCCATCTCGCTCAGCCTGGTTTTATTAGTTATGGCATTGGTAAAGCAGCAATGAATTTCATGACACTGAATTTAGCACAAGATTTTGCGCCTAAAGTACGTGTCAATGCAATCAGTGTAGGCTCAACCCTCACCGATGCGCTAGCGGGGATCATGAATGATGATCTAGAAAAAGCCATGCTTAAAAACACACCAATGAACCGTCTTGGTCAACCGGAAGATGTTGCTGCCTGTGCTTTGTTTTTAGCAGCACCGGCTTCTAGTTATATTACTGGGGAAATCTTCGGCGTAAATGGTGGTCTAACCAAAACGCCGATGGAAATGCCGCGCAGTGCTTTTTAACTAAATAGAATTCTCAGCAATAATCTATACTGCTGCTTGAATGCTTTACTGCTGCAGATTACTCAGTTGGGTACTCAGTTCAGCAGCATGCTTTGCCGCTCTTCTTCCTGAAAATATACAATCCGCTAATGATAAACCACTCATATAAAGGTTTGAAGGAATGCCCACTGCGGTTCTGCCTGCTGCATACAACCCCGGTATTGCATTTTTATTTGCATCAACAACCTGACCGCTTTCTTCATTAACATCTAAACCACCCATCGTGAGTACCGTACATGGCAATAAATGTTGCCCCAACGAGATATCGATAACATGATAAGGCGCTTTTAATGCCACGGCATCATCTTTGGTTTTGTGAAACGCATCAGCAATCTCACCATTAGCAACACGTGAATATCGAGCTATTTCAGCTTCTACCGTCGCTAAGTCAAACCCATAATGAGAACACATCGATTGTGTCGTTTTAAATTTCTTTTTCACAACAATATGATTCAATGCAGCTAAGAGTTGTTGAAATGGTAGAACTTTACCTGGCGCAATTTCCTGCCATGCTTGTTTAACTAACCTAGAATCTAAAATCAACCATGCCTTACCATTATTACGCTCTACCATCGCCTCACCAATGGTTGCACCATAACTCGATTCATTCACAAATCGAGCACCTTGTTGATTAACAATGATGCCCTGCGACCATGCCAAAGGTGGATTAATAAAGCGCCAAGCTGTGGCATTACCCATTAATTTAGTCGCGCCACCTACCGACTCTCCTAAACGTATACCACTACCATCATCAGCATGAGTGCCAAGTGGCAATCCCTTTAAGTATTTAGGACAGTAGTGCTTGACCATTTTTCGATTGAAAATGAAGCCACCTGCACTCAGCACTATACCCGATCGTGCACGGTAGTAGACAACCTCCCTTCCTTCTTCTTCAATGTGCTTTACTTTGTTTCGGAAGTACTGAGCCAACTTACGCATAAATTTACCGCCCGGTAGCATATTAGGAAAATACGTAGCAATTGCCATTGCCAGTGCACTGTTACGTTTATGTCTTTTTTCAGCATCACTACCAGGAATGAGTTGCAGGGCTTTGAGCCCTAATACACGTCCATCCTTATCGACAATGAGTTGCCGCGCTTCGGTTTGTGTATCAACCTGAACACCCATTTTTTTTGCCGACTCACGCATAGGCGAAAAAATTGCACCACCTAAATTAACGGCTGAATTACCATTTTTAATGACTCCTCTATGCCCTCTTGCAGCTGGAGGATATTCTCCTCGATGAGATGGTAGAAGGGAGTTATCTGAATGATACAGAAAATATTTAACGTTAGGATACGAGGTTTTCTTTTTAAAAACGGGTCCTGAAAACTTGACACCGTGACTCATTAACCAATCTAAATTTTGTGAACTTTGTTCACAAAAGCGCATTAAAGTTTCATCTTTTACAACACCTTGGGTTTCTAAATTCAAATAATCAAACATCGCTTGTGGCGTATCTTGCTCACCTAAGGACTCTTGCACCTTGGTGCCGCCTCCAGCATAAACTACCCCGCCACTTTTTACTGATGCACCGCCGCCCGCAAATCGGTCTAAAACAATTACATCCAAACCACTTTCTCGTCCTTCTAATGCTGCAGAAGCACCCGCCGCACCAAAACCCACGACAAGTAAGTCGGTTTGATGCTGCCAAGTAATATCTGTTGCCCCATTGACTACTAATGATTGTTCAATGTTTGAAAACCAATCTGGAGGTGTGCTAGATGTGTTCATATTTTTTCCTTACAAAGTTGGGCGTATGTCTTTGGGCATACCTAAACCGCGCTCTGCTATTATGTTTCGCTGAATTTCATTAGTACCACCATAAATCGTGTCAGAGCGAACAAATAAATACAGTGCTTGCATACGCGATAATTCATAAGGCGCAGCAGATAAAATTTCGGCTTCAGGCCCAAGTACGTCCATCGCTAATTCACCTAGATCTCTATGCCAAGTAGCCCAAAACAACTTATATATCAGCGCCTCTTTTTGTAATGAGCCATCATCACCATTACCCGATAACATCCTAAGACTGTTGTATCGCATTATCTTTAAACCAATGTGTGCATCGGCAATACGTTGACGGATCATTGGGTCTTTGTGTGTGCCATTATTCTTAGCGGCGACAATCACTTCATCCAGCTCATTTTGAAACTGCATTTGCTGTCCAAGAGTCGATACACCTCGCTCAAATCCAAGTAAGCCCATTGCCACCGCCCAACCTTCTCCTGGTTTACCGACAATATCTTGGGCATCACACTCGGCATTATCAAAAAACACTTCATTAAATTCACTGGTACCGGTCAGCTGCTTGATACCTCGTACTTCTATTCCAGGTTGATCCATGTTTAATAAAAAGAACCCCAAACCCTTGTGACCTTTGGTTCCAGATTCAGTGCGGGCAATCACAAAAATATAATCCGATTCATGCGCTAAAGATGTCCATACTTTTTGCCCAGTGATAAGCCATTTACCAATGGCTTCATCAAAGACTGCTTTTGTTCTTACATTGGATAAATCCGACCCAGCACCAGGCTCTGAATATCCTTGGCACCATAAATCGTTACCTGAAAGAATACCAGGTAAGTAACGTTGTTTTTGTGCCTCACTACCAAATGCTATCAAGGTCGGCCCCGTTAAGCCTTCACCAATGTGTCCGACTCGACCCGGTGCGCCGGCACGGGCATATTCTTCATTAAATATGACTTGCTGTTCAATTGAACAACCGCGTCCACCGTATTCTTTTGGCCAGGCAATACCGATCCAACCACCTTCTGCAAGTTTTGCTTCCCATTTTTTACGTTCATCCGGAAACATATGCTCATCACCAGGTCCTCCGCGAAACTTAAGCTGTGCAAACTCCTCGACCAGATTGTCATTTAGCCATTGTGCTACTTCTTCGCGAAATTTTTCATCTGCTTTACTAAAGCTCAATTTCATTAGTCTGTACCCATAGTTAATAGCAGTGGTTAATCCAACAACATTTTAGCCACGCGCTCACGATGATATGCGCCATTACCCAAAAACATCTCTGATGACTTGGCTCGTTTGAAATACAAGTGCACATCGTACTCCCAAGTAAAACCTACGCCACCATGGAGCTGAATGGCATCCCCAGCATTCTTAAAGTAGCCATCGGAACAATATGATTTAGCAACACTGGCAGCCTCTCCTAGCTCTCTAGCCAATGAGCCGCCATCAAAAAATTCTTGTGCCACACACGCCGCATAATAAACGGCTGAACGGCCTACTTCGGTGCGTAGCATCATATCTGCAGCTTGATGTTTTACAGCCTGAAATCCCGCTATCGCGCGCCCAAACTGCACGCGTTCTTTGGTATAGGCGACACTCATGTTTAATACTTGTTGTGATCCCCCCACTTGTTCAGCAGCGGTAGCAATCGTCGCTAGGTTAAGAATTTTATCAAGCAACGGCCAGGCATTCGCATACTCCCCCATTAAAGCGTGTTCATTCACCACGACATTATCGAACACAATGTGAGCTTGTTTTTTGGTTTGATCCATCGTAGGTAAATACTCTCGAGTAACCCCTTTTGCGTTAGCATCAGTCACGAATAAACTAATGCCACTTTGTCCACTCGTGTCTGAGTTGCGTGCAGCCACAATGAGCACATCCGTAGTATGTCCATCTGGCACATAACGGTAGACACCATTAAGAACATATTCATTGTCCTTGGCTAATACAACTGCATCAACGCTATGAGCGTCCCATTTACCAGAACTTCCGGTGTAGGCAAGCGTTGCCGTTAAACTACCATTACATATTTGCGGTAAATAATGCTGTTTTTGTGCTTCTGTACCTGCAACAAGTAGGGCATTGGCGCCCAGACACACCGTAGCAAAAAATGGTGAACAAAATAAATGCTGTCCCATTTGCTCTAGCATGATCACTAATTCAACGTAACCCAGTCCAAAGCCTCCGTACTCTTCTGGGATATGTGTCGCCTGCCAGCCCATCTGCGTGCATAGTCGTTGCCAAACATTATCGTCAAAGCCATGCTCAGTTCCCATCGTATTGCGAATGGCTGATGACGTAGACACTTCGCTCAAGAATGACTGAGCAGTGTCACGGATCATCAATTGTTCATCGGTAAATGAAAATTCCAAGTAGTACTCCTTGATTGCAACCACCGGTAAGTAATTCAGGTCAGGGTTTTACCCGTCAGATTAGTGTGAGTAGCTCAGCTTTGACTATTTTGTTGGATGCATTGAGTGGCATCTCAGCAATAATTTCTACTCGTCTTGGCACACGATAATTCGCCATCCGTTCTTTGCACCATGCAATTAAATCTGCTTGATTAGTTGTATGGTCAGGCTTTAGAGTGATAAAAGCGCACCCTACTTCACCCATCCGCTCATCTCTAATACCCACTACTGCAGATTGTGCAATTGCCGGATGCTGAGCGAGTACGGCCTCAATTTCGGCAGGATAACAATTGAAACCGCCGGAGATATACATATCTTTGAGTCTGTCTGTAATACTTAAATAACCGTTTTCATCGACATGCCCCACATCACCGGTATGTAACCAACCTTGGGCATCAATTGCTTGAGCTGTCGCTTCTGGTTGCTCAAAATAACCCTTCATAACATGAAAGCCGTGTATACAAATTTCACCTGTCTCACCGGCTGGTAAATGTTCACCTTGGGCAGAGACTATGGCAATTTGTGTTCCTTCAATCGCTCGCCCACTGGTATTGGCAATCGTTTCATTATCCGTACTGGGATCACAGATTGTCGCAAGCCCTCCACATTCTGTTAATCCGTAAGCGGTAGTCACCACTTTAAACCCTAAAAGAGAGCGCATGCGTTCAATCAAAATAGGCGGAATAGTGGCCGCACCCGTAACGGCAACGCGTAAACTACTTAAATCGGCTTTTTGTAACCCTGGATGGGCAAGTAATGATAAATATAAAGTTGGAGGACCCGGTAACACCGTAATTTTATCATTGCTGATGCGCGTAAATACTTCATCAGCGTCAAATACCGATTGCGGCAATATCGTTGCGCCAGCAAGCAAACAGCTCACCCAGCCCGCTTTATAACCAAAGGAATGAAAGAAGGGATTAATCACTAAATAACGATCGCCTGGCACAATCCCAAGAGTTTGAATAAATACAGTAAACGCACGTATCATACTGCCATGACGGCTCATTACGCCTTTGGGTTTACCGGTTGTACCTGAGGTAAACATTAAGTCTGACAAATCCTCTCCATCAATACTCATCGCCAACTTTAGCGCGCTGTTTTTACTGACGTCACTCCGTTTTGCTAAAAATTGCGTCCAAGGACTACATGAGATAATTGGGTCACCAGCACGTGGTGTTAATGTCACAATCGCAAGCTGCGACGATTCAAATAACGCTGATAGCTGTGCTGGAAAATCGTTATTTAGAAAATCCCCTTCGCTAAATACTAGTTTCGCACCGCTGCGCTTGATAATATCTGCGGCTTCCATTGCTTTCATGCGGGTATTAATGGGTACTAATACCGCACCGGCCATTTGTAAGCCAATTGCAGCTAATATCCAAAGTGCAGAATTAGAGCCCCATATTGCGACTCTATCACCTGGCTTAACACCGAATGCGATAATTGCTCGACAAACATCTAGGCAATGATTTGGCAGATCTTGATAACTTATACTGATGGTACCGTCTTCAATCGCACATAATTCAGCATGTTTTTTTGCTGCCGCAAACACTAATCGAGGCACACTATCGATGACTGTCATTCTACATTCTCAGTTTGTTGCGGTGCAGCAGCACATGTTTTTGTTATATGATTAGCGGCAATATAACCAAATGTCATCGCCGGCCCAATCGTAGAGCCCGCACCTGGATAACTAGTACCCATCACTGACGAAGAAGCATTACCAATCGCATATAATCCTTCGATTGGCTCCCCGGTCGGACGCACAACTTGAGCGGAATCATTGGTTAGTAAACCACCTTTTGTTCCAATATCCCCAGGATTAATCATCATTGCATAGTAAGGCCCTTTGGTAATCGGCGCTAAACATGGATTAGGCTTAACGTTAGGATCACCATAGTAGCGATCGAAGACATTATCTCCGCGTGCAAACTCCTCATCAATTCCAGTCTTCGCATAGCCATTCATTTTTGCAACGGTAGCGGCAAGACCTACAGCATCGACATTGATTTTTTGGGCTAACGCCTCGAGTGAATCAGCTTTAAAATACACCGTATCTAACCATGATTTAGACGCTCTGCTATCTGGCATTATTTTGCCAGGCATCAGCGGCCCCATCGCATATTCATATCTAAAGTGCGCATCAAACACGACCCATGCAGGCACAGAATTACCCATTTTTTGATGATTTTTGTACATCGCATCACCAAACTCTAAATACGGAGCTGCCTCATTAAAAAATCGCTGACCTAAACCATCGACCACAATTGCGCCAGGAAAAGAACGTTCGGCAAATAAGCCTCTTGAACTCGGCTCTTTAGGCACTTTAATGGTCGGCGTCCACCAGCACCAATCCAATAAGTCGGTCGCAGCACCCAGTTTTTGCCCAGCCTCTAACGCCGCACCAGTATTTCCACCTTTAGGAGTCGCACTCCATGCTTGTTGTGATGGGGCCGGTAAGTATTTTTCACGTAGTGTTTGATTCTGCTCAAATCCGCCGCTACCCATAATAACGCCATGGCGTGCAATTAGTGTAAGCTCTTTACCATTTTGTAATACTTTAATACCTGTGACTTTATTGTCAGTGGTGACAAAATCAGTAAATTCGGTACTTCTCCACAATGGGATATTACGGTCGATTAGAGATTGGCGTAACGATGCCACTAAACTAGCACCTAAACCTGCTCGGCGGTCTCTGCGGCCTTTTTTACGTTGTTTAAAATCAAACTTATAACGTAGCATCAAACCTAAAATCATAAACATCCAACCACGCTCTTTAGACACTGCTTGATGTGCTTGGCGTGCTGTCCAGGCCATTTTACCCATGAGTAATGTATTACCAGATGCCGGTTGTTGATTTTCGATTTCATCTCCTAAACAAGTGGTATCGAATAATTCAGGATCCATCGTTCGACCGCCAGGCAGAGAACCTTCTAAATGCGGATAATAATCAGGATATTTGTCAGCAACTGCAAGCTTTACGCGCGAATTAGCATGCAGTTCGCGAAGCATTTTGGGAGCGTTATCTAAATAAGCACAAATTCTTGATTTAGCGACGCTACCATTACTTGCCGCTTCAACATAAGCGAGTGCAGATTCATAGCTATCGTTACCACCAAGTGCTTTGAATTCATCATTATTTGGGATCCAGATACCACCGCCAGAAATAGCAGATGTACCGCCGTACTTATCACTTTTCTCAACAATCAGCACTGAATGTCCATTATCTGCGGCAAATATAGCAGCAGTCATTGCGCCAGCCCCCGAGCCAACGATAATTATATCGTATTGATTTTCATTGTTGGTACTCATCTAATTTCTCCTGTTCAGCAAAATAATTCTGTTTAAAGGAATATTTTCTATTGATTGCTAATTTTGGCGTGGACACAACTATCCACATCATACAAATTTATACATAGAGCGCTTTTTTAAGCTCGTTCTTAAGCAATTTACCCGCAGGGTTCCGTGGTAATTTTGAAGTCACTATGTGTAAATGCGCTGGCACCTTATATTTAGCTAAGTGCTGAGTGACATGATTGCGTAATTCAGCCTCAGTCAGTGATTCGTTGTCGAGTAAACTTACAGCAGCTACAATAGACTCGCCGGTTTCTTCATCAGGTATGCCAAACACTGCGGCTTCGTCTACTTTTGGATGTTCTAATAAGCAAGACTCGACCTCTGCTGTTGAAATGTTTTCACCTGCACGAATTATTACATCTTTAATACGATCCACGATGTACAAAAAACCGTCATCATCAATGTAACCAATATCACCACTATGTAACCAACCTGATTTAAGTGTCTCACTGGTTGCTGCGTCATTACCTAAATAGCCATCCATCAAGCACACACCTCTCATGCAGATTTCACCTAACTCGTTGTTAGCCAGGACAAGTCCTTCAGGTGAACAAATTCGTGTTTCCATGATAGGAGATAACAAACCCGAACTTTTGGGCTTGTGACGAAATAATTCACCGGCCATTGCAGCGCAGACACCGTTAGTTTCAGTCATACCAAAACCAACACCAATCATATGCTCATCTAAAGAAGATAATGCACTATCGATAAGGCTTGTCGGCAAACCTGAACCACCGAAGCCCAGCCCACCAAATGTTTTCATTACATCTGGAGTATGAAAATCGGGATCTCGTAACAACTGCATGACCATTGAGGGAGCGCCATTAAACTGTGTAACTTGCTCTTGCTTAATTAATTCAATCGCCGACGCAACCTCCCATTTATGGGTGAATATCAAACGTCTACCTGCTCGCAGCGCACTAAATAATTGTGCGTGCAAGCCACTAACATGAAACAGGGGCACTGCAGTAAGTAGCGTAGGCACCAAAGCTTTTTCCATTATTTTGGCGACGGTTTGAGGAGATGTCATTGCTGAAACAGCACTGATATAATCAATATTGAATAACGACTGACATACCGCTAAATGACTTGATACTACAGCCTTGGCTTTACTACTAGCACCTGACGTAAAAAGCACTAAAGCAGGATCAGTTTCGTTAATTTGAGGCATAGGTAATTTAACAGCCACACACAAAATAGTGTCACCAAAAGAAGTCGTGTCAGCTTGCTCATTAACATCAACCTGAAGATCATTAAGGAGGATAGTTTTGCCCGACCAAGGAGTCTTTTCGTTAATTCGAAGCCACCTAGTACTATCACAAACAATCAGCTTAGGTTCGATTATAGCAATCGCTTCTCTTAATTCTTGTCCCGTACCAAAACTATTCAGCGGTGCAGGAACTGCACCGATTAATGCCGCGGCGCAAAATGCGATGATCCACTCAGGGCGATTACGCATCGCAATAACAACTCGGTCTCCTTGCGTAATTTTTTGAGCATGCATCCAAGTAGCCATGCTGTCCACTTGTTCAAAAAAATCCTTAAACGTCAAACGCTGTTCTTTATATACTAAAAAGTTTCGATCGTCTGTTCGACGTGAATCATTCACTACTTGCGATAAGTTTATCGGAGCATTAGCATAAACTTTAAAAGTCTGGCCTGTAACCTGCTTGTCTACAATTTCAAAAGGGCCGCCTGGCGCCATAATTTGAGATTTAACATGTGCTGTTGCATCAATTAAATTCATGCCTTTTTCCTGTCTAGTTTCAGTGATTGTGTCGAACAATACATATCAACGCCTTCATTGACTTGGCGTTGACACTGTAAATCGTCATTGGCTGCTAGCCAATTAAGATGAGCAAGGGTTTCCCCTAAAGCCATTAATGTGTCAATGGGTGAAAGCTTTCGATTAAATAAATGCTGCATCGCTTCATAGGCATTAAATTGCGAATGATGTCTGGCAAAATCTTGGAGTGTTGACAGCGTGTCGAAATGATGATCAATGAGCTGCTGAGCCCGCACATGCATTTGCGTAAATATCGGTCCATGCGCCGGCATAACGAGTGTGTTTGCATCCAGTGATTGTATTTGTTTTAATGAACGCAACCAGTTTTTTAACGGTTGTCCCATTGGTTCTATCTCACTAACCAGAATATTTGAGCTGATGTGCGGTAATAATTGATCGCCCGCCAACAATAATTTGTCTTCTTCACAGTATAAACACGCATGTTCCGGCGAATGGCCTTCCCCAATAACTATCCGCCATCGGCGCTTACCTATCGTCAATACATCATCATGACGAAGTCGGTTAAACTTGCTAGGCCTATGCTCCATAAAGGGGTCTTTTTTACATGCTTCAAATATTTTTTCGACCGTATCTAATGGCACACCTGCATGTTGATAAAACTGACGTTGATGACTATTACCTAAGGTATCTAATGCTCGACTATGTGTCGCTAACGTATAAAATTCACCATATGTCATGAACAAAGGTATGTTAAATGTATCCATTAGCCACTGGGCTAAACTACTATGGTCATAATGAAAATGCGTGCAGATCAAACCTTTTATAGGCTTGATTTGGCAATGATTCTCAGCTACAACAAGCCATAATTCTTTGGTTTTGTTAGTATGCAGTCCTGTATCAATAATAAACCATCCATCATCGTCCTCTAATAGGTACAAGTTGATATGATCAAGTGCCATCGGCATTGGCATTCTGATCCACAAAATACCTTCTGTAATTTGTATAGCTGTTCCGTTGGCTTTTGGTGCCATTAAGGGATAGTCTAAAGCACTATTTCGTTCTTTGTCTGTGCGAACTTTACCCGCCAGGTTAGATTTCATCCGGTCTCCAAAAAATGCCATAGTCGATACAAGAATTAACTTTATTTATAAGAAAACATTTAAGGATTTGGTAATACGTCCAAAAGGACGATGCCGTAATTCTTACTAAGGTTAATCTTGTGTTAATTACTTGTAACCAGAGGTGTAGTAAATGCAAGCCAACCATAGCGCACTAAGCCCAGTTAGAACAAGAATAACGCTGTTCTTATTAGCTTTAATTTATGTTTTTTCTTACATAGACCGTAATTTGATTGCAATTGTCATTGAGCCCATAAAACAAGAGTTTGGTGTATCTGATACCGTTATGGGTGCGGTAAGTGGGCTTGCATTTGCAGTACTTTATTCCGTGTTTAGTTTTCCATTAAGCCGCTTAGCAGACAGCGGTGTTAATCGAAAAAGTATTGTTGCAGTATGCTGTGGACTATGGAGCTTAGCGACTATGGCAAGTGGTATGGTCGGACAGTTTTGGCAATTTGTCATCTTTCGTATGACCGTTGCTATCGGTGAGGCAGGAGGTACATCGCCGTCTATATCAATGGTGTCTGATTTGTATCCGCCGCATAAACGATCCTTTGCAATTAGTCTATACATGCTCGGTCCGCATATTGGTTTACTGGCAGCAATGGCATTAGGTGGCTGGATTGCCCAAGAATTTGGCTGGCGCGCAGTATTTATCTTTTTTGGTGCTCCGGGCATTGTGATCGCTTTATTGCTTTATATTTTCGGCAGAGATCCTGGCATGGGTGTCTACGATACTGAAGCCGAAAAACAAGTACGTTTGCAACCTCAAGGTAAATTTTTTAACGACCTGCGTGACATTATAAAAATAAAAGGATTTTTGTATATCTGTATGGGTACTGCCGTTGCTGGTATGGTCGGTTACGGATACGGTATCTGGGCACCCACATTTATGGTTCGAAATTTTGATATGACATTAGCGCACGCTGGGTTGTCATTCGGTTTAGCTAGCGGTGTGTTCGCTGCAGTCGGCTCAATGTTTAGCGGTTATTATTGCGATAAGTTATGCCGTACTAATACGCGCTGGCAACTACGTATGCCGGTTATCGGTGTATTGTTGAGTATTCCATTTGGCTGTGGTTTTCTTTTTTGGCCAGCAGATGCAATTTGGCAACTAGGTAGTGTCAAAATACCTCATGCGATTATCTTTGCAGCCGGTTTTAGTTTCTTCAACAGTTGGTGGCCAACACTTGCTTTCGCTGCAGTGAGTAAATTAGTAAACAGCAAACAACGTGCCACGAGTATTGCAATGCTAGCACTATTTTTAACCTTATTTGGCGCGGGTATCGGCCCATTGTTAACCGGCACATTTAGTGATCTATTCTCACAAACAGATGCTGGTGAAGGCTTGCAATATGCCATTCTATTGATGCTTATGATGTTGGTGTTGTCAGCATTGTTTTATCACAAAGCCATCGCGCCTTACTTCACACACATGACCAATATTGCAACCAATGAGCAGATAGCGGCTAAGTTATAACTGCAATACGCAGTTTTTAGCTCGGCTAACATTTTATTTATAAGACCATTAACGACATACAAAGGAGTATTTATGGCCACTTCACAAGATTATCGTCTCGGCGATTATACCTTCCCTCGCGGCTGGTTCATGATAGCTACAGCTGAAGAAATTAATACACACAAACCTGTGGCAGTTCGATTTTTTGGCAGAGATTTTGCGCTTTATCGCGGACGAGCGACAGGCAGAGTGGTATTGCTTGACGCTTTCTGCCCGCATATGAAAACACATTTAGCAGCAGACAATGATACCTCATATGTCATCATTGATGGCGGTGGCACCAATATTGAAGGGGATAGCATACGCTGTCCTTACCATGCATGGCGCTTTGGGCCAGATGGTCAATGCGATGATATTCCTTATCATGAAGGACCGATTCCAAAAACAGCGTGTATTAAAGCATGGCCCGTTGCTGAGAGCATGGGGGCAATTTGGATCTGGCACGATCCTGAAAACGGTGAGCCAGAATGGGATCATCCAAGTCTTCCTGAGTGGGATGACAAAGCCTGGGTACATTGGCGTTTTGATGATCTAGGTATACTTGAACAACATCCACAAGAAGTCATCGACAACATTTGTGACTATGGACACCTAAGTCCGATTCATGGCTCTACCGTTGAACGTTACGAAAATGAATTTAGTGGTCATCTAGCCACACAACGTCAGTGCGGCGGGCATCGCACTTTAGTTGGTGCAGATGGGGAGAGTCCAATATTGCATACTGTGACGACTTATCATGGTCCAGGTGTCTTGTTATCACACTTGACGGGGTTTTATGAATCCCATCTTATGATAGTGCATACCCCTGTAGAGGATGGTTCCATCAAAGTATGGCATGCATTACTCGTTAAATCTCCTGGAGGCCATGCCGAAGCAACGGTAGAAGATGGCATTGCAGCGCGTCAATTCCAAGATGCCAGTAAAGCGGCATTTATGCAAGATTTCCAAGTTTGGGTCAATAAAGCACCGTGTTTAAATGGATTATTTTTACCTAGCGATGGTCCGTTTATGAAAGCCCGAATTTGGTATAAGCAATTTTATAATCCAAGAGCACGCAAAGAAGAATTCCAATCCAAAGTTAACGGCATGTATGTGCCAAAAGGCGCAATAGCGTATACTGAAGAATAAGTTTTGGATATCTAGCGTTTTGATGCTATCAACCTGTTTTAAAAAAAATGCAGCTATTAAGCTGCATTTTTCACCTAAAACATTTAAAAAATTAATCTGCGCAGACTTGCGCTACCATCATTGCTTTAAATTGGTCATGATGCGGAGGTAACAAGCCCCACTCCCCTCTTGGATCATGCTCAGGTGCAACAAATACTGTTCTGGCGTGACTCAGCGCTTTAAAACCCTCATGCCCATGATAATGTCCCATGCCAGATGCCCCTACCCCACCAAAAGGGGCGTCATGCATCGCAGCATGTATCAAGCAATCATTAATAGACACACCACCGGATGATGTATTAACTAACACATTATCAAGTTCGGCTTGATTCTCACCAAAATAATACAGGGCAAGTGGTTTGTCACGCTGGTTAATGTCGTCAATCACGTCACTAATATCGTCATAAGGCTGCAACACAGCAGCAGGACCAAATATTTCCTCCTGCATAATACGAGTGGATTTAGCGGGCGCGATAACCAAGTGAAGCGGCAATCTCTTGTCTTGTGAGACACATGCTTGCAGATCAGCAACACTATGACTAGCTCGCACATCACAACCACTATCTTGAGCTTGTTTAATCACATCAACAACTCTTTGGCAATGTGCTTGATTGACAATTGGTACCACATCAGCGTTGTTAGTAATTTTAGGGAAAAGAGACTTATAAGTCTCTAGAATCAACGACGCAGCTTGCTCGATGTTATGCTTGGGTACGTAAATTATATCGGGGCTGATACAGAGCTGGCCACCATTGTTACTTTTAGCTATGGCTATGCGCTTGCATGTTTCTTCCAAATCACAACTGTCACTTATCACTACCGGTGACTTTCCTCCTAATTCAAGAGTAACTGGGACTAAATTCTGTGCAGCAGCCTGCATGATTTTTTTACCAACAGCCGAACTCCCCGTAAATATTAGATGGTCAAAAGGTAGATGGCTAAATTCAACACCTACTTTTACACCTCCATTTACCACCCCTACGATAAGAGGATCAAGCTCTTTTGCGAAAACTGATGCAAGCACATCTGCTGTCTTAGACGTGACCTCTGAAGGTTTGAGTATTGCACGGTTACCAGCAGCTAATACGCAAGCTAACGGTGAGAGTAAGGTATACAAGGGCGCATTCCATGTACCAATAATTCCCACACTACCCTTAGCTTGATATTCGATTCGTGCAGTACTGCCCAGCTGGTCATATGGAGAAAATACTTGACGATTGTCACTCACCATCCAACTATCCAGATGATCTCGCGCATACTTAAGGCTAGCAAGTGAACCTAGTATGTCATTCATCACAGAAAAGCCTTGGCTGCGCCCTGCAAAATCAAGTTCCATGGCTTCAACAAACTCTTGGTGGTGTGCGACAACAACATCTATCACTTGTTGCAAACGCTTGCGCCTTTGGTCTGCGCTAACAAGCCGATGTTTAATATGATCTTGCTGCTGAGCGTTTAATAGTTCTGCCATTGAATCCAATTGCTGAGTCATGGACTAGTTCCTTTGATTATAAGTAGATTAAATGCTAAACGAATGTGTAATTAATTAACAGACCTGAATGTTCTTAACGATATTTAATACACGTTTCGCTCCAATATTACAAACCTAATATATTTGTACATATCTATCCTCGTCCAATTGGACGAGCGTTGAACATACTACTTATTATTTATGCATAATATCGCTCCCTTTATAAGTAAAAAATGTAGCAAATATAATGTTTAGTCCATAAAGACGATGATGCGAAACGAGCTTGTTAAGATACTGTTTAAACTGAATGCTTAAAAAGGTAAATTACCATGGCACCACAAGAATTCGACACCATTGCTTTTAGAAATGCACTTGGCAGTTTTACAACTGGTGTAACCATTATCACGGCAACAGCTCCTGACGGTACCCCTGTCGGGTTAACTGCGAACAGCTTTAACTCTGTATCTTTAGAACCGCCTATGGTGTTATGGAGTTTAGCCAAAACCTCACTCAGTTTAGACGCGTTCAATGAAGCAATACACTGGAATGTGCATGTGTTGTCGCAAGATCAACAAGATTTATCGAATACGTTTGCCTCACGCGGTGAAAATAAATTTCAAGGTATAGCACTCGATAAAGGCATCAGTGATGCCCCTTTAATACCTAACTGCAGTGCACGTTTTCAATGCAAAAATATCGTCACGCACGATGGCGGCGACCACCTTATTTATATTGGCGAAGTCCTTAGCTTTGATCAACAAACACTACCTCCCTTAGTATTTCAACAAGGGCAATATGCTATGACGGCTCGTAAGCCATGGGAAGGAGTCGCACTTTCCTCAGAGCCTAGTTCACCTCAGTGCAGTTATAATGAAGATTTATTAGGCTATTTACTTGGCCGTTCGCACTTTCAAATGCTGTTTCGTATGCGTAAAGTATTTGATGAACAGGCTCATGAAGACTCACATTTTTTTGCATTGTCAGTTCTCAATATTCAATCACGTTTAACCTTAGAGCAACTCAATGATCATATTGAGTACACTGGGCACAGCTTGGCAGACAGCGACATAGAATTCCTCATCAACCAAGATCTTATAGAGATACTAGACGATGAACATTACCAGTTAACTGATCATGGGCGTGAAACATCACTGGTCCATATTGCTCAAGCAAAGGCGATTGAAGAAGAACTTATCGAAAAACTTGGCGTAGGCGATGTGATGGCGTTAAAACTACTGCTTAAGCGCTTAATTACTAGCACCGATCCCGGTTTACCTGATTTATGGAAAACGCAGGAGCCTAAATAGTGAAAAAACTATATCAAAAACTAGCCATTGAATTAGTCGATGCACAAAAAAACAGGCAAACTGTAGCTCCACTGATACATCGCTTCCCGGATTTAACCATCGACGACGCTTATCAAATTTCACTCGAAACCTTAAACCTAAAAACTCAAGCCGGTGAAACGATTGTCGGAAAAAAAATTGGTGTCACCAGCGAAGCTGTACAAAAGATGTTAAATGTACATCAGCCTGATTTTGGTTTCCTCACCGATGTCATGCACTATGAAGATGGTAGTGCTATTAGCCTGAAAAAAGCGCAGTTAATTCAACCCCGCGCTGAGGGTGAGATTGCGTTTTGTTTAAAACACGACATCAAAGGTCCCGGTGTGACAGCGCAAGATATCCTTGATGCAACACTGTGGGTGGCACCGTGTTTTGAAATTGTCGATTCGCGCATCGAAAATTGGAATATTAGCATTGTTGATACAGTTGCTGATAACGCTTCATGCGGCGTATTTGTTATAGGTAAACAGCGTATTAATCCTAATTCAATTGATTTGGCTACTGCACAAATGCACATTGAACACAATGGCCAACCGGCTGGCTCAGGTATTGGTGCTGCTGTTCAAGGGCATCCAGCACAAGCTGTTGCCTGGCTAGCTAATACCCTCGGTGAATATGGTATTGAATTTAAGCAAGGTGAAATTATCTTATCGGGTGCACTTGCTCCACTCATAGATGCAAAAGCGGGCGATGTGTTTAGCATGACCATAGAAGGTCTTGGTTCTTGCTCAGTCAGCTTTCGTGAATAACATTTAACCCATTAGGGAAAAGTATATGAAAAAGATTAAATGCGCCTTAATTGGTTCAGGCAATATTGGCACAGACTTGTTGTATAAACTGCAGCGCAGCGAAATATTAGAACCCGTTTGGATGGTAGGCATAGATGCTGATTCTGAGGGGTTAGCGCGAGCAAAAGCGCTAGGATTAAAAACAACCGCTGAAGGGATTGATGGGTTGATCCCGCATATCGAGTCAGATGAAATAAAAATTGCATTTGATGCCACATCTGCTTACGTACATGCTACCAACTCAGCCAAAGTCAACGCAAAAGGCGTATTAATGATTGATTTGACGCCGGCTGCGATTGGTCCATTTTGTGTACCACCTGTTAATTTACATCAACTAGACAGCTCGGTATTAAATGTCAACATGGTGACCTGTGGTGGTCAAGCAACTATTCCTATGGTTGCAGCCGTCTCACGTGTTCAAGCAGTAGAATATGGCGAGATTGTTGCCACAGTATCATCTAAATCAGTCGGTCCTGGTACGCGTCAAAATATCGATGAGTTTACACGCACTACATCAGGGGCTGTTGAACGTATCGGTGGCGCCAAAAAAGGCAAGGCAATTATTATTATCAATCCCGCAGAGCCGCCACTGTTAATGCGTGATACGATCCACTGTTTGACTGAAGATGAACCAGACCAAGCAGCCATTACCGAATCAGTGCACCAAATGATTGCTGAAGTACAAAAATATGTGCCCGGATATACGCTTAAAAATGGCCCCGTATTTGATGGACGAAAAGTCTCTATTTTTCTAGAAGTGGAAGGCTTAGGCGATTATTTACCAAAATATGCAGGTAATCTTGACATTATGACTGCAGCGGCTGCGCGCACAGCAGAAATGTTTGCGCAGCAAATGCTTGATGGAACAGTTACTAGCAGTCAACATGTAGGAGTTAACTCATGAATTTAAAAGACAAAAAAGTAACCCTGCACGACATGTCGCTGAGGGATGGTATGCATGCAAAACAACACCAAATCAGCATTGACCAAATGGTCGCTGTTGCCACAGGCTTAGACCAAGCCGGCATTCCCTTAATTGAAGTTACCCATGGTGACGGTTTAGGGGGAGCATCACTAAACTATGGTTTCCCTGCGCATACCGATGAAGAGTATTTAAGTGCTGTTGTACCGAAAATGAAAAATGCAAAGATTTCCGCATTATTAATTCCAGGTATTGGTACCGTTGACCATTTAAAAATGGCACACGACCATGGCGTAAGTACCATTCGTGTTGCAACCCACTGTACTGAAGCGGATGTATCTGAACAACATATTAGCGCGGCACGTAAAATGGGTTTAGATACCGTTGGCTTTTTGATGATGGGACACATGATTAGTCCAGAAGAATTACTGGTCCAAGCTAAGCTTATGGAATCATATGGTGCTAACTGTATCTATTGTACTGATTCAGCTGGTTACATGTTGCCAGATGATGTAACACAACGTATTGGTTTATTTGCCAGTGAGTTACATAAAGACACCGAAATTGGCTTTCATGGCCATCACAATCTTGGAATGAGTATTGCCAATTCGCTCGCAGCAATCGAAGCGGGTGCAAAACGTATTGATGGTTCAGTTGCCGGTTTAGGTGCGGGAGCTGGAAATACGCCATTAGAAGTATTCACTGCGGTCTTGGATCGTATGGGGGCAAATCATGGCATTGATTTATACAAAATAATGGATGTGGCCGAAGATCTAGTTGTACCTATGATGGACCAACCGATCCGCATTGATAGAAACTCGTTAACCTTAGGCTATGCCGGCGTGTATTCTTCATTTTTATTATTTGCAGAACGAGCAGAAAAGAAATATGGCGTGCCTGCCAGAGACATTTTGCTTGAACTTGGGCGCATGAAAACCGTTGGCGGACAAGAAGATATGATCGACGACACCGCAATGACAATGGCTAAAGCCCTAAAGGCTAAACACGCTTGAACATAGCAAAACCAACTTGGCGCCAACATCTTTTGTTGTTGGTGCTGACCTTATTCTATATTGAAGCGTTTGTTGGTCGGCAAATAATGGCAGTAATGATAGAGCCCATAAAAGCAGAATTTGGTGCTAGCGATGGGCAAATGGGCTTATTGACGGGATTGGCATTTGCAATTGTATTTGCGTTAACCGGATTATCAGCCGGGCGCTTGGCTGATAAAGTTAGTCGTACCAAACTATTAGCAGTAAGCGCATTGTGTTGGGGAATATTCACAGTCATTAGCGGTGTTGCAACTGGATTCATGATGCTGTTAATAATGCGCATGTTAATTGCTGTAGCAGAATCACCCATTACCGCAGCGTCATTATCCTTACTTGCTGACACTTACCCTGTTGAACAGCGCGCGTTTGCTATCAGTTGTTTTACCTCTGGTGCGACTATATCTGCGATTATCGCATTGACCTTAGGGGCACATTGGGTTGAGCAATATGGTTGGCGTGATACGCTTTTTATTATATCTATACCTACCGCATTGATTGCATTTGTATTCTATTTTTTCATGTCAGACCCTCGCCATCTGAAGTATGGAGTCGCCCAAGATTCAATTTACGCTCAATCCCCCATTGACGGGTCCGGTAATTTTAAAGAGTCTACAAAAACGTTGTTAAAGTTGAAAGACTATAGATTACTGATTTATGCTAGCTCTATTGCAACGATTAGTGCTAATGCTTTTGGTATGTGGAATGCCACATTTTTAGTGCGAAGTCACGATTTAACCTTGACACAGGCTGGTATGATGGCTGGATTCTTTGGTGGAGGTGCTGCAGCTATCGGTATTTTGTTAAGCGGCTATTTAGCTAATCGAATTGCACAACGTAAAGGGGTATTATGGATGCCGCTTACGGGTCATATTTTAGGCTGGACATGTATGATGACGTATTTAGTTTGGCCAAAAGGCTTAGGAGACACTTGGTTTTTTGACAATATTCCCTTTGCGATGGTTTTTTGCGCCTTGTCTAGTTTTTTCTCAGTATGGTGGTTCAGTCCAAGCATTACACTATTGACCGAAATTGTACCAAAAAACCAACGCGCGCTTGCTATTTCGATTCAAACAGTATTAGTTACTCTTTTAGGACTTGGTGTAGGCCCTATGTTAGTGGGTTTATTGAGTGATATTTTGAAAGATGTTGCCGGCAGCGAATCGCTGCGTTATGCATTGATTATTACCAGTAGTTCAACGCTTATCTCTATTGTAATTCTATTGCGTCTTAAGTCTTTTCAAGCCAAACAAGCGTTGCTTAATCAAGACCTCATTAACTATTAACCATTAGTCCAAAACAATTAACTACTAACAACTATATTTATGGAGTGTTTATGTCAATTACAGCAGTTACAGGCTCAGCCTCAGGCATCGGCGCAGCAGTGTGCAAACAGTTGCAAGAAGCGGGTCATACAGTATTGGGTATAGATAGACAAAATGCAGATATTATTGCGGATTTATCCACCGTCGAAGGACGTATTAATGCCGCTAACCAAGTTAAAGCATTGTCTAACAATAAACTCGATGGCTTAGTTTGCTGTGCGGGTTTAGGCGTGACAGCGCCGAGTGCAAGCTTGGTCATATCCGTTAATTATTTTGGTACTACTGAGCTCATCTCATTACTACAAGATACTCTAAAGCAAGGCGAAAACCCAGCGATTACCATTATTGGTTCGGTGGCAGCGGTGCAGCAAATTGCCGAACCCCATGCAATGACCGAATTAATGCTCGAAAACAAAGAAGAAGCTGCGCGTACAATGGCTGACGAGTTAGGCCAACCACATATTGCTTATGCTGCGTCTAAATATGCACTTACCGTGCATGCACGTCGGTTAGCGGTACAAATTGGTAAAACAGGCATCCGTTTAAATACGGTTGCCCCAGGCGCAGTTGAAACCCCATTACATGAAGCGTCCAAGAATGATCCTCGTTTTGGCGAAGCTGTGCGTAACTTTATTGCACCCATCGGCCGCAATGGCGAGCCTAATGAGATTGCTGATGCGGTGAATTTCTTACAATCCTCCAAGGCTTCATTTATCCATGGCAGCGTCCTATATGTGGATGGTGGAATGGATGCGATGATGCGTAACGGCAAGTTATAAATAAGCTCAAGGAATGAATCATGATTAACGAACCATTTAGATTACACGGACAAGTGGCATTGGTGACCGGTGCTGGCCGTGGTATGGGCGTCGGCATTGCCCGTATGTTAGGTCAATTAGGCGCCCAAATTGCCGTCAATGATATTTATCCAGAACGTGCCGATGAGACAGTGCAAGCGCTTATAAATGAAGGTATTGAGGCGTTTTCAGCTTGCGCAGACGTCACCGACTATACTAGCGTTAGACACATGGTTGATACGATCCTCGAGCGCACTGGCAAAATTGATATTTTTGTTGCTAACGCGGGGGTACCTACTGATGGCATGGGTTATTGTAAATTTTTAGATTCCACTCCTGAAGATTGGCAAAAGTTTGTTAACTTAAATATGTTTGGTCTCATGAACTGTTGTCATGCTGTTGTACCCGGTATGAAACAACGCGGCTATGGGCGAGTCATTGTGATTACCTCAGAATCTTGGCGTGCAGGCCTACCAATGGGTATCGCCGCTTATGCTGCATCAAAAGCAGGCGCTGTTGGGTTCATCCGCCACCTTGCTGCTGAAACTGGTCGTTCAGGCATCACCGTAAACGCATTGTCATTAGGTACCATGAATAACTGGGACTCTGAAGCAATGGCTAAAAAAACCTGCTTTGTACCTCGTGCAGGAAGTCCAGAAGATGTCGGTGCAGGTGTTGCCTATTTTGCATCGAAGGAAGCAGAATGGGTTACCGGTCAAGTACTCCCGCTAAATGGGGGGTCTTTGACAGCTTAACCATTTTCATTTTTGGTCTGTGTGTTATTTCTTATCGAGTTTAGATTTATTGATGGATCCGACTTTAGACCCAATTAACAATTCACCAGTAGAAAAGTCATACAGGCGATTAGGTGTGAGCTTTACACCTGGCGGTGGGCTGATATCTTGAGGTACCATATAATCTTCAACCAAGGCATTGCCTGGTATCATAGAATAATGATCAAGCTCAGTGTAACCTCGCTCGTATAAAAAACTATCGTCGATACAATGATTACCAGTAAACTTATGACTATGACTAGTGACAATTTCATAGGCTGCATCAGCCATTATCTCCGGCTTTCGAAACTCTGATATTAACTCTTTACCACCGTGCAATTCGGCTGATGGCGTGTAGATCCCACAACGAGGCCATAAAGTATTTGCAGCTATCCCTTCTAATTGCCATTCTTTTGACCAACCAAGTGTATATAGACTCACTGCAAATTTTGATACAGTATAAGCAGAAGAATTCATAAACCATATTGGATTAAGATCTAGCGGAGGTGCTATACCTAGTATGTGTGGGTTATCTGATTGACAAAGATGTGGGTATGCCGCTTTTGCAAGTAAAAAATACGCTCGCTCGTTAATATCAAATACCAGATCGTGACGTTTAGTTGCATACTCAGCAGTAGGTTGTAACCAGTACGCCCCAGCATTGTGTATAAGTATGTCAATTCCACCAAAATGCTCAACGGCAGAAGCAATAGCTGCATTGATATCGGCCTCATTACGAACATCTAATTTAATCGCTAAACCTTTACCCCCAGCAGCCTCAATCGCTGTTACAGTGTCATGAATGGTGCCGGGTAAAAATTTATGAGGTTCTTCTGATTTTGCCGCTACGACAATATTCGCGCCATCAGCGGCAAAGCGTACCGCCATGGCTAAACCGATCCCTCGAGATGCGCCGGTAATAAAAATAGTCTTATTTTTTAAGTCCATGGGGATTATATTGTATTAGCGAAGGTATACCTACTAATAGTATCTGCCACACAAGCTGGACGAGTTTGCCCTTCTACTTCAATGCTAATTCTAGCTGTTACTTGAATACTGTCTTTAATCTGTTCTACATTGATAATTTCACCCGTCCCTCTGATCTTACTACCTACTTTAACAATATTCGGAAAACGGATTTTGTCGCAACCGTAGTTCACGCCCATGCTAATATTTTGCACTTCCATAAGTTGTGGTAAAAAATAATTGACCAACGATAAGGTTAAATATCCATGTGCGATACAGGCCCCGAAAGGACCTTGTGCCGATTTGACTGGATCAACATGGATCCATTGGTGATCGCCCGTCGATTCGGCAAACATATCAATCCGTGCTTGATCAACGACTATCCATTCACTAACACCTAGATTAAGGCCTGTAGCTTCAAGTAATTGAGCTTGGCTAGTAAAAATTTGATTCGCTGTTATTGTCATAAACACCCTCTACGCACGCTGTGAACTAACAGAGATAGTCTCACCCGTCATGTACGACGAATAATCACTGGCTAGGAACATCATGACATTGGCAATTTCCCATACCTCTGCCGCGCGTCCAAACGCCTCCTTCGCTGCAAGTTCATCTAGCATCTCCGCGCTGGCTGCTTTTTTCAAAAACTCATGCAGCGCTATCGATGGAGATACCGCATTGATACGGATCCCATTATCTGCCGCTTCCAATGCACTACAGCGCGTAAATGCCATCACGCCAGCTTTTGCTGCTGCATAGTGTGCCTGTTCTTTTTGTGCACGCCAACCAAGTACAGATGCATTATTAATGATGACACCGGCTTTACGTTGCTGCATAAAAGGTAGCATGGCGCGGGTCATGCGAAACGTCCCCGTTAAGGTAATATCGATAACCATATTCCACTGTTCATCAGTCATATCGACCACCGAAGCTTGCCCACCTAAACCTGCATTATTGATGAGTACATCTACCCCTTGCAGTTTCTCCTCAGCTTGATTGATCAACGCTTGCACTTGCTCTTCTTTGCTGACATCACATAATTGAGCAAACACGTTTTGTAGACCTGTTTTTTCTTTTATTGCATCAACGGCTTTTGCTAAACGGCCAGGATGAATATCAGAGATCATGAGCGCTCGACAGCCTTCTTCAGCAGCTCTAAGCGCAGCAGAAAATCCAATACCAGCCCCTGCAGCAGCCGTCACTAAAACCGATTTTCCTTGTAATAAGTTATGACCTTTTACGTATTCAGGTGCAACGTTCATATTATTCTCCAAAATTAGGGGGTTGTTTATCAGCCCAGGGTGCTGCAAGCTCTAATTGACTTGCAAGGCTAAGCAATTTCGCTTCTCCCCCAAACGGGCCAGCAAATTGAACGCCAATTGGCAGTCCTGCTGCATTGATATGCAATGGTACTGACATTGCAGGTAAACCTGTCATATTAAACAACGCTGTAATCGGCGATGCCTTAAGTATGTTTTGTACAAATACATTATAAGGTTGATTTAAAGATAGCTCACCAATGAGTGGTGGTGGTGCAGTCGTAACTGGTGTCAGGATAAAATCGTACTCATTGAGCAGCCCATCAAACACTTGACCACCTTGGTCAAATGCAGACCGTGCTGCGAGCATCTGTTGTGCCGTAAAGCCTTTGGCTTTTTGTAAATGCCCCCACACAATCGACTCAAATTCGTCTTCTCGAGCAGCTCTACCAAGAACAAGTTCTCTGGCCTGAACCGCTTTTAGTAGACCGCTCGACGTCGCGATCCCCATCCCTTTAAACATACCTTCTAAAGGAAGGACAGGATTAACAGCTTCTACATTGTGACCTAAAGCCTCAAGTAACTTGATGGTTTTAGTTAACGCATCTTTACAGTCTTGATGTATTGGGTAACCAAACGGATGATAATCCATTAGGCCTATTTTTAATTTTTTCGGTTGTTTCTGAATAGCCCCTAGCATGTCATCATTAGGCAAACTGATTCTTGAACCTAACTCTGCGCCTTGGGTAAGTTGCAGTAATAAAGCAGAATCGCGCACGCTGCGAGTTAAGGCATGATGCACGGACAAGCCCATCGAGCCTTCTAGTGAAGTGGGGCCAGACGCAACACGCCCTCGGCTCGGTTTTAAACCAAACAAACCACAATGGGAAGCTGGAATACGGATCGAACCGCCACCATCAGTGCCATGCGCTGCCGGAAGTATGCGCGCAGCAACCGCAACAGCAGAACCACTTGATGAACCACCACTACTGTAACGCGTGTCCCAGGGGTTGAGTGTATCACCATGCAGACTTGATTCACCTGTAGCCGTTTGACCGAACTCCGGACTCGTCAGCTTAGCCAGTATATTAACCCCAAGGGCTTCATAACAATTGACCAATGTCGAGTTCGCGGTTGCAACATTATCTTTAAAAAAACGACAACCATTGGTAGTTACTGTGCCGGCCATATTCACGCCTAAATCTTTAAACGCAAATGGAATACCTAATAATGGTGCATTGTTCATTTGCTCTGAACGCGCCCTCGTACTCAATTTACTTAGCTGCGCAGCTTGGTCTCGAGCATGATCAAAATGGTTAACAGCAACCATGTTGAGTTTGGCATTTGCTTCAAAACGGCTAATTGCAGCATCGGTAAGCTCCAATGGCGACACATCACCTTGACGTAGTAAGTCGGTCATTGCGGTCATATCCCATTGTTCATAATCGGAAAATGACGTATATGCAGTTGATGCGCTAGCTTGTGTTTTAAGTGACATCCCAAGCACAGCAGCACTGCCTAATAAGCTACTAGCTTGTATTAATCGTCTTTTTGAAACATCAACCTTATCCATTATTTACTGCCCCATACTTTTTGTGGCGCAATGGCTTGAGCGTTTAAGTCTAAAATAATGTCCGCGATTTCATCTACCTGTAATGCCGCCCCTTTATCAAAAGTAGGACCAGTTCGCCAACCATCACACAAGGATATACGACCACCTTGTGATTCAAATATTTGTCCGGTGATATCACTCGATGCCTCACTAGCAAGCCACACAACTAACGGTGCCACATTTTCTGGCGCCCATGCATCAAAACTATTATCATCGGGTTTTTTAACCACATCGGGCATCGCTGATTCTGTCATTGCGGTGCGCGCAGCGGGAGCTAATGCGTTTACCGTAATCCCATAACGACCAAGTTCAGCTGCTTGGACTAAGGTTAAACTGGCGACTGCGCCTTTTGCTGCAGAGTAGTTTGACTGACCAATAGATCCTTGTAAACCCGCACCAGAACTTGTATTAATAATACGCGCTGCTAACGGTTTACCCGCTTTGGATTGGTCACGCCAGCGTTTACTCAGGATGTTAGCTAAGCAAAAGTGCCCTTTTAAGTGCACACGCATCACCATATCCCAAGCATCTTCGTCACTATTAACAAACATGCCATCACGTAACACGCCGGCATTGTTAATCAACACATGCACTTCACCAAATGCAGCAATCGCTTCATCTACAATAATTTGTGCAGTAGCAGTAGTGGTAATATCACTGCTATTTGCAATGGCTTTACCGCCTGTGTTATTTATTTCGTCAGCGACTGCTTGAGCTGCTTCAGCACGGATATCGTTAACGACGACATTGGCACCTTGTTGTGCAAATGCGAGTGCGTAAGCACGGCCTAAACCACCTCCACTGCCAGTAATAATAACGGTACGTCCTTGGCAAATAGTCATAAGCTGTCTCCTAAATTATAATCGTTCAATAATAGTAACATTGGCTAAGCCGCCGCCTTCACACATAGTTTGTAAGCCGTATCGCCCACCAGTTCTTTCTAGTTCGTGCAACAATGCTGTCATCAACCGCACGCCAGTGGCACCTAGAGGATGACCCAACGCGATTGCACCACCATTGACATTGGTTTTTGCATGGCTATACCCAGTTTCTTTGAGCCACGCCATCGCGACAGAGGCAAATGCTTCATTGATCTCGACCAAATCGATATCATCCAAAGTTAGCCCTGCTTTTTTTAATGCTGCTTGTGTTGCAGGTATTGGCGCACGAAGATGCCAAATTGGATCATCACCCATCACACTAATATGGTGAATTCGAGCTCTGGGGGTTAATTTATATTTTTTAAGCGCAGCCTCTGACACAATTAACATCGCTGCTGAAGCGTCACACACTGAGCTGGACACGGCAGCAGTAATACTTGGGTAAGCTGGGTCAACTGGTTCTAATTCTGCCATTTTTTCAAGAGTACTCACGCGTGGTGTTTCATCTTGAGTCAAACCTTCACAAAGAACAATCTCACGATCAAACCGACCTTCTGCAGCAGCGTGTAATGCACGGCGATGGCTTTCCAGAGCAAAGCTTTCCATGTCTGAGCGACTAATATTCCAATGGTCTGCAATACGTTGCGCAGCATAAAATTGATTAACCGGAGCATCTCCAAAACGTGCATCCCATAACTTACTTTCAGCAAATGGTGTGGTAAAACCTAACGGCTGCCCAGCAAGCATCGCAGATGAAATCGGCACTTGTGTCATAGTTTGTACACCACCTACAGCAATCACATCTTGTGTGCCACTCATCACCGCTTGTGCTGCAAAATGCACAGCTTGTTGTGAAGAGCCACACTGACGGTCTACCGTTGTGCCTGGCACATTCATAGGTAGGCCAGCGGCCAACCAACTCGTGCGTGCAATATTACCCGCTTGAGAGCCAATAGTATCGACACAGCCAAAAATGACATCATCATACTCTTCTGCAGGAATCGCATTACGCGCAACCAAGGGCTGTAACGCTGCAGCCCCTAAGTCGATGGCATGAACATGCGATAAACCGCCTTTACGGCGCCCTGTTGGTGTGCGCAGGGCATCAATAATGTATGCTTGAGTCATTTATACCGCCTCGAAAATTTTAGATGGAGCAAGATCAATATCGGAATTAAGGACATAATCTTGGACACGTGCACGGTGCATAATAGTATCGCCCCATGTGTTGTTTAATGCCCAAGCGCGCTTAACATACATTTGTAAATCCACTTCCCAAGTGTAGCCCATAGCACCATGTACTTGAATACCAATGCGTGCAGCTAATAAAGCGGCTTCACTACAAAAGTTTCGAGCTTGTGAGATATGAATGTCACTCAGTGGATGGTGATTTTCTAACGAGCATGCAGCTCGATACAGTACGGGTTTAGCAATCTCGATTTTACCCGCCACATCGGCTAGTTGATGCTTTACAGCCTGAAAACTACCAATTTCTTTACCGAACTGTTTTCTTTGTAAGCTATATTCGACAGATAAATCTAACATTCGCTGTGCTAAACCAAGCAGTTGTCCCGCTATCGATATGGCACCTCGGTTAAAGGTCTCGCTCCATATTTTTTTACCTGTTTCGCCGGAAACGGTGGACGTGCTAGCTGTAGCGTTCCAGGTAATCTGAGATAGACGACGTGAAAAATCAATACTCGCATTAGGCACTGTTTGAACATCCATTGCACCCAGTATGTGTATCTCATCATCCTGTTGCATAAACAATGTGTGGGCTGTGTCCGCATCTGCAACCAGTGGGCTGCATTCATGGCCAATGGCAAAGCCTAAATCTCCTGCACAAATACGTTCTAACATCTCGGCTTTTTGACTCACACTATCATCTAGTGCATTCAATAAACCGGTAGCCACATAGGCTGAATTAGCAAGTGGATCGGGGATCGCATGATAGCCGAGCTCTTGTGTCATTAATGACCAAGCAACGTCGCCCATTGCTAACCCCCCCTGCTCTTCTGGCACCGATAACGCACTCAAACCTTGTTCAGATATCAAGCTCAATAATGTGCTTGCGTCTTTATCACCACTCCAGATATCGCGCAGTGTCTCTGGGGATGCTTCGGTATGCAAAAAACGTTGGATCGTCTCTCGAAACAACAGCTCGTCTTCAGAAAATGTAAAATCCATGCGTGAGCTCACTTTTTAGGTAGGCCAAGCATTCGCTCAGCAACTATATTACGTTGTATTTCGTTGGTGCCGGCGTAAATCGGTCCGGCCTGTGCAAATAAAAATGCGTCGAGCCAATATGCGTGTTCATGTGCTAACGTTGCTGAACCCAGCAACTCACCAGTCAAGCCTAAAATATCCATTGCAGTTTGGCTAATGAGTAAGTCCAGTTCAGACCAGAAAATCTTATTTAAGCTGGACTCGGCGCCAATTTTTTCACCATTACTGACACGACCAACAGTATTGTATGCTGATAATGCATATGCTTCAGCGTCCGCCCAACACTTACTTACTGCAACACCAATAGCAGGATCGCGATCAGAAGCGGCTTTATTATCTCGATATAATTGAACTAAGCGTCTTGCTGGTTGTTGAAAACGTGCAGGTGAGCGCAGTAATAAACCGCGCTCAAATCCTGCCGTCGCCATTGCAACATGCCAACCTTTGCCATCATCCCCAATACGGTTAGTAATCGGTACTTTGACATCATCAAAGAAGATTTCAGCGAATGCTTCTTCACCATCCAACGCTTTAATTGGGCGGATTGTCACGCCTTCAGTATTGAGCGGTACGAGTAAAAACGACAAACCATGATGACGTTCTGAGCCAGGTTGTGAGCGAAACAAACCAAACGCCCAATCGGCATAAATAGCACGTGTAGACCATGTTTTTTGACCATTAATGACATAATGATCACCGTCCAGCGTTGCTTTACTGCTGATATTCGCCATGTCAGAACCTGCATTAGGTTCAGACCAGGCTTGCGCCCACATATCTTCACTAGAGGCCATGCGTGGTAAAAAATGTGCTTTTTGTTCTGGCGTACCAAAATCAAGTAACGTCGAACCTAATAGTAACTGACCGTTTTGATTAACTCTGCCTGGCGCACCGGCACCATAGTATTCTTCTTCAAAAATAAGCCAATCAATTAAATCACAGCCACGACCACCATATTCTTTAGGCCACATTACCATTGAAAAACCAGCTTCAAACAGTTTATGTTCCCATTGACGATGCAACTCAAAGCCTTCTTTGGTGTCGTATGTTGGTAATTTTTGCTTTGGTACATTAGCTGCTAGCCATTGGCGCACCTCTAAGCGAAATAAATCTTGTTCAGGAGAAAATTGCAGTTTCATAGTCGCCTCAAAATTTAGCGTCGCGTTTATCCACAAACGCACGACGAGTTTCAGCAGAGTCTGGGCTAGTATAAGCTTGTAAGGTAAACCCTTGTTCCCAGCGATATTTGGCTTCTAAGTCGCCATCTTCAATGCCGTTTAGGCTTTCTTTAGCTATGCGGATCATATCTGGGCTTTTAGCTGCAATCTTTGTAGCTATCTCTATGGCCGTGTCGCGTAGTTGATCTTTTTCGACAATGCGTTCAATGAAGCCATATTTATCTGCATCTTGCACCGAAATCGTCTCACCAGTGAAAAATAAATAACGGACTTTTTGGACTGGGAATAATCGTTGTAAATGAGCGCCTCCCCCCATTGCCCCGCGATCAACTTCAGGTAATGCAAATGTCGTACATGTTGACGCTACAACAATATCAGCCGCACCGGTGATACCAATGCCGCCACCTAACACATACCCATGCAATGCAACAATGACTGGAATGGGGCATAAATGCACCGCTTTGAAAGTCTCATAATTGCCAGCATTGACGGTCACAATACGCTCTGGGTGTTGATCTAACTCTTTAATATCAACACCGGCACAAAATCCACGACCTTGCGAACGAATAATCAGTACCCGCGCATCAGGGTTTTTACCAATATTATTAACGAGTGCTGCCAAGGCATGCCACTCACTACTATCTAGTGCATTGACGGGTGCCTTGTCAATAACAATTTCGGCAATGCCATTTTCTATTTGTGTTGTAAATGCTTGAGTCATAACCACAGGGCTCCTTGTTTAATTTATTTAGATAATTTACCAGCTCGACCCGCAAGCATATGTTCAATACACTCATCAGCTTGCGTCGTTATTTGTGCTAGTAATTCTGCCACACTCGGTAAATTCTCAATCGAAGTCGCAACTTGACCACTCGGCATAATGCCTGATTCTGGTTTACCTTCGACCATCGATTTTTGCAGTAATACGGGCTGGTTTGCCGACATAATCAAGGTAGCAGTCGCCGAAGGATCTTCGCGTAACCCTTTAAAAAACACCTTCAACATATGTGTCATGCTCATACCTGTTTCTTTTTGCCATTGTCGCGCGCTGCTTATGGCTATCCATAAACGCTTGATGCCGCTAGCACGCTCTAATTTGTCAACAAACGGGGTATTTAGCATACGATGGCGCATTCCATCGACTGCTGTGGAGATACGTACATCGCTACCTTCTTTAGCATCTAAATAACATTGTTGAATATTTCTCGGGGTAGGTGCATCTGAGGTCAACATAAAACGCGTCCCCATAGCTACACCCGCTGCGCCTGAAGCTAGCGCTGAAGCTAAGCCTCTTCCGCACGAATATCCCCCAGCACTGATCACCGGAATAGAGACGGCATCTAATACTTGTGGTAATAAAATTGTGGTTGGCACACTACCTGTATGACCACCGCCTTCACTACCTTGTATCGTGATCATATCCGCCCCCAAGGCTACCGCTTTAATCGCATGTTTAACTGCGCCTACTGTAGGAATACATAACACGCCAGCCGTTTTTAAGCGGGCAATCGTTGCTTTATCTGGGCCGCGTCCATAACTCACCGCTTTCAGTTTATACTGTATAGCCAACTCAACACATTGCATCGCATTTTCTTGAAACATGTGAAAGTTAAGACCAAAATTACTAGAACCAGTTGCATCTATTACTTTTTTAACTTCGGCTTCAATATCTTCGCTAGGGATAGTCGCACCTGCTAGAAATCCGAAACCACCAGCGCGAGTTGTAGCAATAACTAAATTAGCATCAGACACCCAGCCCATTGCTGTTTGAACTATGGGATAACGACATCCGAGTGCTTGTGTTAATGGTGTTCGCCACCGTGCATCATTGTTTATGTCGGGCGTGCTCATGGCTATTTATCCTTTGCAGCTGATTTATTCGCTTTGGCCATTGCTTTAGCATCATATCCACCGAGGCGGTCACCTGAAATCGTTTCATTGTGCGCATGAGCAAAATGATGCAGCCCAAATGCCATATCCATAGTGGAGCGTTTACCCATTAGGTCTTCAGCATTATTAATGACTTGCTTAGTCAATTGCAGACCTAATCTAGGCATTTGTGCAATACGACCGGCCATCGCTAACGTTTCTTTACGCAGCTCGTCAGCCGGTACGACACGATTTACCATACCCATTTCATATGCGCGTTGAGCCGACATACGCTCACCCGTAAATAAAAATTCTTTGGCTATACGGGCATTTAGTTCATGTACATGGGCAAAATATTCAACACCTGGAATACCCATACGCACAACAGGATCGGAGAAAAAGGCTCGCTCATCAGCAATGACCAAATCACAGACCCATGCCAGCATTAATCCGCCAGCCACACAAGCACCTTGCACCATCGCAATGGTTGGCTTTGGCAATTCACGCCAGCGCCTGCACATACCTAAATAAACCTCATGCTCACGAGCATACAAAAATTCACCACCAGGTTTATTGACATGATCATACCAAAGGTGTGTCCGTTCAAAGCTTTGGTCGACATCACGTCCAGGCGTTCCAATATCATGTCCCGCAGAAAAGTGCTTACCCTCACCCGCTAGCACAATGACTTTAACATCATCATCGTTACACGCTAACTGCAGTGCTTTATCAAGCGCATAGGTCATTTTTGAGTTTTGCGCATTGTTGTATTCAGGGCGGTTCATCGTCACAATTGCTATTTGATCTTGCACTTCGTAAAGCACGACTTCGTCAATTATTTGTACATCACTCATTCTTATCTCCTCGCTTTATGAAGCCACAGGGCGAATGCCCGGAGGATTATCTTTAAGTTGTTTGGCGCGAAGGTTATGTGGATCAAACGTTGCGATTAGCGCCAATTGCTCCGTCGTTGGTGCAGCAGTAGTAGGCGTATTTGCTTCAATATGGACAGAAAAACCCGTTTTTTCTATGACTTCATCAACACTGACACCAGGATGAACGCTCACTAGCCGAAGTGTATTATTAGGCCCTTGCCAATCCATCACGCAAATATCGGTAATGACCAATCGGATATCGATATCGTCATTGTCATATCCCTTTGGCATGCGCGCAGGATTGAAACCTATTGAACATACAACGTCACACTCACCCTCTACAAATACCCGAGTACTGTGATTAGGGACAAAAAACGAATTGGCGTGACTAATTGAATTTCCAGGTAAACCTCTTACCCCAAGCATTTGGATTTTGGGTTGATTGTAATCACTGCCTAAAGCAGAAATATTACTTTGCCCAAAACGATCTATCTGTGTTGGCCCAATCATTGCATGACGTTTACGACTCCAGACGTTATCAAAAATACGTGAAAATCCCATCCATGTTTCGTTACGTTGTACAAAATCTTCGCTGCGAGCACCAATCGGGTTAGGTTCGCTAAGTAAATACGCTTCAGAATCGGTCATCATTAAATCAGGGTTAGTTGTGCTCATGGCCAAACTAGCACCCAAACGAGGGATTACTCCAATACCTGTTGCTAATACTTCACCGTCATTTTCAAAGGCGGTTGCAGCCACACAGATCATGAGTTCTGCCAAGCTATACGATGTTGCTGTCATAATCATGTCCTTTTTAATAGCTAGTTTGTGGAATTTGGCGTATGGCATCAATATCGCCAAACATTGCTTGATATTCTTGTTCAGTTTTGCCATCAACGAACTTCTCACAGTAAGCAGTAAAACCACCGTCTTTAGCGTATTTGTTATATTCCAAGAAATGACTATTATCGATGCCATAAAAAGGCGCACATGAACTTGGATGCGCTCCACCTGGAATATGGCACACAGCCGTTGTTAGGCTTCGCTCCCAGAATACCTGACGTGATACTTCTGCGGGAATAAAATGATCGCTAGTTACTAGTTCATCGCAAGTAATATAAGCATTACTAGCAGCGCGAACAAACCAATCATCCATGTGATGATCAGGAGCTGAAATACGACACACTCCGCGTTCATCAGCTCGATCAACATGGACCAATGCAGCATCTAATTTAAGTGCCGGCATCGCAACCCATTCTTTGTCATCGTATGGACTATCGATGACTTTTAAATCTGGATTATTGATGATGACGTCCGTTCCCAAACCCACTTGAGTTGGGATATAAGGACAGCCCCATGCCGCCGCTCTTAAACCAAGCAATAACATACCCTCGTCTATTTCCATGACTTCAAGCTGACCTTGTTCGCGAGCTTTACGAAAAAACGGTTCCAACGGAATAAAATCTAAAGACACAAACGCAAAAATAACTTTTTTCACTTTTCCTGCAGCGCACAACATGCCAACATCGGCTCCACCATAACTGACAATGGTTAAGTCTTTTAGATCAGAGCGTAAAATTTCACGAATCAATGCCATTGGCTTGCGTCGAGGCCCCCAGCCACCAATACCAATAGTCATTCCATCTTGCAGTTGGGCGACAATTTGACTAGCTGTTTTTAATTTGTTCATTTATTTTGTCCCACTGAAAAATCATGGCCCCATAGGCTAACGCGGCTAAACTCGAAAGCACAATGTTCTTCCCAATTATCAACCTGTAATCCGTCATAGCCATACTCAAGGTCAAAGCCTGATGGAGTTTTCATGTAAAATGAAATCATTTTGTCATTTAAATGTTGACCCAGTGTAGCTGATAAATCGACCCCATGTGCTTGTTGGCGATCATGTGCACGGCCAACTTCAGTCATACTATCGACTTCTACCATCGCATGCACGCAGCCACTAGGCACAGGGAACTCGCAAATAGCCAAACTATGATGACGCGCATTGGCACAATGCATAAAGTAAATTCTGACATTAGGCGCTTCTGGTGCAGGTTTAAAATTGAATAAATCAGAAAGTTCAAAACCTAATACATCTGTTAAAAATTGATAGGTTTCATCAAAGTTTGGTGCAGGTAAAACAGTATGACCAAGGCCCATTTCACCAGTGACAAATTGAGGTACACCTTGAGGTGATGTAAAAGGCTGACAGTCTGAGATATGCCCCCAATACAATTCATGGCGATTACCTGCAGGATCATTCACAATGAGGATTTGTTGTGCTCCGCGCACCTTACAAAATGCAGTATCGGCTTCTTCAAAACTAACCGATTTATCTATCAAAGACTGCTTAGCATCGTTAAACGCGGCTTGATTAGCTAGCTCCCAGCCCGATGCCACATAACACTTTTCTTCTCCAGGGATAATGAGCATACGATACGGTCGTTCATCCATTTTGATATAAAGACCACCTTCGTCTGTAGGCGAGGTCATCATGCCAAGGACTTGTTCTGCGTACTCTTTCCATTCATTAATATTATCAGTTTGTGCGACGAAATAACCTAATGCGCGAATATTCATAAATTTCCCTTAAAAACATTATCATTAATGTTATTATCAGAGCAAAGTCGATTCCCTTCATCGTCCATAAAGACTAAAGCGCATTTAGTTTAAAACTCAATAAAATCAATGATTTACACACCACAGAAAAAGCGCTTCATATCATTGATATAAAGCGCTGAATGATGCAAGGCTAGATTAGCGGTAAAGGATAACTAAGTCGTTGATGACACTCGGTTTATCGTTTCCTACGACGTGAATGTTCATTTCAAGGGTAAGCTGTACACCTTTGTGCGAGACACTGATATCTTTTACCTTACTTCTACCATGAATAGTCGATCCGGATGGTACTGGAGCTGGGAAACGTAAGCGATTGGATCCATAATTCACCATAGTTTGAAAGCCTACAATTTCAAAAGGCAGGGCAATGGTTAAGCGTGATTGCAACACCTGAACCAAAGAACCATGCGCAATAGTCGTTTTAAATGGACTGTCTGTTTTTGCGCGCTCTACATCGGTATGCAACCAGTAATCATCACCAGACAAAGCTGCAAAATCATTAATCAACGTTTGGTCAACAATAAACTCATTGCTCCACTGCGTAAAAGTATTATCAGCCAAAGCATACAATGCGCTTAAGTTATCGACCGGAACCTTAACTTGACCTTTTTCGTTACGCTCAAGATTAAGCAACGGATCGAGGTATTCGCGCACCCCACCGGGATTGTCAGCAGAGGTAAAACGAAGTAGCGTTTTACCATCAGTACTAACTTTATCAAATATAGGTTTAACCGCCATACCAATCTTGATATCGGACTCCGCAACATCTATTAGCGTGGTATTAATTCTGACGCCTTGGCTCAGTTCAACAACCGCTAATGCTTGTGGCATCTCGTCACTAAATTCTGGCATAGTAGGTATACGTGTTAACGTATACGAATATAACGTTCCCTCTCCATTGACGGGTTTATATTCAAGATCATGAGCAAGACAATGAGTACAATGATTGCGCGGAAAAAACACCCATCCAGCACATTGGTTGCATTGTTGAATGTGTAACTCATTTTGTTCTAGCGCTTGCCAAAATGGAGCTGAAATTTTTGTCGCTAGCGGCATTGGTTTAGACGTTGCCATGCTATCCTCCTTGTAGGATCAATGCGCCCTGCTCACTCATGACACCGCCCGTACCGCTGACAAACATATTGTCACAGGATTTTAGCTGGCGTTCTTGAGCAGAGTGTGAAATTTGATCAAATGCTTCAATGACTTGTGAATAACCACCCGCCGCAGCTGATTGACCAAAGCTTAATTGTCCGCCATGCGTGTTTAATGGAAAATCACCTTTAAAGGTCAAATTATGCTCTTTAATAAAGCGTTGACCTTCACCTTTAGGCACAAAACCTGCGTCTTCAAGTGATAACAATACTGTAATGGTATAGCAATCATATATTTGCGCAGCATGTATGTCTTTAGGCGTCAAACCTGACATCGCAAACGCACGTTTTGCCGCTTCGGCAACCGGCGTAACTGTCATTTCTTTCGCATAAGAAGGAGATTTGAAAGACAAACGCTCGCCAAAACCCGTCACAAATGCAGGACGTTTTTTAGCACGTGCAGCTAGCTCTTTAGATGCAACAATGACTGCTGCACCACCGGCAACCGGCATGACAATTTCTAAAACATGTAATGGATCTGCCACTAATTTTGAAGCTAACACATCTTCAATACTTAACGACTTGCCATTAAATATTGCATCTTTGTGATATTGGGCATTAAAACGCTGGTCGACAGCAATTTTAGCCATCGCACTTTTATCGTAGCCATATTGCGCAGCATAGCGTTGGGCTATCATGGCATAACCGGTGTTTTGCCCCATGTGCCCATATGGCAAATCAAATTCAGCCTCAGGAGCACCAAACGCAGTGCTATGACCACCAAAACGCATGGCTTGTGCCATCCAAGCAGGATCTTCGGTGGGACCTAACGGTGCCATACGAGCAGGTATGACACACAACACCGCCTGACATAACCCCATTTCTATCGCCATTGCTGCGCGCCAAACCTGGGCTACAGCGGTACAACCACCTAAGTCAACGACTTCGGCAAAATTCACTTCAATCCCTAAGTATTCTGCGGCCATAGCCGGTACAAATACCGATGCTTCATGAAAGTGAGGGCCATTAATAACGAGTCCATCAAGATCGCTCTTGTGTAATCCTGCATCAACTAATGCTTTGTGAGCGAGGTCCGCCACTTGCTCTAAATGGAACATTTGTGGCGCTGTTTGATATTTTTCTGGCTTATATTGCGCAGCACCAACAATCGCTGCGTTTCCACGTAATCCCATAAATAATCCTTAAGCGTTGACGAAGGGTTTAAAACCTAATGCTGTTAATACACTGTCACTATAAAGCTCATAACAGCCTAACTTATCATTGCGCACATATATAGGCTCACCACATGCTACTGGGTCATAACCTTGCTTTTGTAAGTCAACTTTACGAAGTTTGTAAGTTGACGTCATATCCGCAGCTTTACTGACACGCACAAATTGCGGTGCCGCATAATTGGGGACTTTTTGGGTCGTTAGTGTATAAAAGGTAACTGGATCAAATTCATGACCAGCCTGCATCACTATCGCAGCCATGCCCGCACGACCTTCATTCTCTGGAACTTGTATCCCATAAATATTAATTAACTCTGCGCCCTCATAATCACCTAAGGCAATAGCGACTTCTTGTGATGATACATTTTCGCTTTTCCAGCGGTAAGTATCACCGATTCGGTCTACGAAATAAAAATAACCATTGTCATCATAGCGCAATAAATCACCTGAACGCCAAAAAGCGTCACCTTGTGCAAACACATTGCGCATAATTTTTTGTTCGGTTCCTTCGGCGGAGGTATAACCTTCAAAACGGCCACCACCAAAATCAGGGTGATTGATAATCATCCCTAAGCCCTCACCAACATCCCCAGGCTGACACAATATGCAATGACCGTTGTCATCTTTTATATGTGTTTCAGTTTGGGTATCAAATTTCACCAATCTAAAATTAGTTCTATCCCAGCGCGGCACACGTCCGACCGAGCCAATGTAATTATCGATATTTATTAAATTGGTATTCGCTTCGGTAGATCCCCACCCTTCATAGATATCCATAGGTCCAAAATACTCTAACCAACGATGCCAACTCGTTTCGGTTAAGCCGGCTCCGAGCATACAACGAAGCGAATGATCTTTGGGTTTATGATTGTTTGCATCGGCATAATTAAGCAGGTAACGGCAAATCTCACCAATATATTGACATACTGTAATACGATGAGATTCAATATCATACCAAAACTGACTGACGCTAAATTTGCGTCGAATGACAATACTAGCACCCGCAGCAAGCGCGGTTGAAGTGACCGAAGTTGCAGCAGCACCATGATATAACGGTAAACAGCAGTAAAAAACATCATCAGGCGTCGCTGCAATTGTCTCCACCATGACATCACCCGATGTGAGCCAGCGCATATGACTGTAAATAGCGGCTTTAGGTAACCCCGTAGTGCCGGAGGTGAAAATTAACAATGTAGGTGTTTCGCCATCTGTTGCTCCGCGCGCAAGTGAGCATGACTCGCCACTTTGAGAAGCGACATCTGCATCAAAAGTCGTATCAATCCAGGTGGGTAGAACAACTTTATCAATAATTTCATCATCACTGACTAACCATAATTTTTTATTTGCTAGGGATGGTGTGTTTATAAAGCGTTCAACGCACTCTTCTCCTACTATCACCACATCATTATTGGTCGATTCTATTGCATGTTCCAGGATATCACCTTGCACCTGCGTATTGATGAATGCAACCACCACACCTAATTTGGTTAAGCCAAACCATGTAAAAAAGAACTCAGGTCGGTTTTCAAGCGCCATTGCACAACCGTCACCTTCTCTTAAGCCTCTGGCTTGAAATACCTTAGCATATTTATTTGCTTGGGCATTTACTTCTTCATAACTAAACGTTTTATCTTTATAAATTAAAAAATTGGCACTCAAACGTGCTTTTGCCTGTTCTTCTAATCGGTCTGCTATGCTGTATTTTTGAGAAGGACTAACTGAGCGGGATGCCGCTGCGCGAGCATCCATTTTAGCTTGTGTTACAGCTCTAAGCACTGGTGCTTTATCGAGTGAACCGGCGTAAGGAATACTGGTGTTATCCACTATAGAATCTCCCATATTTTTGTAATCAACGTACTCGAATTTTAGGTGCTGGAGTGTCACCGCGCATGGTGCGAAGAAACTGTTCTATCGGTGCCGGAACTGCCACTTCGGGTAAAGTATCATCAAGCGGGCGGTTTTGCCAAAACGCCTGCCACGATGGAAATAAATCATGAAAAGTTCCAGTGTAAGGTTCTCTGCCTGGCCAGCGCATTTTCATATCACCTGTCGGCACTGCATTTAAGTCGCTCGCGTACCAATAACAAGGCAAACGACGCCTAAAATACCAAACGCCATCAATACGTTCGTAATCATCCCAATACAACATTTGCATAAGGACCCACTCACGACCGGTTTCATGTTCATTTTTTGAATAAACAACGCCCACTGCATGATCAGGATCCACAAACTCAATAATATGCTGTCCTAAATGATGAGAGGTACCAGTAAATTGATCACGTAATGTAGAATCAACCCATGCCTTTAAATGGGCTCGTCCACTTTTGCCGCCACCAACGCGCACATCAGGAACAAATAATCCAACATGAGCATCAATATCACGCATGTCGAGGGACAAGGAATATTTACCAGCCAACTGTCGTATGGCCTCAATCGATTCAAGTCTATCGATACGTTGTTCTAAATTGTTTTGTGTTTCGCTCACAATAACTATCCTAAATAAAGGCCATTCCGCCATTTACGGCAATGTTCTGACCGGTAATAAAACCAGAATCATCACACGCTAAAAAACTTGCAACTTTTGCAATATCGATACTTTCACCCATACGACCTAGTGGAATATCTGCTATCATTTTTTGTGTCCATTCATCCGGAACACCTGCCATCATAGGCGTATTTGTGGGACCTGGAATAATCGTATTAACACGAACACCATGGCTCGCAAGCTCACGCGAGATACTGCGAGTAAGGCCCATTACACCTGCTTTTGATGAGCAATAATGACTAGGACCTTCACCGGTTAATGCAGCAGTGCTTGAAATATTGATAATACTGCCACAACCTTGTTTAGCCATTACTTTAGCCGCTTCACGACAACAATAAAAAGTGCCATTAAGATTGACACTAATTACCTTGTCCCAATGCTCATCTGGCGTTTCAAGAAACGTATCAAAAGACCCCACACCGGCGCAATTCACAATAACGTCGAGTCTGCCAAATTTTGCAACGACATTGTCAATCGCTTCTTTCACTGAAGCACTATCAGCAATATTGGCAGTCAAACCAATCGCTTTTTCATTGGGGAGTAAACTGATTGTTTCGTTTACTGCTTCTGCATTAATATCCAGCGCTGCGACCAACGCGCCAGCCTGAGCAAAATACCGGATCATTTCTTGCCCCATGCCTTGCCCAGCTCCTGTTACTAATACAACTTGATCATGATGTTTCATATTTACTCCCTATAAAAACTTATTCCCAAACTGATAGTTATGAATGGGCACTGAAATTTAGCTTTTACTTATAGTGATCTAGCAAACAAATTCAAACATCGTCCAACAAGACTAAATGGTTATTGGTCTAAATGGACGATGTTTTAAAAATGCTTGCGTCGCAAGCTACAATGAGACAGTTTATTTATTTAATGTAAAGGCACACAAGTAAGCCTAGCTACTCGTTAGAAATTAGTTAGTTACTTGTCAGTATCTACAATACGGGAGTATTGATTTGAACAAGCACACAATTACATCAGCAACCTCACAAAAGTTACCATTACCTACAGGTAAATTCATAAAGATAGAAAATGGGTTAACGTTACATTATCTAGAAGAAGGTGAAGGCCCTATTGTCATTTGGCTGCATGGCAGTGGCCCCGGTGCCAGTGGATTTAGTAATTTCAAAGGAAACTATCCAGAATTTTCAAGTGCCGGCTTCCGCAACATCGTGCTTGATTTACCTGGTTTTGGTCGTTCTGATAAACCCGATGATGTTAACTACGATTTGAACTTTTTTGTTACTGCGCTTAATGGCTTCATTGAAGCATTGGACTTACCTAAATTAACATTACTGGGTAATTCATTGGGCGGTGCTATTGCTTTAGGTCAAGCATTGGCGCACCCCACAACAGTTGAACGTTTAATATTAATGGCGCCTGGTGGCGTTGAAGAACGCGAAACCTACTTCCAAATGGAAGGTATTCAGCGCATGGTTGAGGTGTATAGTCGCGGTCCAATGGGCGTTGAAGAAATGCGCGAAGTGATGTCATTACAATTGTTTGATGCCAGTGGCTTATCTGATGATATATTAGCAGAACGTTCAGCTGTAGCAGTGACTCAGCCAGCAAACCTATTTAGTACCATGATGGTTCCAAATATGACTGAACGATTGCATGAATTAACTTGCCCTGTGCTTGGTTTTTGGGGCACCAATGACCGTTTTAATCCACATGAAGGCGTGCATAAATTTCTAGATAATTTGCCGCATGCTCGATTTATTATGCTTAATCGCTGTGGTCACTGGGTACAAGTGGAACATCAACGTTTGTTTAATAGCACTTGTATTGATTTTTTACAGCACGGTTAATAAACCGACTTTAGAATAATCCTACTTAATATCAATATTATTGTCGAAAAAGGTGTCTCTATGTCAGATTATCAGCATTTACTTAAACCAGGAAAAATAGGCGGTTTGTCATTGCGCAATCGTATCATAATGGCACCTATGGGCTCTAATTATGCGGAAGCAGATGGCCATTGTGGTGAGCGCATCCAAGCGTATTATGAAGAACGAGCTAAAGGCGGTGTTGGTTTAATCACGATGGGGGTTGTGTCGGTTGCATTTCCTGCAGGTACTGCTGAACCTTATCAAGTAGGTATTTCAAAAGATGAATATATCCCTGGCTTGAGGGCTCTCACGGATCGTGTACACAAACACGGCAGCAAAATATCATTACAACTTCAGCATGCAGGTAAAACGTCAGTTAGAGATATGGCTGAAGGAAGAGAAGTGTGGGTGCCTTCTATGCCTCCTTCCCCCCCACCTAATGATATGATGAAATCAGTGACACTCAAAGAAATCAGTACCTTTGTCCGCCCAAGTAAAGATGTACCGGTTACAATGCGTGTGATGGACAAAGCAGATATTCAGCAAATGGTGCAATGGTTTGCCGATGCTGCAAGACGTGCTAAGGAAGCAGGGTTTGATGGTATTGAAATTCACGCTGCTCACACTTATATTATTGCTGGATTTTTATCGTCATACTATAACAAACGTGACGATGAGTATGGTGGTAACTTACAAAATCGCTGTCGTATGCTACTTGAAATTATCACGGCTATTCGTGTACAAGTTGGCGAAGATTTTCCATTATGGTTAAGACTGGATGCGGCAGAAGTAGGTACAGAAGGTGGCATTAGAATTAAAGATTGTATTGCCGTCGCTAAGATTGTAGAACAAGCTGGATTGGATGCAGTGAGTATTTCTGCATACGCTAATTTAACGAGTGGTGCAGCATTTACTGAAGCGCCTATCGTCCATAAACCTGCAGGATTCTTAGATTGGGCCGCTCAAGTAAGTAACGCAGTATCAATCCCTGTTATCGCTGTAGGAAGGTTAGAACCTGAAGTTGCAAATAAGGCTATTGCTGCAGGAAAATGTGACTTTGTTGCTATGGGGCGAAAATTACTTGCTGATGCTGAACTACCGAATAAATTAATAGCTAACACTCCTGAAAACATCCGTCCTTGTATTTATTGTTATGTTTGTGTCAGCCAGATATTTATCAATCAACGGGTTAAATGCGCCGCAAATCCTCGCACCGGACAAGAATCAAGTTTACAGGTCATTATGACCGACAAACCTAAAAATATCGTCATTATTGGTGGCGGCCCTGCTGGTATCGAAGCGGCAGTAACTGCTAGTAACCGAGGACACAATGTTACATTGATAGAGCGCAGTAAGCGTCTCGGCGGTACGCTGTTTTTCGCTACCCTCGCCTATCAAGAAAATGGTACATTACTCGATTATTTGGTCAATCAATTACAACAATCCAATGTGGTGGTTAAACTCGGCACCCTCGCTAGTCCTGAATTAATATCCTCATTGACGCCTGATGAAGTATTTGTCGCTACCGGTGCTAGTCGTGAGATGCCCGATATTACTGGTGCAACATTGCCGCATGTTTGGTCTGGCGAACAATTGCGTCAATTACTTACCGGTGAAGTTAACCCAAGCACCAACGCGCAACTTAAACTGTTTCAACGCATCATGGTTGGTAGTGGTAATCTGCTTGGCCTCACCAAAAATATTAGAGCATTACAGCGTCTGTCTCATCTTTGGATGCCACTAGGAAAACGAGTCACGATTATCGGTGGTGGACTGGTGGGACTGGAATTAGCCGAGTTTTTAGGTGAACGCGGTCGCATTGTAACGGTACTTGAACCAACTCGGGATTTGGGTGTTGAGCTGAGTATTGTAAGACGCTGGCGCGTGCTGCATAACCTTGCGCATTTTGGTGTCGAACTCATTAAAGAAGCGCAAATTGACAGCATAGATAGTAAATATGTGCATTATACTTTCAATGACGAGCAGTGCTGTATCGCATCAGATACCGTAGTGATGGCGACAGGAATTGCGGCTGACCGAAGCTTAGCTGATACTTTAACCCAAGCTGGACATAACGTACAAGTCATCGGTGACAGTCATGCTGTTGGATATATTGAAGGTGCATTAGATACGGGGTATCGAGCAGGTTTGAGCTGCTAGCCAGCTCTAACAATATATACCACAGCATCACGCTATTCCAAGGAGACACCCTATACATACCGATACGCGATATATTATGTGGTTGCTGGACTTTCTTTCTAGTATTGGCATGGACAGTCAAGCGATTGCTGCTAAAAATGGGATCTATGACACCCAACATTATGGGCACGATACCTTAATTAGTGCACAACAGCATAAAGGTGTGTTACTCGATGCGATGCATGCTTACTCAGGCACTGATTTAGGGTTAACATTAGGCCTACAACGCTCAATTGCGACTCATGACCAGCTTGCATATTTAATGCTCAGTAGTGCCTCTTTACGCGAGGCCAGTAATACCGGATTAAAATATCAAAATTATTCAGGACGATTCTCTGGCAATCTGGTCGTGACAACGTTTAGCGAGATTCAAGCGCAAGGTTGCTATCAAATTAATGCTAGAGACGCGCTTGGTGAACTGCGTTTACTGGCAATTGAGGATATCTTAGCCAATATTGTCACGACTGCTCGCTGGGTGCTTGGTCAGGCTTTGCCCATCACTAAGCTGCGATGTGATTACCCTGCACCTGCACATGCTGTCCGCTATGAATCTATTTTCCAATGTCCAATTGAATTTGATGCATCCGCCACACAACTATTTTTTAATGCCGAGATCCTAGATAAGCCCTTGCCTCAAGCAAGCCCACAAAGTGTTATGCTATACAAGAGACTGTGTGAAGAAAAAAGTATCACCCATAGCCATGGCGATATTGCATGGCAGCTTTCGCAAATTATTGTTGAAAACCCGGCCTCACCGCCGTCTTTGCATGATGCTGCAATCAGATTACATTGTAGCTCCCGCACGTTGAGTCGAAAATTATTGGCACAAGGGTGGCGCTATCAACAGTTAATTGATCAAGTCAAAGAAATCCATGCCAGACGGCATTTAAGCGATCCTACCTTATCGATTACGCGCATTGGTCAACAGCTTGGATATGCCGACAGTGCTGGTTTTCATCGAGCTTTCAAAAAATGGACAGGATTTTCTCCACGCGCCTTTCGCCAAGCCTTATTTAATGGCCATATTAGATAATAATTTGGCTAAATAAGACAAGCTTAGTCAAGACCTTTTGCGTAACATATTAACTAAATGTTAACACTTGGTTAATAATATCTATTTTTTACTATCTATCTTCTGCGTTTCTTCAATAAGGTGTCATTTATTATGAAAAAATACGACGGCGTTAACCAAGCAATGCTTGACCGTTTTGCAACTCGACCTGGGCGTAAAGCGTTACTTCCAGAGCTGACTGATAAAGCTCAAGTAGCACTGATGTGCCGTATGCTTGTACGCGAAGGCTGGGATGATCATATTGCTGGGCACATCACATATCGTTTAGCCAATGGTAATATTTTAACCAACCCTTGGGAACTTGCGTGGAGTGAATTAACTGCCAGCGATATCGTTACTTTGGATCCATCAGGTAGAGTGATTGACGGCGAATGGAATGTAACTCCTGCAATTGGTTTGCATTTGCAACTCCACGCAGCTCGACCTGATGCACATGTGGTTATTCATAACCACCCTCACTACAGTGGTATTTGGGCATGCATGCAAAAAGTCCCCCCAGTCTATGATCAGGCTAGCGCATACTGCGGTGTAGAATTACCACTTTATAACGAATACGACGGAACTTTTGAAGATAAAGCCGTCAGTATTTCAGCAGTTGAGGCGTTAGGCGATGCTAAATGGGCATTATTAGCTAATCATGGCTCATTAGTCGTGGGTAAAGATTTGCGCCAAGCACATCTTCGCGCCATTACCTTAGAGTGGCGCAGCAAACGTGCTTATCAAGTTGAGTTAGGCGGAGGCGGCACCCCATTAAGCACCGAAGAAGTAAATAAAGTGTCTATTGCAGATGACAATGGATTTCCGTTCATATGGGAAGCGATGGCCCGCAAAGAACTGCGTCTTGATCCTACCCTAGTTGATTAATAATTGATTAATAGACGATTAAATTATTGTTATAAAAAGGAATAAACTATGTCACTTACCGTTACCCCTCTTGATAATGTTGGTGTTGAAGTGTCAGGTTTTGACATTAATGCGCCTATGACTGACGCAATGAAAGCTGAATTAAAGGCGTTGTGGTACGAGCATGCTATCTTGGTATTTCGAGATCAGGATGTGACCCCCGAAAAACAAATAGAATTCAGTCGGATCTTTGGCTCCTTGGAACTACATCCTCTAAAGGTAACGCAAAACGACGAGCATCCAGAATTATTTGAGCTGAAAAATGGCGGACCTATGGATAAATTCCAAACGGCATTTTATAACGGTAAAGAAATAGTCGGCCGCTTGGATTGGCATATGGATTTGCACTATACCGCTAGACCTAATCATGGTGCACTACTGCGTGCAGTCGTCGTGGCTGAAGAAGACGGTCTAACTGGGTTTGGTGACTTAGCCAAAGCGTACGATGCACTTGATGATGAGACTAAAGCAATACTTGAGAAACTAGAGGTGGTGTATAGCTTTAGTATGCAGCGTCGACACATGCGTTATGTTAATTTGGATGGCTATGAGCCTGGGCCGAATAGCCCAATGAAACCCACTGACATCGGTTTCCCTGATTTTCCTGATGCAGCCTATCCTGCGGTTGTCACGCACCCTATCAGCGGACGAAAAGTCCTTGAAGTGGTTGAGCAATTTTTGGACCGAGTCGTCACACCACAACAGTTTGGTGTATCAAACGATGAGTCCATTGAATTACTAAAGCGCCTAATTAAGCATGCGACTCAACCACAATTCACCTATTTTCACCAATGGCGAACAGGCGATATGGTTCTGTGGGATAATTGGCGTGCTATGCACTGTACAACCGGCACCAAAGTTGGAGTTAATCGAGTTATCAACCGTACCACGATCAAGGGTGATGTGACGCTTGGCCGAGTTTTAAAAACAGAATAATCAATCTATTCACTTATAGCGATAATAGATAAAAAACCGACGACATTATTTTAATGACGTCGGTTCGTTGAGAGTGATTAGCTGGCTTTTTCGATTCATTGTTTCGGCTAGCCAGTTTACTGCTATCCCTTTAACGTCATATAACGCGCTTGATGAAAATCCGCATCACCTAACAGCATTTGCGCTACACGAATACGTTTGAGGTAAAGGCCAATATCCAGCTCATCGGTCACTGCAATACCGCCGTGCATTTGGATCGCTTCACTCGTAATCAAATCAGCCACTTTAGATAGTTTCCATTTTGCTAAACTAACACTTAACGCTAGATTCTCTGGATCAGTGTCTGCTGTAGAGAGTGCCGACATGACACATGATTGTGCGAGTTCTAATTCAACAAAACAACGCGCAGCTCGATGTTGTAATGCTTGGAATGTTCCAATTTTCACACCAAATTGCTCACGAGTTTTTAAATATTCAATGGTCATCGCAAACAAGGCTTTAACCGCGCCCAGTAATTCACAGCTTAGACATAATCGTCCTAAATCTAACGCGAAGTCGAGTGCGTTAGCTGAGGAACATGATTCCACTGATTGCCCTAAAAGCGCATCGACGGGTAACTGTACATTGTCAAAACACAGCGTTGCATAGTTACGAGAATCAATTAACCTCGTTGCTTTGACTTTCACATCTGCACTAAAAGGAACAACAAATAAATTCACTGCATTGTCATATTGCGCTGCAACTAGCCATGCATCCGGACTCACACCATCGATCACAATGGCTTTTTCACCCGAAAGAATATAACCGTTAGTATTGGCAACAGCAGTACAACTTATCGTGCTAGGGTTATGTCTAGCTTGTTCATCAATGGCTAAAGCTAAGCGTTTTTCTCCATTTATAACGCCATCGAGCCATGTTAATTGCTGCTGATTGGCTAAATGCTGCAAAACTGTACCACTGAGTACTACCGATGAGAGCATAGGTGATGCTGTGAGGTGCTTGCCCATGCTTTCAAATACAGCGCCTAACCCTTTATAGCTAAATGCTAAGCCACCTAGTTCTTCAGGGAAGGTAATTGCTGTCCAACCCAACTCAGACATTTGCTGCCAAATCAGTTTATCGTAACCGGTAACTGATTTGTTATCCCGCAGAGCTCGTTGTGCTGCAACCGGACTTTTCGATGACAAAAATTCTTCCGCCGTATCTGCTAACATTCTATCGTCTTCAGTGTAAACCATGCTCATGTACTAACTCCTTTATTTTCTGGCAGTTGCAGAACACGTTTTGCAATCACGTTAAGTTGCACTTCAGATGAACCGCCCGCAATTGTTTGGGAAAAGCTGTTAAGCCAAGCGCGATTAATCGCCTGCTCTTGTGTTGTGAAGCTGTCATCTTCCCAACCTAAAGCACGATAGCCCATCGCATCAAGCAATATCTCAAATTTGACAATTTCTTGCTCAGTATGAACCAGCTTCATAATCGACATCAAGCCAAAGCAGTTTTGTCCAGCCTGCATTTCTTGGGTTAACCGCTGAACAGTTAAATGATAAGCGTGCTCCTCCATATCAGCTGCATGCGCTTTATGCAGTAGTGAAGTTTCACTAGCGCTGTGCGGCGTGGGGAGATAATCCTGTACTAAAGACATCAAATCAAAATGAGTGGGTAGCTGAAATTCACCAAACTTAGACATGGCACTTCGTTCATGTTGTAACAGCTCTTTGGCCAGTTTCCAGCCGTGGTTGATTTCACCAATAAGGTTTTCTTTAGGCACTCGCACATTATCAAAAAAGACTTCACAAAATGAAGACTTACCACTGATGAGATCAATTGGCGCAGTTTTTACGCCATCACTGCGCATGTCCAGTAACAATAAGCTAATGCCTTGGTGTTTTGGCGCTTTTGGATCAGTACGAACTAGTGCATACATCCAATCTGATTTATCACCGTAAGAGGTCCAAATTTTACTGCCATTAACTAAATAATGATCTCCCATGTCCACAGCACTAGTACGTAAACTTGCTAAGTCTGAACCAGCATTTGGCTCACTAAAACCTTGACACCAACGTACTTCTCCACGTGCCATAGGCTTAAGAAATTGTTGTTTTTGTGCTTCACTACCGTGTTCTAATAACACCGGACCTAACATCCAAATACCCAGATTAATTTGCGGTGGACGGCATTTAAGCTTACGCATTTCACTTTCAAGAATACTATTTTCTTTAGGGCTTAAGCCGGCACCACCATATTCTGCTGACCAGGTTGGACAAAACCAGTTTTTATCTCGCATGCGTTCAAACCACAGACGCTGGTCATCAAAGGTAAAGTTAACGCTACTCCCTCCCCAAATAAGTTCACCATCGGGAGTGGGTGTCCGCAGTGACATTGGGCAATTAGCCTCTAGCCACTGGCGGGTTTCTGTCTGAAATTGTTCCAAATCAATCATTAATATCTCCTACTAGCGTACGGCTCTTGGCATATTAATACCAAATTGTGCGATCAATTCACGCTGTATTTCGTTAGTACCGCCACCAAAGGTCAGTGTGACCGATGCACGGACTTCATACTCTAACTCACCTAACAAAAATGAGGCTGCAGAATCACCTTTAACCATGCCGTTTAAGCCAACAATATCAATCAGTTTCCGTAATATATCAATTGCACACTCTGAACCATACACTTTCGTAATTGACGCCAGCGCAATGTCCATATGACCAGCTTCTAAATCAGCCGCAATACGAAAGTTAATTAAGCGCATTGCTTCAAGCTTGGCATAACATTCAGCTAACGCCGAACTGACCCATTGGTTATCACTTGCACGTTTGCCATGTACATCTGGGGTATTAGCCCATAAATATACACGAGTAAACAAGCTAACGACTTTATCCGACCATGAGCCAAGACCTAAACGTTCATGGTTAAGCTGAGCTGTAATTAGATTCCAGCCACGATTAAGCTCGCCTACTAACATGTCTTTGGGTACCTTTACGTTATCGTAATAAGTCGCCGCTGTTGGGTTAGAGCACGTAGGAATCACGGTACTACTAAAACCTTCACTTTGCGTATCGAGGATCATAATTGATACCCCTTTATGACGCGGAAGATCTGGATCAGTACGCGCCGCTAACCAAATATAATCAGCTGAATCGGCACCTGAAGTCCATAATTTATTGCCGTTCACAATAAAATTATCGCCTTCTAGTGTTGCTTTAGTCTTGAGTGTCGCCAAATCAGAACCTGCATTTGGCTCTGAATAACCAATCGCAAAATGAATATCACCACTGGCAATACCGGGCAAAAACATGTCTTTTTGTAATTGCGTCCCTGACTCCATTAATGCAGGGCCTACTGTGCTGATAGTCACAAATGGTAATGGTGCACCAGCAATATTGGCTTCTTCAAAAAAGATTAACTGCTCAGTCGCTTGGTAACCTTGGCCACCGTGCTCTTTAGGCCAACCAACGGCAAGCCAGCCGTCTTTACCCATCTGCTTGACAACTTTACGAAATGTATCGCCGCCCTCTTCGCCTCTAAGTGCTAATCGCAGTTCAGGCGTCATTAATTGTGTAAAATAATCTCTTATTTCTAGGCGCAAGGCCCTTTGTTCTGGTGTTAAATCAATGAACATAGTTTACTCCTTAATCGCTACCTAAAATTAAACCGCTAGTTGGGACGCCTGTTCCAGCTGTGACCAAAACGTTTTCAACATTATCTACTTGGTTAACTGCGGTACCACGTACTTGACGAACCGCCTCAGCGACGCCATTCATTCCATGGATATAGGCTTCGCCTAATTGTCCACCATGCGTGTTAATGGGTAATTTACCACCACGGGCATGATGACCAGCACGAATAAATTCTTTAGCTTCTCCTCGTTCCACAAAACCAAATTCCTCAAGTTGTGGTAAGACAAAAGGCGTAAAATGATCATAAATAATCGCAGTTTGAAAATCGTCAGGACCAAGTCCCGATTGTGCATATAGCTCTTTAGCAACAACTCCCATTTCAGGTAGACCGGTAATATCGTCTCTGTAATACGACGTCATTATCTGCTGACCTTCAGCTATACCTTGGGATCCTGCTTTTATTACAACTGGTTTTTGTTTGAAATCTTTGGCTCGATCAACACTTGTAATAACCATGGCCACCGCACCATCTGATTCTTGACAACAATCAAGTAAATGTAATGGTTCACAAATCCATTTTGACGCTTGATGATCGGCTAAAGTAATTGGTTTTTCATAGAAAAATGCAGCAGGATTGGTCGCAGCAAAATCACGCGCCGCAACGGCTATCTTGCCAAAATCTTCGGATGTTGCACCATATTCGTGCATATAACGTTGTGCGAACATGCCAACCCAACTAGCCGGAGTATGAAAGCCATGCGGCATATACCAACCGTAATTAGTATTTTCAAAAATTGGCGTTGAACCAAAACCATATGTACCTGTACCAAATCGATACCATGAACGTTCATTCATCGCCCGATAGACCACGACGGTTTTGGCCACGCCACTTGCGACTGCCATCGCAGCATGCATGATAGGTGCACAAGCCGCACCGCCCCCATGAGGGACTTGCGAAAAGAATTTAACTTCTTTACAGCCTAACAAACGGGCAATTTCATACTCAGGGACTTTATCAACAGAGTAACTACTAAAGCCATCAACTTCACTTGGATCGATGCCGGCATCTTCTAATGCAGCTAAGGTCGCTTCCATAGCAAGGCGTAATTCAGTGCGTCCGGAGTTTTTTGAAAATTCTGTGGCACCTAGGCCAACAATGGCAGCTTTGCCACTGATTGATTCATTCATTTTTTATCTCTCCTAGGTTATGGTAATGCTAAACGCACAGTACCGTTAACGTGTGTGCCATACTGGTTTTGCCCTGCCAAACCCACTTCAATCGTGTTGGTTTGCGCGTCAACAGCAGTCACTGCGCCTTTAAGGGTCATCGTATCGCCTGGATAATTTGGCATACCAAGTTTAATATCAATATCCTTAAACACACTATCTGGACCGCTCCACTGCTCGACAAAGCGTTGTACCAAACCATTGGTGGTCAAAATATTCATAAAAATATGTGGCGAACCAAGCTCTATCGCTGCATCCTTATCATGATGTCCCGGAAAAAAATCACGCGTGGCTATGGCACCGCTAGTAATTAAGGCAACCGTAATAGGAATCGCTAACTCTGGTAATTTGTCGCCCACTTTAATGTGGTTAAATTGTATTGTTTTATTTTGCATCAGATTCATCCAAATTATATTTCCAGCCAAGGTTATTGTTTGCACTTAGCACATCGCCAAGCTTAGCTAACAGTGCAGGACTGCCGCCTAAGTTCAGGCTGATTGCTCGGCTCCAATATAAATATCTGAAAATAATATAACTCACATCGACACCAAACCCGCCATGCACATGTTGCGCTGCATGCCCGATCTTATGCCCTGCATCCGTAGCATGCCATGCGGTAGCATAAGCTTCATGCTCACAGGCTAAACCGTTATCTAGCCGGTAACAAAGTTGCCATAAATTACTACGCAGCGCTTCTAATGCAATTTTGGTATCTGCCATGGTCATTTGTACTGCTTGAAAGGTACCTATCGCGCGCCCAAATTGTTGACGTTCACTAATATATTCAACCGTCTTAGCAATCTGCACTTCGCTCACTCCTAACTGGAGAGAAGCCAAACAAGCAAATATTCTAGGGACGAGCCAGCTGTTAACATCACCGTTAAGTGTGAATGTGTCTGCAATGACAACATCATTTAGATGTACATCTGCGACTTCTTCACCATGTGTCATTTGCCCGCTAACTAGCGACACACCATTGGCTTTGCTATCGACGACAACCCATAGAGTTGTATCGTTTATAGAACAAGGCAATAGTATAAAGTCAGCTATGCTTGCCACTGCAACAGCCTGAACCACGCCATTTAATTTAAGACCGCTAGCACCTTTTTCTGCACTCACCCCTGTTCCACTCGTAGTGTCAACCAAATTGAACGCTAGCGTTAGTAAGTTATTGCCTTCAGCGGCTGTTTCTATGATAGTTGTGAGTCCATTACCGCCAAATTTTGCCGCGACACTAGCGGCTAATTGATGACGCCATAAAGGTACTTGTGCCAATGCACCGCCTTGTGCTTGCAATACCAAGCTTAGCTCAGCCATACCCAGAGCAATACCACCATTTTCTTCAGGAATAATAACGCCATGCAATCCTGTCTCGACCGACTTGTTCCACAAGTCTGACATGGTCCCTTGTCCTGCTTCATCATAATCACGTAGATATTGATCTGTACAGGTATCAGAAAATAAGCTGTTTGCCATCTCAGAAATAGCTAACTGTTCTTCACTAAAGGTAAAATTCATGATGACTCCTTCATTGGCATAAGTCTAAATTGCGGCAACGTTAAATCACCTTCAAACATATTAAATTCAACTTGCACTGCTTGACCAATCTGAGGTGCTACGCCATCGGTTACACCCACTAAACCAGCGGCAATACGAACACCTTCTTCAAGCTCAACCAGACCAATTGGATTAGGGTTGTCAAATGGTGGCACATGCGGATGATGCATTACGACAAAAGAATATAATTCGCCCTTACCACTTGCGACTTTGTAACCTAAATCAAATGAATGACAATGCATACACACCGGCGCAGGTGGATGCTGTAATTTTTTACAACTATTACACGATTGAACTCTCAGTTCATTGACTTCACAACCTTCCCAGAAGAAACGGTTATCGTCACTAATACCTGGCTTTGGACGCAGCATTTTAGGCATCGCTGTTTCAGCCCCCTTACTTTCAGGTTTCTTAGCCGGTTTAAACTTGATGACTCTGAAGAGTAATTCACCAACTTTTTCATCAGCCTCATCACCAGCATGTTCTGAAAAAAATACCATTTTTAGAGTGACAAAAAAGCCAGTACCCAATGCTGTTGTTTTCTCTTCGCTGATGCTGTCAAACGTAGTCGTGTAATAGAGTGTTTCGCCTATGCCAATATAACGATCGAAATGTAAATTAGAGTTAACCGCAACAACAGCTGGATAGCCTTGTTCCTCCAGCAATTTAAGCACGCCGTACGGATTCTCAGTCGTTGAGCCAGGCGCCAAAATATCGTTAAAACCGGCTAAACACCATGCTTGCAACATAGCAGGCGGAGCAACTAGCTGTTTATGCTGACTCTTAACTGCATATTCTGCGTCGGTATAAATGGGATTATCAACACCCATTACTTCACACCACTGTCGAACCATTGCTTCGTTTACTTTATCCCATGCGTAGATGCGACCATATTGCTTGCCTACCATCGCTTCAATCTGAGCTAACCATTCATATTTAGCCAACGTTCGTCTCCTACATTTATTAAGATGTATGCTTATTATTGAAAATTAATCGTCACTTGCTTTCGCTAGCATTTAAAAAGGCTGGCATTTCACCACCACCATTAAGTAGTAAATTACAACCACTGGAGTAACTAGCTTGAGGGGATGCCAAAAACAAACACGCATTCGCAACGTCTTCTGGTTCTGCCATCCTCCCTGCAGGAATAGTTTTACACACCTCTGCAATACCCGCTTCGTCGCCATAATGTAAATGCGAATTCTCGGTTTTCACTAAACCAGGGCTTAGCGCGGTGACTCGCACTTTAGGTGCCCACTCTACCGCTAAGGTTTGTACTAATGATAATATTCCTGCCTTGGCTGCACCATAAGCTGCTGTGCCTGGTGATGCACGCATTGCACTAATACTGCCTATGAAAATAATACTACCGCCGTTTGCTGCTTGCATCAGCTGGTTTGCATGTTGAGCAACAGTCAGTGGTGCAATTAAATTGAGCTTTATAATCGACTCATGAAAACGCGGTGATGCTTTATCAGCCAGTGCAAATGGACTACCGCCGGCGTTATTGACTAATACATCAAGTTTGCCATATTGTTCTTTTATCGCTAAAAATAAAGTATTAATACTATCGTTATCTTTTACATCAGCTTGGATAAAGTGTGCTTGGTTTACCCCATCATTGACTGCGACTTGTGGAAGTGCCTCAGGTTCTTTTCTACCACAGACTACGACCTTCGCACCAGCAGCGAGAAAACCAGTAGCAATCGCAAATCCGATACCTTTGGTGCCGCCAGTTACCAGAACAACTTGGTCATGGTAGCTTTGTGGTGGGTGAACATTATTTGTCGACATAGACATAAATACAGTACAACCTTATATTAATAACATACAAAACAGTTTACATTGCACAATACAAACGTAACTTCGTCTATATGGACGATGCTGCCATTAATGCCTAAACGTCACAATAGCAATGTGTACACAAACCTTGCCTAATGCTGGTCAAACCGATTTTGGAGATAATAATGCCCGATTCACAAGCGCCTGTTGTTATATTGAGTTTTCCTGAAGAAGGCGTAGCGGAGTTAAGGCTAAACCGCCCGCATGCTACCAATGCACTAAGTTTAGAGCTACAAACACTTCTATCTCAGCATTTTTTAGAGCTCGCTGATAACCCGTCAGTACGCTGTATTTTGTTAACAGGTGGTGACAAAGTATTTGCCGCTGGCGGTGATATTACCGGCTTGATTGATGCTGATCCTATCGAAATATACCAACGCCACACTGAGCGTTTGTGGGCACCTATCGAACAATGTCCCAAACCCGTGGTTGCTGCAGTAAACGGCTATGCGTTCGGTGGAGGCTGTGAACTAGCTATGTTAGCTGATATTATTATTGCCGGAAAAAGCGCCAGTTTTTGCCAACCCGAAATTGCAATTGGTATCATGCCAGGCATTGGTGGAACGCAACGTTTAGTCAGAGCAGTCGGCAAAGCTAAAGCGATGCAAATGGCGCTAACCGGAAAACCTATTAGCGCGCATGATGCATGGCAAGCGGGTTTAGTCAGTGAATTGTGCGAAGACAAAGACGTGCATGCACTAGCATTAGCTAACTGCCGACGTATTGCTCGTATGCCACCTCTTGCTGCCGAACAAATTAAAGAAGTTATATTAGCTGGAATGGATGCGCCACTAGCCAGTGCAATGGCACTGGAACGAAAAGCGAATGCGATTTTATTTGCATCACAAGATCAACGTGAAGGCATGCAAGCATTTTTAGAAAAACGCCATCCAAAATTTGAAGGAAAATAATTGCTAGTTTATTCTGTTGCACAATCGTCAATAGAATAAAATGATAACCAGCTTGAGCTGGCTCATTTATTCAAGCTCAATCACAACGCTATAGGTTTAGGGCTAATTTCGTCTGTTCCCGTATTCTGTTGCAAGCGAGCCAATGGCCCAATAAAGCATCCAACCGCAACCACACTAGCCACAAATGCCAACACCAATATTTGGTGATACCCTAATACCGCTAACCAACCACCCAATGCTGGGCCTATCATGGCACTTAAACCAAATGCCGCAGGGATTAACATAATAGCCCGACCTTTAACGTCCAGTCGCGCCACTGCTGCTGTCTGAAACACGCATCCCCATGTGAATGCGACTTCCCAAATCCATGCTCCTGTAGCAAATAACATGAACTGATTGGTTGTACTGTTAAAAGATAGCCAGATCAAATATAAACCGATGGCTAGTACCACTAAAACAATGATATAGGGGAATCGCAAGCCTAAACGAGCACCTACTAAGGCAACTGAAAACGCCGCAGCACCACCTAATAGTTTTAGTACTGCAAATACCGTTCCCATTTCAGGAGGACTTAACGCTATTGCATTACCCATACGTTCCAAGAATGCCCATAACGCAATGTTACCTGTCGCAAACAGTAAAAACACCAACAAGGCTAACCACGCACCAGTAGGAATATTTAATTGTGCTTTTATACTGTTATCTGTTGATTCTAAATGGGTATCTTTAGGAAGCCAAAACACGCTAAGGCTTAGAAGTGCAATAATTAACGATAGACTGACGGCTGCACCGGCATAAGCATACTGACTGATCACATAAGCAGGAAGAACAAATAAAACTAAAGCTGTTACCCCTAATTCAATCCCTTGCCTGAGGCCTAATGCACGCTCTTTATTTGCCATTTGTCCAATAATTCGTAAACCAAGACAAGTCATTAAGGCAGCAAAAAAACCAATCCCTCCCCATAAAGGCATTTGTAATATCGCATCAGATAATGACGAAGCTATGAGTAAAATGATTGAACTGACTGCACAGACTATGGTTAGTTTTCGTAAGCAGTACCGGCTAATAATCATTACTGATGATAACGTCCCTATCAAATAGCCAGCAAAACATATTGACCCTAGAAGACCCACTGTTTGCAACTCAAAACCAAACGTATCCGCTAGTGAACCGAGTAAAATCGGTAATGAATTAAATGGTAATCCGCCAATGGTAGACGCAAAACTGGCTGCAAGTATTAAAGCCGCGGTTTGTTTGGTAGCTGTTTGCATAATGACCCTAGTAAAAATAGATATCAGCTTGCTATGAAATACAGCCTACTGATTTGAACTTCGACTAGAATCGATTAATATTTAACAAGATACATGGTGCATACGGACTATTCGGTGTCCGGAGATTCATCATAGCCAAGGGCTGCAACACTATTTAAAAATAAGCGAACTAATTCAGTTTGACGACGAACACCCGTCTTTGAAAAAATAGAGCGTAAATGAGCTCTAGCAGTATTACGTCGAATGTTTAACACTTCTGCAGCTTCTTCTAAGGACAAACCATTGGTAAGTTGCAATGTTAAGCCTGTTTCAGCAGGAGTTAGGCCAAACAATTTTTTAGAAATATCGATGCTCGTCATTGATTTACCGACCGCATCACGAATATAAACCACCGCCCGCTTCAGACCTTTACCTTCCCCCCATTCCAAACCAGGTATGACTTCAATGACTACGCCTAAAGCAATCTCACCCGATGGTCTTGATATAGACATTGCTTCTGGCATCGCATTAACATCGTTATTATGTTCAAAAGCGGTTTTAATGAGTCGCTTTAGTTCACTATTGTCACTGTGATGTTGTGCTGTCAATTTACCTGCAGTGATCTTAAGGCCATCAGGGGCAGCTAATAGATGGCTAGCAAAGACGTTTTTGTCGAGTACTTTACCTGTTTCATCAATCGTCACAGTCGCAATGGAAAGTCGACCAATGGCCCTGGAGTATAGGGAACCTAGAGAAGCACTGCTGTGTAACTGCAAAAACGTCGATAATGAACGGCGTAAATGTGGAATAAGGAACTTACATAAGGTTTTATCTGAGTCAGAGAAATTCCCTTGTGCTTCTTCACGAGTTACCCGAAAACGAAAATTACCGAGATCAGGGGTACTAATATCAACGCTCATTACATGGTAAACATCGTTCACCGCGCACCAATGCTTACGATACGAGCTAGCTTTCCATTCTTCTTCGTTCATAAAATCGTTTACCGTAAAAACCGTATCGAGGGCTTGGTCAGTAAATGGGGTGAGTTTGTATTGATAAGGTAAATTCTGAACACTATGACCGCCTTCAATATTCTTACCTACCGCTACCATTAAGCCTAGATCATTTTCTTCCGGAACTTTAAGAATAAGGGTAACGTAGTTTGCGTGAAAAATATCTTGTAATATTGTAAGCGGCTTACTCCAGCTTTCTGACGTCGCATCTCCTGCCGCGTCATACAATAAATTAATAAATTCGTTATACTGTTCAAGCTCTATATCTATCAGTGCCATAATCTGCTCAGCCCGCCGTGATTTGTTATAATAACGTAAACGCAAAATTTGTTTGTAAACAATATCATAACTTTATTACTAAATTTACCATTCTTTCATCAATCTATGATATTGCCTGAAGTTTTAAGCATTAGGGTAATCAGAATATCCTGCCGCACCTGGCGTATAAAGTGTTTTTCGATCAAATTTAGTAAGAGGTAAGTCTGCTGCAATTCGTTTTACAAAATCAGGATTACTTACATAATGTCTTGCAAATGAAACTGCATCGGCTTCTTTATTATTAATGGCCTGCGCGGCTAAATTTGCATCAAAGCCATCATTAATGATTAATGAGCCGATAAACCTTTCCCTGCCAATCTTAAAGGCATCGATTGATTCAATTGGAGCACGCATCATATGTAAATAACCGAGGTTAAGATCTGCCACTTCATCGAGCAAAGCGATGTGACTTTGTTCCGGATCTGCGTCTTTTGTATCATTAAAACGATTGCCAGGGTTCATGCGCAGACCTACACAACCAGCACCAAACACAGTGGCCATAGCGCGTAAGCACTCAACCGCAAACTTGACTCGCCCTTCAACACTTCCGCCAAACTCATCGGTGCGTTGATTAGAATCTGAGCATAAAAACTGCATCGGTAGATAACCACTAGTACAGTGTAACTCAACACCATCAAATCCTGCTTTTAATGCATTTTCAGCAGCTTGTCGATGCTCTTCAATCACTTGCCAAACTTCCTGTGTACTTAATTCCACAGGCATATCAAAGGGCTGCATACCTGCACTATCTGTATGAACCTCACCTCTTGCTTGTATTGCTGAAGGTGCAACAGTCGCTACATTCTCACCTTTGATGTGATGCGAACCAATCCGGCCGGCATGCATTATTTGCAATACAATTTTACCGCCAGCTTGATGCACTGCATCGGTAACAGCACGCCAGCCAGCAATGTGTTGTTCAGTTTCTATACCAGGTTGACGGTTATATGCTTGTCCTGCAGCTACTGGCCAAGTACCTTCTGCTACAATTAACCCTGCACTTGCACGCTGTGCGTAGTAATCGCGCATAATGTCATTTGGCGTTCCATCGGGATCAGCACGATTTCGGGTCATCGGTGCCATAACCACTCTGTTTGCAATGTCTATATCACCGAGTTTTGCGGTGCTTAACAATGAATTTGTCTGTGTCATATTCATTCCTTAATTTTTAATCTAGCGCAGTTACCAGCACACATCCTCGTCCACCATCAACGGGCAAACTTGCACCAGTAATATAAGACGCATCATCGCTAGCTAAAAAGGCTATCGCACTAGCAAGCTCATCACTGCGCCCGACTCGGCCCATTGGTATAAGTCTATTAGTGTTATTCAACATAGCTTCGTCACTTAGCATACCGGCAGTAGCAGGTGTTTCAACTACCGCAGGGACAACAACATTAACACGGATATTTTTGCTCGCACCCTCTGCTGCGGCTGCACGAGAAAAATTAACTACCGCCGCTTTTGAAGCGCTATAACCGGCCATCATTGGGGTACCTAACTCTCCACAGATAGACGACACATTGATAATAGCACCACCTGTTTCCTGCATTATTTGCATGGCTGTGCGGGTGCCCCAAAACGTACCGTCTACAGAAGTGGTGAAGTTACTATGCCAGTCCTCGGTACTTGTATCGGTAATGCTACCGTAGGAGTAAGCCATAGCATTATTGACCATAATATCTAACCCACCATGCTTTTTTGCTGTGTTTTCTATTGCTTCTACGAATGCTTGCTCATTACTTACATCAGCTTGAACAGCATAGGCTTTACCACCATCGTTGTGGATTGCAGCAACAACCTCATCAAGTGGTACTTGACGACGACCACAAATGATCACCGTTGCGCCTTCTTTTGCTAAGCGTTGTGCCGTTGCTGCACCGATACCACTTCCACCACCGGTGACAAAAGCGACTTTATTTGTAAAACGTGATTGCATAGATAACTCCTATTATTTTTGTTGGTAAGATGTATGAACATTTAACAATTTTTATCATTGAAATCGGACTCAATCACATTCTATGTATATTTGAGACTCAGCTCACTGGTAAGGGGCACAGCTTGACAACTTAAGGTTAAATTGTTGTTTAAATCTTTTTCATCAAGCACATCGTTATTCTTAAGCTCCACTTTTCCATCAAGGATTTCGCACATACAAGATGCGCACATACCTTCACGGCATGAATAAGGCAGTTCAATACCTATTTTTTCAGCAGCATCAAGTACTGTTTCGCCGGGCTCACAATTAATGACATAGTGTTCACCGTCTAACTCCAATTTTACAGTAGCCGTAGGAAAATCCTGAGCGTCAGTTACAGCTTCAGCATTGATACTATTTAATGGCGAATCATTTGTCGTTGAGGAAGGTTTAGCGATAACAAAACGTTCAATATGAATCCGTTCTTTTGGCATACCCGCAAGATGTAAAGCTATCTCCATGGTATCCATAAACGGACCAGGACCACAAATAAAAGCTCTTCCGTTTTGCATGCCATTGGCTAAAGATGAAAGTAGTTTTTGCGACGGTATGCCTTGCAATGAATCGAGTAAATGGATGACTTGCAAGCGTTCTGGATATTCAGCTACAAGTGCTTTGATTGTCTTCTTAAAAATGACAGACGATTCATCTCGGTTTGCATAAATCATACGTACATTGCCGGTACCATTGACCAGTACATTACGTAAAATTGATAGGACAGGTGTAATACCACTGCCTCCAGCGCACAACAGGTGATCTTCCGATAAGTCTTTACTGATGAATAATCCTGCTGGCTGCATCACTTCAATCTGGCTGCCGGCTTGCAGGTTATCGCAAAGCCAGTTTGATCCTCTGCCATTTACTACGCGTTTCACTGTGACGCGCAACTGATTATCAAGATGCGGCGTACTAGACATTGAATAACAGCGCTGTAACGATTCTTCGTTTGCCTTAAATTTAAGCGTAATAAATTGACCCGACTGATAAGTGAATTTTTCACGCATGTTTTCTGGAATATCAAATAAAATGGAATGTGCATCGGCGGTTTCTTGCACCATTTGGGCAATTTTCAGAATGTGATAACGCGCCATGTTTACTCCTATAAATACGCTCTTATTATCTACTTTTATATTTCCATAAAAGCTACTACAACCTCATCGTCAATATGGACTAAGTAATTTCAGCCCTAATGGTAAATATTAGTCATTACAAATCGTGTTTTAAGGAATCATGTATGCAAAGATTTAGCAATAAAGTTGTGTTTATCAGTGGTGCTGCTTCGGGGATTGGACGTGAAACTGCGGTTAGATTAGCGTCAGAGGGCGCTAGTCTATTGTTGTGTGATATTGATGAGAAAGGTTTAGGCACCACACAAAAAGCATGCGAAGAACAGGGCGCGAAAACCACAATTTATCGTTGTGATGTATCCAACTATGATGAATGTGTCAATGCAATAGATGCATGTATCACTCACTATGGTCAGCTCGACGTGTTATGCAATATTGCAGGAATCGCACAGATGCAGCATTTTACCGATATTAGCCCTGCAGACTGGCATAAGATACTTGGGGTGAATTTATCTAGCGTGTTTTATTTATGTCAATTAGCAATGCCTCATTTAATCAAAACAAAAGGCAACATTGTCAATATGGCATCTTCAGCAGGTTTAGTCGGTCAGGCTTATACATCATCTTATTGTGCCACGAAAGCTGCAGTTGTGAACTTGTCTAAATCACTGGCAATTGAATATTCCGCACAATCGGTAAGAGTCAATGCGTTATGTCCGGGTAATGTTAAGACCCCACTCGCCTCGAAACTGAATATCCCAGAAGACATAGACAAGCGCTTACTTGGGCGAATGTTTCCTTTAATTGAGGCAGCACAACCTTGTGAGATAGCCGCAGCGGTTGCCTATTTAAGCTCTGATGAAGCACGGTTTATTACTGGAGCGGCGTTACCTATTGATGGTGCACAAACGGCAGGATAAAAGATTTAGCTCGCATTTATGAGCTAGCGACGTACATCTATGTCACTAGCTAGTTGTTGTGCATCTATGGTGCGACATTGCAATTTATCAGCCTCGTTGTGAGTGGCAATCCATAGTAATACTTCAGCAATTATCTCAGGCTCGACGACAGCTTGACCAAGAGCTTTAACTCCCCTATCACCCAGTGTCGCACGAAGGGTTTCGGTATTAACCACTCCTGGATTAACGGTAAACGCGCGTATACCTTGCTTACCATGCTCAGTACTTATCATTCCTGATAAACGTGATATGGCAGCTTTGCCAGCACCATAAGCATACCCCCACCCGCCATCAATCGCGGGTATGGGCGGATCTTTTTCTCCAGCACCAGAGGTAATATTAATGATACAGCCCGCATTACGTTCTAGCATATTGGGGATGAGCATTTGCACGATTTGTACTGGTGCGTATAGGTAAGCTTTTGCTACTTTTTCAAGTGTTTGCGGTGTAATTTCCATTAATGGAATATTAAGATCTGGACCTTGATATATGGCATTATTGATTAACACATCAACCCTACCAAAATAGGCAAGTACTTGTTCTACTGCCACATTAATGGAATCTGGACATAATAAGTCCATTCTTAACGCTAATGCTTTATTTCCGGTCGCTTCGATCTCTTTCACCGTGTCTAATAAACTCCCGCATGCGTAGCTAGAGTGCGTTATCTTGTGACGTTTGGTGTTATTATTATCAAATTCTCTCGCGCTAATGGCTACATGATATCCCGCTTTAGCAAAAGCAATGGCTGTAGCACGGCCAATGCCACGACTTGCACCAGTAACAACCGCAACTTTTTGCATCTTAGTATCTCTTTTTAAAATTGATATGTTAGTGATTTATTATTTATTTGTTAATCGGTTTACTTACATTATCAGTGTTAATATACAAATATCATGACTAACGTTGAATTATTTAAGTAGACGTCAACACTAGCATTCACAGCTAGAAAAATGACCAACCAATTTAACTAGTCCAAATAGACGTATCTCTGATAACTATTTTGTACAAAACTCGATACAGTTGGGTAACAAAATATTAACAATGCATAAAGTGATTGATTCACTAATAAATTGTTAAAGGTTCAAATTAGGAGAATAATATGAAAATAATTAGCAATAAAGCGAAACAAAATTCAATTAAACCTTTGGTGTTTGCAATTACTTGTGCACTCTCTGGAAATGCTTTTGCATTTCAAGAACAAACTCAAGAATCAGAAAAAAATGATAATGTTGGTGTTGAACGTATTTCAGTAACGGCACAAAAACGCGTTACACCATTGCAAGAAACACCTATTGCAATCTCTGCATTTAATAGTGAGACGATTGAAAAATTAGGGATTGAAGATGTCTCTGATCTAAATAATTTAGCTCCCAACACTCTAGTTGTTGCGCCTATCGGCAGTGCTTACAATGTTGGTATCAATATTCGAGGAATTGGTACTGCCTCCCCATCTCTAGCAATTGATCCTAAAGTTGGTATATACGTTGATGGTGTTTACTATGCGCGGAACGTAGGAGCTATTCTTAGCATTGTTGATTTAGAACGTGTCGAAGTACTACGCGGACCACAAGGCACTTTGTGGGGTAAAAATACCACCGGTGGTGCTATCAGCATGGTTACTAAAGGCCCAGCTGATGAATTTGGTTTTAGCCAGCGTTTCTCCGTTGGTAATTTTGGATTAAAAAGTTCTCTAACCTCTGTTGATACAGGTGAAAACAGCGGTTTTTCTGCTAAATTTACGTATTTGAAAAGTGAAGAAGATGGTTGGGCAACTAACGTGTTTGCTGGTGCCAAAGAAAAAGATCTAGGCGCAAAAGAAACTGACGCGTTTCGTATCGCTTTACAATACGAAACTGATAAATTAAAAGTTAATTATACCCATGACAACACTGACGGAAGTGCAGTTTCAATACCTGTGCAAGTCAGTAATGTTCGTCCTTATTTTACTGACCCTACAGTACCTACCCGACATATGGGTACAGGTGTGTTCTATGGTGGTAATGTCTTTGCACTAATGGCAGAAAATGAGTTCACTGGTGGTAGACAAGAAATATTTGAACTCGATCAACATGGCCGAGAGTATGTAAAAATCTCAGGGCATGCATTAAATGTAGAGTGGGATTTTGCTGAAAATCATCGCTTAAAATCGATTACCTCATCCCGTAAATACTCCTCTGATATCCCAGATGGAGTTGATTCTGATGGTGGCGCTTATTTTGGGGCTGAGCTTGATGCAACATTCCAGCCTACAGGTAACTTTGGCCCTATTCCTGCTTTTCATTTCTATAACCAAAAATCTCAAGAACAAACTTCACAAGAGTTCCAGCTTTTAGGTAATTTCATGGATGGTAGACTTGAATATGTAGCTGGTTATTTCTACTTCAGTGAAGAAGGTCAAGAAAATAATCCTTGGGAAATTGGTATTTTTACTGGCCAAGGGGCTAATTTATTATTTGATACTCCATTAGAATGGGGTGGTTTTTATAAATCAACATCTGATGCAAAAGCCTTGTTTGCACAAGTTAATTATGATGTAAATGACAAATTAAACCTATCGGTAGGTATTCGTAATACCAAAGATGAAAAATCCATTACGCAACTGGCCGCTCCTGATCCAATGCTCCGCAATGATAAAAGTGCTAAAGAAGATTGGAGTAAGACAGTAGGTTCAATCGTAGCTAATTATGTACGAGACGAAAATACCACTTTCTATGCTTCAATTTCTCAAGGTTATGCTGCAGGTATTTATAATCCTGGTACAGTAGACCGTTTTGCCTACTTAAATCCAGCTAATATGGGTGAGGCAATATATGATGGCAGCTTAATTCCAGGAAACCCTGAAGATACCACCGCTTATGAGATCGGTGCTAAAATGTTCATGCTAGATGATCGATTAATGCTTAATACTGCAGTATTTTTAAATGATAATACAAATTTATTAGTCACTGTTTTCGATGGCACAATACAACGAGCTCTTAATTCCGGTGAGTCTGAAACCATTGGGTATGAAATTGATGCACAATTTGCGGTTACATCTGATCTGTCTTTAAGTGCAACATACGGTTATCGCGATACTGAATATTCGTTAGAAGAATTTACAGATGTTGATACATTCTCAGCAACGTTTGGTTTAGATTGGAATGTCGCTGATTTTGAGTTTGGAAGTATGAACCTCAATATCAACTATGTGATGAATGACGATAATCAGTTTAATAATAACGACCCAACTCTAGTTGGCGAAGCATACAATTTACTAAATGCACGCTTGACATTATCTGATATTAACGTTGGAGAGAGATCAAATTTAAAAGTATCTCTTTGGGGTCGTAACATAACTGATGAAGTATACACTTTACATGGCGCTAACTTTAGTTTCTATGACACACATGTTTATGGGACACCTGCAAGTTTTGGTTTAGACGTCAGTTTTACTTACTAAGTAAATCAGCAAAATAAACAAAATAAGGCCTTAATATTCGTATTAAGGCCTTTATATTGAAAAGTAATTCCCCCTTAATTTTCGTGTTTACCAAAGGAGAAGAAATGAAAATATTAGTACCTGTAAAACGTGCTATCGACTACAACGTTAAAGTGCGTGTAAAACCAGATAATTCAGGTCTAGATTTAGCAAACGCAAAAATGTCAATTAACCCATTTTGTGAAATCGCTGTTGAAGAAGCAGTTCGATTAAAAGAAAAAGGTATAGCAACCGAAGTCGTCATTATTTCCATTGGTGATAAAGCTTGTCAGGAACAAATTCGTACGGCTTTAGCACTAGGTGCTGATAGGGGCATTCAAATTGACACTCCTAATGCGCTAGATTCATTACAAGTCGCTAAATTACTGCAAAAAGTAGTAGAAGAAGAGTCACCTGATTTAGTTATTTTAGGAAAGCAATCGATAGATTCAGATAATAACCAAACTGGCCAAATGCTAGCAGCTTTATGTGGATTGCCTCAAGGCACGTTTGCATCGGTGGTAGATATCAATGACAACAAGGTCAATGTGACTAGAGAAGTCGACGGCGGTTTACAAACCATTGCGCTTACGTTACCAGCAATAGTGACGACTGATTTACGGTTAAATGAGCCGCGTTATGCCTCATTACCCAATATAATGAAAGCAAAACGTAAACCACTTGATGTCAAATCTGCTGCAGATTACGGCATTGACTTAAGCTCAAAACTGACTGTATTGAAATATGAAGCACCGGCTCAACGTAAAGGTGGCGTCAAAGTCGCTGACGTAGCAGAGTTAGTCGAAAAATTAAAAAATGAAGCAAAGGTGATTTAATGACTATTTTAATTTATGCAGAGCATGATAACTCACAACTCAAATCAGAAACGCTAAAGCTCGTTACTGCAGCGCAAGCCATCGGCAATGATATTCATGTGTTAGTTGCAGGTAAAGATTGTACTGATGTCGCTAGAAAAGCTGCTGATATCAGTGGAGTTAGCAAAGTATTCATTGCAGATAATGCAGCTTATGAATATCAATTGGCTGAAAATATTGCAGAGCTTGTAATTGAACTGGGGAAAGACTATAACCATATTCTCAGTGCTGCCACTACCACAGGTAAAAACTTTATGCCTCGTGTTGCTGCATTACTCGACGTCGCACAAATTTCTGACATTATAGCTGTCATCAGCGCAGACACATTTGCCCGCCCTATTTATGCAGGAAATGCTATTGCGACGGTGCAATCCGCTGATACTATTAAAGTCATCACCGTTCGAACTTCGGCATTTGATAGCGCTAGCGAAGGGAATAATGCTCCTATTGAAGCTGTTGAGTTTGTTACAGTATCGAATAATTCTGAATTTGTATCTGCAGAATTGACCGTATCTGAGCGTCCTGAGCTTACCGCTGCTGAGGTTATTATCTCTGGTGGCCGTGGTATGCAAAACGGTGAAAACTTCAAATTACTTGATGGGATTGCGGATAAATTGGGTGCTGCTATGGGTGCATCTCGTGCAGCTGTTGATGCAGGCTTTGTGCCTAATGACATGCAAGTCGGTCAAACCGGTAAGATTGTCGCACCTCAATTATATATCGCTGTAGGTATATCTGGTGCTATTCAGCATCTAGCAGGCATGAAAGATTCAAAAGTCATTGTTGCCATCAACAAAGATGAAGATGCGCCTATTTTTCAGGTTGCCGACTATGGTTTGGTTGGTGATTTGTTTGATGTCTTGCCTGAACTGGAAGCGGCTTTGTAAGCGATAAACATTATTTATATTACTGTTTGGATATTATGATATCGACAGATTTAAGTCATAATATCCGAGTTTAATTCTATTTAAATTAAAAACAATGCATTAAGAAAACATATTCAGTCCAGCGGGATCAAAACGGTGTAAATTGGGAAACACATCATTTATTTCACTTTGCCCTAATCCAAACCATTGAGCAATCTCAGCGCCAAACTGATCAATAGACGTTGTTGGAATGATACGTCCATCACCCAAATCATCATTACTATTAATCACTTGCGCAGGCATGTGACCAAAAATACGACCACCACGCACCGGCTCCCCCATAATGATTTGGTTACCTGCCCAACCATGGTCGGTACCATCACCATTAGAGGTTAACGTGCGTCCAAACTCTGATTGGGTAAACGTCACAACCTGTTCACTGAGTCCTCTAGCTTGCAGATCAGCATCAAATCCAGCCAATGCTAAGCTCAATGTTTGTTGTAACCGTGGGAGTAAATACGCTTGATTATCATGGGTATCAAATCCACCTAATGACGCAAAAAATATCTGACGAGATTGTCCTAACGTCGATTGCGCAGCGATCAATTTTGCAATCGCTTGTAACTGTTTGGCTAAGTCTTCATTAGTTCCATAATCAACGCTTGTTGCATCAATTGGTGCTAGTGCTGCACTAAGATTAGCGTTATTTTCACGTACATCCAAAATCTTATTAGCATAAGCTCGGCTAAATGTATCATCCGCTGAGTTTACCATTCGAAGATGATGCTCAATACGTGCATTATTCCAATCGTATGTCGGGTTTAAACCACCAAACTGCTCTACACCTTCACTATTCATCGAATAATGTTGTGCAATACGCCCACTTTGAAACTGATTGGTGCCACCTAAACTAAAACTCAATGGTAAGCGTTGATTAGCATCCATTAACAAATCGGCCATTCGACCACCCCACCCTGAGGTATTATTAGTATCCATTAACCCGCTTTGCCATAACGATTGTTGATCATTATGAGAAAATAACTGAGGGGGTTTTAATTGACTGTTACTCAATAATTCTGACTTTGTGGCGGGTGCTAACATAGGACCCATATTGCTGACAATGGATGCTCGTCCAGAATTAAATAATTGTTGTAACGCACTGGCATTACGATGAAAACCTAAATCCATTGTGTCTGTTTGATTAAGCCCAACCAGATCCTCTTGCTGATAGGCTAAGGATTGTCTTGTCCGCGCGTAATCTTGATAATCGTTACCTGTACTTGGCACAACCAAATTAAAGCTATCGTGACCACCATACAGAAAAATACACACCATCGCTTTGTGATCACCAAAACGCTGGGCAGAATTAACCTCAGCCATTGAATTAACAATTTTGAGTTGACCTGCAAGACCTGAAGATGTGGTCAGGGCCCCGATAGAAGCCAAGGATGCTTTTAAAAATTGACGTTTATTCATTATCGGCTCCTAGCGCTGCACAGCAAATTGAGGTGAACCTGTCACCATAAAGGTTAACTCTCTAACTCGCTCTTTAGGCTGTGTCCATTGTTGTAGTTGCGTATCATAGTCACGTAAGGTTTGGCGCATGGTCGCGTTCATTGAACCGGACATTAGCACAATATCAAGCCAATCAATAAACACATCAACATCTTGATCTAAAATCGTTTCGAATTGTTCATAATTAAGCGTTAGACGTCTATCATGTCCATTATCCACTTCTACAATCGTCGGCGCCCATATTGACATCCACGCAGCATGATTAGAATTACGGACCATATAGGTATCATTGATAATTTGCATTTCAGGCGAGACTAAACCAGCATCATTGAGTGCGCCAACGGGTGAAAAATCTGGAGAATAAAAATTAAAGACTGAGGGAGAGGCTAGCGGAGCTTGATTATGTTGATAATCCGTCCATTGTGGCTGCATGATGTCGGGCATATACACCCCAAATGCACGCATGTATTGCATGCCACGGATCAATGGTTCTTTGACTTTGCCAAAATGATTAGCTTGCTGACTTGGCTCTGTGCGAGCTTCCTCATCGAGAAGTATCGCTTTGACCACAGCACCTAAATCGCCACGCTCATCATTGCCATTATTTTCAAACACAGCAGCAACACGTCCCACATACTGAGTCGTTGGATTGGATGTCACCAAACGTTGAATTAAATGTTTAGATACAAACGGTGCAACATTTTGATGTTGAAATAAACTATTTATAGCCAACTGCATTGCTGTTTCACCGTCGGTCCCTGGCTCTACAACCACATCATTTAATAACATTTTACGTTCTTCAATAGCATGATATTGAGGTACCAAAATCATTTGATTTCTAAAATTACGATTTCCCCACCAGTCATACCAATTCGCTGCCGTGGTGCCATAAAAATTCCAGCCAGTAAATACATGTGCATACGCTTTTACTGTGTCTATGTCATAAGTCGGAATGGGTTCACCATTATTGCTTTTAAGTGTGCCGTCAAGATTAAGCTCATCTAATCCAATGGTGAATAATTGCATCACTTCACGGGCAAAATTTTCATCAGGACGAATATTATTCGCCGCGTTAGGCTTTTCATTCCCTAACATATTCAAATACACGCCCATGACTGGGGACAGAGTAACAAATTCAAGCAGATCACGATAATTTCCAAACGCATATTCAGCGAGTCCATCATAATAGGTCGCAATACCAAGGTGCTCGCTATCTAACTGACTTTTATCTGATACCACAAATAACTGGCTCAAAGCAAAGGCAACACGTTGACGCAATTGATCTTCACCATGCAGTGCAATGTCCATCCACGCGCCATAGCGATGCCCATTCCATGGCCATTCAGCACCTTGTTCTTGCGCGTTGATGTCAGCGTTATAAATAGCTAACGTCTTGGCTCGATGAGCACTTTGCTGAACATGCATTTGTGCATCAATCCAGGCTGGCAGTCCACTTTGAGCAACCGCTTCTATTTCTTGCAGCGTTGGCCCAAACGTCGCTTGGGTTAAGAAACGTGCAGCATCAGTGAGACTAGTTGGCTCAGAGGTATTCGTCGCCGATGTTGGCGTTAAAGGTGTTGACGTTGAAAGTGTTGTGGGTGAAGTCGTAGAAGACGGTGACAATGTAATGCCTGAACCGATCCCTGAGTCAGCGCCACCTCCGCATGCGGAAATTAAAGTAACACAAAATACAAGAGCAAAATATTTAGGCATAAGTCGATACAACACGAAAAGTTAACAACATGTTAATCTTATCTTTTTTGTAAAATATTGCAATCTCTTAGCAGATACATAGGTATAAATTCACTTTAAAAAAATAAAATTTGATATCGACTATATTGACAGCTCTATAGGATAAAGCTTACATCCCATTATGCTCGACGACGGTCTTAGCACCTGTACGTTCAATAACTTTTAGTAACGTCGTTTGTAATGTTTCATCTTGGCGCGCGTCACCATTACATGAGAATTTTTCGTGTTGAGCTGACGCATTTTCTTCAATAACAAAACTCATTTCCACGTCTGAAATCGTTGTTCCCTTTCCGGCCATATAAGTTAAGGTGATCACCGGATATCCTTGAAACCCTTTGTTGACCCGTTTGGCAATACGTTTTGTTGCTTTATCTACATTCATACTAATTATCCAATAAGGCTAGACTAAATTTGTCGCGCCATGAGTTATAATGGTAATCTACACAGGTATTGATTTATTATCACGCTTTTATAACGATTTAACGATGATTAAACACACAATTTAGGATGTACTACTACTATGACACCATGGGTCAAACTCGGCACTGCTCAAATACCAAACAATGGCGGTGAATTAACCTTCTCCCAACGCGGCGATGAGTTTTCTATTCGTTTATCCGGTATTCGCGGAGAACTGATGAATAGTCGAGTGTACAATTCTGAGCAAGAGCTTGCTCAACTCGGTTGTGCGTATATTAAATCCACACCCAATGCACACGTTTTAGTCGGCGGTTTAGGCATGGGTTACACGCTAGCAGCGGCACTTAAAGCGGTAACGCCAAGCTCAACAGTCACCGTTGCAGAGCTTATTCCTGAAGTACATATCTGGAATCAAGGTCCTTTGGGAAAATGTGCGAATGATCCACTTCAAGATCCACGTACTCAAGTAAAAATTGGGGATGTAAAATATCTTTTAAACATGCAAACACCTACCTATGATGCCATCTTATTAGATGTCGATAATGGACCTGAAGGGTTGACTCATTCGGATAATAACTGGATCTATTCAGAAGCAGGATTAAAGGATATTTATCAAGTACTGCGTCCCAATGGCATGTTAGCGATTTGGTCTGCAGGGCCGGATTATTTGTTTACTGTCCGCCTTAAAAAAGCCGGTTATGAGGTACGTACGCAAATAGCAAGATCGCGCAAAGGGAAAGGCAGCAAGCATACTATTTTTCTGGCACGTAAAGTGCGCTAAAAAAGTACGCTAAAAGTGCGCTAAAAAAACGCATGCATTCGATTGACATTATTGACAACTTTAATGACACATTTGGCAGCGATGATTTCGCACCACCTACTTGAAGCGCGTTACAACCTAAACCTACCCCAGTTAAAACCTTTAAAATCAAGTACTTAATCACACCCTTACATTCTCCCCCCTCATGGCACAATCTTTGCAAATTAACTATAGGACCATCAGGATTTAGACTAGTTAGAGGTTTATTTTTGATGTTCTGTCCATTTTAACAGTTGAATAGAGGTTTACATAATGCAACGAATTATATATTGCTGGGTTTTCTTAATGAGCTTATTAGTCATAACTGCTTGTGGTGGTTCTGACGAGTTAATTCCTATTGTTGAAGTTGATTCAGCCGGCTCAACAACGATCAATAGCAACTCACTAAATTTTAATTTATATGGTATTGCAGCAGGAGTGTTGACTGCTGAGGAAGAAAATAGCTTATTGTTTATGCGTGAAGAAGAAAAACTTGCCCGAGATGTATATTTATCCTTATACGAGAGTCATGGTATGAATATTTTTTCTAATATCGCAGCAAGTGAACAAACCCATACTGATGCAGTTGGTTTATTAATAACTCGTTATGATCTGCTAGATCCTATGCAAACAGATATAGCAGGTACATTTGTGAATAACGATTTACAAATTATTTATGATGCATTAGTTGCAGCGGGCGCCAATTCATTACTCGATGCTTTATATGTTGGCGCACAAATCGAAGAATTGGACATTAATGACTTACACGATCAAATTGCAATTATTATCGATAATCCAGATATGATTTTAGTTTATGAAAATTTATTAAAGGGTTCACGGAATCACTTACGTTCATTTGATAAACAAATCAAAGCAGCTAATGGCTTGTATATACCTATTTATATATCTCAACAAGAATACGATAATATTGTCAATAGCGACATGGAGCGGAATTAAGTAGACAAACCATAGCTATCACGTAATTGCCGCAGATAATAAGGGATATCCACAATATGTAGTCTCTAAAATCCGAGTTATAGTAATGATAAATATCATAGTGTCGAGGTGTTAGATGAAAAAAAATGAAGGTACGTTAGATAGAACAGTTCGCGTTGTTGCAGGGTTAACATTGGTTGCGCTTGCTGCAACCAACACGTTAGGTGCATGGGCTTATATAGGTGTTGTACCAATTATTACTGGCGCGTTTGGTCTATGTCCGCTTTACTCGCTGTTGGGCATAAATACTTGTTCATTACCAAAAACGTGATTTGGATATTAAGTCAGCTATTTGCTACTGTCGGCGCAATTGGAACCGGTAAAGTCACCCGTTATTAATATTTTTTAGTTGATGGGTTGACTCTCATGCTAACTTCCCTGCAATACGCCCCACTTGCTCAGCAGCAGCAAGGTTTAAAAATACACGGTCGCTTAGCTCAGTTGGGAGAGCATCGTCCTTACAAGGCGAGCACTGGTTCAAGTCCTTCCATGAGTAAAATACACTCATCTAATCTCATCATTGATTGCAATAATTAAACACCAATAAACTTATACTAGTCACCTGAGATAGATTACAATATCCATGAAATTCATAAGCTTACTATTGAAGTTACGATTAACATGCAGGGTGCCATGCCAACAGCTATGCAAACAGGTTTTTTATTGACCCGCCACGCTCAAGATACCGCATCGGGCATCGTCATTACGCTATGGTTAAAAACAGAAAATGGCCCTGCAAAACTAACGATTGAAAATGAACAAGCGTTATTTTTCGTTGCATCGCACCAAATTGAATTAGCGCTTAATTTACTAAAAGATCACCAGCTGCGTTTTGCTTCAACATGCTCATTACCGCTTAAGACGTTTGGCCAACACCCCGTATCCGTTATCTACTTTAACTTCATGAAAGATTTTTATGCCGCTCGCAAATTTTTGATATCTCGTGACATCAAAATCTATGAAGATGATTTTCGCCCCGATGATCGCTATTTAATGGAACGCTTTATTACTGCAAAAATAGGGTTTATTGGTAAGGAACATTTTCAGCACAATTATCGAACACTCAAAAACGCGAAATGTAAGCCGACTGATTGTGCGATTCAATTATCGATGATTTCTATCGACATTGAATGTGCTGTGGATGGCGACATGCCTGGAGCATTGTATTCTATCGCTGCATACAGCGATGTAGAACAAGTCGTATTTATGATCGGTGAACCTACTAGTAAAAGTAAACACGATAATAACGGACTCAATTATATTCGTTGGGTTGCTGATGAAAAAACGTTACTTCTTGAGTTTATCAAGTGGTTCAATGCATACGACGCTGACGTAATTATCGGTTGGAATGTCATAAATTTCGATTTTGATTTACTGCAAAAACGTTGTGATTTGCTACATATTGATTTTGCTATCGGTCGAGATGGTCGCAACCCATATTGGCGACAGAATCGAATGAGCGATCAAAAATATATCTCGATCGCAGGCAGAGTTGTTCTCGATGGGATCGACTTGCTCAAAACGGCTACCTATAGCTTTCCTAATTTTTCATTGGAAAATGTATCGAGAGAATTATTAGGAGTCGGCAAACAAGTTAAAAATGTAGAAAGTCGTTTATCCGAAATCACCCATAACTTTATCCATAATAAACCCGCTTTAGCTGCGTATAATCTTGAAGATTGTCGATTAGTTTGGCGCATTTTTGAGAAGACTCACTTACTCGAATTTGCCATGTTAAGAGCACAATTAACCGGTTTGGAGTTAGACCGAATAGGCGGCTCTGTTGCAGCATTTACTAATTTATATTTACCGAAACTTCACCGAGCAGGCTATGTAGCACCCAACATGGGTGACGGAACATCAGAATTAGTCTCACCGGGCGGTTTTGTGATGGACTCAATTCCAGGTTTATATGATAACGTCTTAGTACTCGACTTTAAGAGCTTGTATCCAAGCATTATCAAAACATTTAATGTTGATCCGATGGGTTTAATCGAAGGATTACAGTCCCCGACTACGGCGATTGAGGGCTTTGATGGTGCGTATTTTTCCAGAGATAAACATTTTCTACCCAAGATAATTGACAGCTTATGGCAAGAACGAGACAAAGCAAAAAAAGAGAAAAATGCGGCATTGTCGCAAGCAATCAAGATCATTATGAATTCTTTTTATGGCGTTTTAGGCTCAACGGGTTGTCGATTCTTCGATCCTCGTTTGTCGGGCTCCATTACTAAACGCAGTCATGAGCTATTAATTACAACTAAAGCGTGGATCGAAGACAAAGGATACACGGTCATTTATGGCGATACCGATTCGATATTTGTGCATGTGGGAGATACTGTTAATGCGGCTGAATGTGCACATTTGGGGATGGAATTACAACAATATATTAATCATAAATGGCAAACCAATATCAAAGAACGGTATGCAGTTGATAGCCAGTTAGAGATTGAGTTTGAAACACACTTTGTGAAATTTTTTATGCCGACAATTCGAGGTTTAGATATTGGTACAAAGAAACGCTATGCCGGCACCATTAACAAACATGGCGAACAAAAACTTATTTTTAAAGGTTTGGAGAGCGTTAGAACTGACTGGACAGAACTAGCTAAAGAGTTTCAACGCACCTTATATTATAAAGTATTTAATAATCAACCCGTAGCAGAGTATGTGCGTAAAACCATGGAAGACACACTAGCAGGAAAATTAGATAGCCAATTAGTGTATCGCAAACGTATTCGCCGTAATTTAGAGGACTACGTAAAAAACGTTCCCCCTCATGTTAAAGCTGCTCGTTTAGCTGATGAACAAAATAAAATACTAAACCGACCACTTAGGTATCAAAAACGAGCCTGGATCGAATACGTGATTACGATAAATGGACCACAAGCGATTGAGTACGTCACCTCACCTATCGATTATCAGTTTTATATTGACCGACAGTTAGCGGCAATAGCCGATGCCATATTACCGTTCGTATCCACCAGCTTTGCTAAAATCACGAACAATCAGTTGGATCTGTTTGGTTAGCTAACACCATAGCAACAATTAAGTAGAGCACTACTCAAAATAAAATCACCTAAACCAATAAAAACAACTTTACCTTGCACTCAAGGGGCAAAATCATCAATAATATAGTTAGACATCTAATTAATTGAGTTCAATTCAAAATCATACTTATGAAAAAAGAGACACACCTGTTGAATATCGAGTTACTAATCAAAGCGAAAAATTTTGGAGAGACACATGAGTTCAATTAGTTGGAAAAGAATTGTCATTAAAGTGGGCAGCGCACTCATTGCGCCTAAGCAAAATGGCTGTAGTAGTCACTATTTACTCGGTATTGCGCAATTTATTGTACGGTGCAAGGCAATGGGTATTGAAGTCGTACTGGTGTCTTCTGGCTCAGTGGCTGCTGGTTCGCATCTATTTAACGAACAAGAAGCCGGTTACAAGCCTTCTATTGCTGTAAAAAAAGCAATGGCTGCTGCAGGTCAAATGGAAATGATGGCAACATGGGACCGGTTATTTGATTTCCCAACGGCACAAATTCTAGTTACACACGGTGATCTAAGAGATCGTGAACGTTATGTCAGCATAAAAGATACGATTTTCAGTTTACTTGAAAATGGCATACTGCCGATTTTGAATGAAAACGACACCGTTACTACTGATAAATTAAAAGTTGGCGATAATGATAATTTGGCTGCAATGATAGCGGCAGCAGCGGATGCAGATACCTTGATCATATGTTCAGACGTTGATGGGCTGTATGATAGTAATCCACATGTAAATCCAGACGCACAGCTGCTCTCGGATGTACCACAAATCAACGAAGCAATATTTGCGATGGCAGGTGATGCTACGAGTAAGTTTGGTACAGGCGGAATGAATACCAAAATACAAGCTGCCAAAAAAGCAGTGGCACATGGTATAGACACTTATATTGTAAATGGTTTTACCGCTCAAACCTTCAATACCTTACTTGCAGGTAAAAACCCTGGTACGCACTTTTCACCTGACAAAAAACCAATGACCGAACATTTACATTGGATGACACATACTTCAACGGCTCAAGGTGAGCTGGTTGTCGAAAATGACTTCGATACAGAACTCAAGGGCAACAGTGAAGATTTTACCAGTAATGAAATCATTGCAGTTAATGGCGACTTTGCAGTGGGCGATATAATTCTAGTTAGAAAGAACGATGGTACTCGATTAGCAAAAGCAAAGTCCAACTATAGTAGTTGCCTGCTGAGCTTTATTGCCGACCACGATGATCAAGATTTTGGTAGCAAATATCAAGAGACCACAGGCCCAATAATTTCAGATGCGAATATCGCCTTACTGGATGACAATTGAGTAAGCGCCTAGTATCGAGCACAGAGGTGACAGCCTTAATTAGCAAGCAAAGACACAATAATTAAAACTAGTATGACACATACACTTTGCCAAAATACGATAGGATCTCTTTCAATCAATGGCGGTCGAACTTTACGTAAAAAAGTTTTGCTCGGTTGTTTTAAATCAAATATAAACTCTGACAATTCTTGATATCGTTTTAAAGGATTAATTTGTAGTCCTCGTTGCAAAGTGTCGTCAATCCAAACCGGTATTTCCCTATCATCATGTAACACGCTGTGGTAACGCAACTTATTTTGCGCGTTTTTAGTTCGAGCATGAGCAACTTTAGTGCCGTAAGGCAACTTGCCACTCAGCATCTGATAAGTCACTACCGCTAACGAAAATAAATCAGACCGCGGTGCTCCGGCTTCCCCCAAAAAGTATTCCGGCGCAGTATATTGAACAGTTCCGAGGATCGGTTCATGTTCAATCGGCTTATTCATTTCGGCTAGACCTGCCACCTTGGTTGAACCAAAGTCAATGATCTTAACGATGCCGGAGGTATCGATCATAATGTTTTCGGGTCGCAGATCTTGATGGAGCATTTCAAGTCGGTGAAATGACATTAGCCCTGTTGCTATTTGTTCAACAATTTCGCGTACACGCTGCACATTGGGTCGAGGGTTATCGAGTATCCACTGCGTCAACGTTTGCCCTTCAATGAATTCGAAAACAGTATATAGATAATTGCGTTTGTGAGTTATTTCGCAGGGTTTTAATACATGTGCATTATTTATTCGTTTAGCAATCCACTCTTCCATTAAAAATTGTTCTAAATGTGCCGGATCGTCTTTTAATTCAATCGATGGCGCTTTTATGACAACGGGTGAGTCATTATCGGAGTGCAAATTTTTGGCTAAATACACATGACTTCGGCTACTAGCATACAATATTCGTAATATCTTAAAACCGTCAAATTCAGCTCGTTCTGATAATACAGGTGGAAAAGGCAGAGTGCCAAGTTGTTGCATTCGCTCACTTGCTGCTTGACTTGGCAAATCATTCACTCTAATAATTTGTACAGTCAGGTTATCGGTACTTCCCTGAGCACTGGCATGTTCTACCATTACAACTGCGGCTTTATCCAAATCCTCTGGATTGTCTTGTATAATTGTATGCATTAATTGCGTGTCTAGATACTCATATACGCCATCAGTTGCTAAGACAAATAGGTCGTTTATTTCTAGAATCGTTGATTTGGTATCTACCTCCAATTGAGGATAGAGTCCCATTGCTCTATTTAGGTAGCTTTGATCCTTTGTTGCCCAAGTACGATGATCCTCTGTTATCAACGACCCTACACCATGTCGAAAATGGTATATCCGACTGTCACCTATATGAAAGGTGTAAGCGGTATTTGATTTAATAATCAAAGCGCTTAAGGTATTCACGTAACCTTTATCTTTATCGTATTTATAGCCACTTTTTAAGGTTTGTGAATACAACCACGAATTATTGGCATTGAGAACACACATAGCTGACTTTTTTACCGACCATGTCTCGGCAGTTCCATAGTAATCTTCAAGCAAACTTCTTACCGACGATTCACTGGCAATATGACTAAATTCGCTGCTACTGATGCCATCAGCAATTGCCGCTACGATCCCTTTTGCAGAAAGTTGAGGTTCCTTAGGGATCATCACACCATGAAAATCCTGATTGTGCGGTTTACAACCTTTATTAGAATATTGTCCGACCGATACATCTAAGGATTGGGACATGGTGTGTGACTCCTATTTTTTAATAGCTCTTATAAGGTAAAAACTTACCTGTCATGGTGATTTTTACCCTGTCTCCTTTAGCATCTTCTTGACGACTTAAATCCATATCAAAATCGATAGCACTCATTATACCGTCGCCAAATTCCTCATGGATAAGTGCTTTGAAAGTTGTACCATAGACACTGATTAACTCATAAAATCGATAAATGAGTGGGTCGGTTGGAATAGCCGTTGGCAAAGAGCCTTTATAAGGAACGACTTGTAGCTGTGCTATTGCCGCAGCAGGTAAATCAAGTAATAAGCCAACCGAACATGCTTGCTCCTCGGTAAGCGTCATCTGACCTAATAGCGCAGCGGTTGTCCACTCCTTGCTTTGACCTACCGCTTTGGCGAGTTGCGGCCAACTTAGTTTTTTTAGCTGTTTTTGTAATACAATCAGCTCAGTCACTTCATTTCTAGTCATCATTTTAGTCCCATTAAATAGCACGTGCTTTACTTTCACGAACATGAGTCAAATAAATCGGTAAACCGACCAACAAGAACCCACCTACAAGGTTACCTAATACAGTGGGTAACTCATTCCATATGACATAATCCATAAGTGCAAAATCACCACCCATAATCATCGAGAACGGAAACAAAAACATATTTACAATTGAATGTTCAAATACCATGTAAAAGAACAACATGATAGGCATCCACATAGCAGCCATTTTTGCACCGGCAGATGTCGAAATCATTGCACCGACAACGCCCATCGATACCATCCAGTTACATAACATCCCACGGATGAATATGGTGAACCAACCTAGAATACCCTGTTCTTTGTACCCAAGTGTTCTTGCTTCGCCAATGGTGGAGACTTTTGCAGCGACAGCTCCACCGTCTATCTGGTAACCATAGGTAAGTATAAATGATGCAAAAAATGCGGTAGTTAATGCACCGCCTAAGTTCCCACAAAAAACCAGCCCCCAATTACGCAGCATACCTTTTACTGTGCAACCTGGTCGTTTGTCGATAACGGCTAAAGGTACGATTGTAAATACCCCTGTTAGCAAGTCATACTTCATTAAATACAGCATGATAAATCCGACAGGAAATAAAACTGCCCCTAATAATGCATTGCCTGTCTGGGTAATAACAGTGATGGCAAAAAATGCGGCTAAAGCGAGAATCGCGCCAGCCATGTAAGATCTTACTAATGTATCTTTAGTGGACATGAATATTTTCTGTTCACCCTGGTCCACCATTTTTTTGCCGAATTCACTTGGTTCTAAATATGACATGTGATTTCCTTCTATCTTCTGATTTGCGTTTAGCCGTTTTAAAACAAAAAAAGCGCCGATAAATCCACCAACAAGATTGGTTAATTTATGGACGCCGTTATCCGTTGAATCTTTTTATTTTAGTCGTCGATACGAGTTAGATTCATTTGAAATTTTGCAAAAGTCGAGCCAATATTTAAAATCATAATAAAATCAATGATATATAATTCTTGATGTGAGATTAGGAGGGAGTGTTGCACTACTTTGACTTCTTTGTTGCTTGCTTAAAGTGCGTTGATATACATATCTCTTTAGATCCGCTGTATTTATGTGCGACAAAACAATGCAATTAAATCACTTTGAGCTACAGCTTCTATTTCTGGCATGGTGGTACCAAAAGCCGCTTGGGTTAAAAAATGTAGATAGAACTTAAATGGACTATTTTCCGTATAAAATTGTATTAAAAGTATAAACCACCAAGAGTCCTTGCATGCGCAGTTTAATTTTTATCACATTAAGTATTGGATATATAACATCATTTTCGGCTTCTGCTACTCCACCGCAATACAATGGTACTGAGACATTGGCATATACTGTCACCGCGAAATTAAGTGACAATATTGAGATCCGAGACTATGCCGCAGCGGTTAAGGTGACCGCTATTGAATCTTCGCAAAATAGCGCATTCAGACAGCTGTTTAAATACATCTCGGGAGCGAATAGTGTCAATACACAGATAGCGATGACGACACCGGTTGCCAATGAGTCAGTCAAAGTTGCAATGACCACTCCAGTTGAAATGACCATGGATGCTGCAGGTCAAGGCATGCAAATGAGTTTCTTTTTACCTTCTATGTATGATAGTACTACCGCACCAAAACCAACAGGAAATGGCGTTACTCTCTCTCCTGTGCCAGCTAAAACCGTAGCAGTGATCCGTTTTTCGGGATTACGCAATGATGACAAAGTACAACAGATGACAACAAAGCTGCGCACTGCGATCAGTGATAATGGTTATGTTATTACCTCTGGACCAGTACTTATGGGATATGATGCCCCATGGACTTTGTGGTTTAAACGAAGAAATGAAGTGATGTTTGAAGTTCAAGCCGCACAATAAGGCCAGCATCCTATTATAAAGCAACCATGTTACGACTAAAGGCTATGATGCGTTCAGCATAGCAAGTCGGTAAATTACTTCCTTTGCACATTCACATTAAAGATCCAATTTATCATGCCTCAGCGTTATCAATATTTAATTCCTTGGTTGTTTCTAGTGGTCTGGAGCTCTGGGTATTCGATGGCTAAGCTCGCTTTAGAGTTTACGTTGCCGTTTAATTTATTGGCATATCGCTTTTTAGGGGCAGCCTTGGTTGTCACACCGTTAGTGTTTATGATGCGTTTAAATTTACCGACTTGGTCACATGCCAAGAGTCTCATCGGCACGGGGTTATTTTTACATTTAGGACATTTTGGGACTATGTATGTGGGCATGAAACTCGGTGCCAGTGCTAACATCATGGCATTGTTCGCTGCTTCTCAGCCAGTATTAATTATCTTAACCGGTGCATTACTCGCGAAACAACTCCCCACTTGGAAAGTCTGGGTTGGGTTGATGATGGGATTGGCAGGTGCCGCTTGGGTTATTGGTGTAGACATGCAAGGTGATACCGGATACTTATTAGGTGCTTTGTTGGGTTTTACAGCGGTAGTGGGAATGTCGATTGGACAGGTAATTGAAAAGCGCCGCACCCTCCCCTTACATCCATTAGTTGCCACTTGGGTACAGTATATTTTTGCAGCATTAGTGAGTGTCCCTGTTGCTTTGATAACCGAAGGGTTATATTTTGAGCCGACACCGGCATTTTTCATGTCAGTGGGTCATTTAATTGTGATGAACACGGTTGTCGGTATTTTACTCATGTTTAGTATGGTTCGCAGTGGCTCTATGTCTCAAGCCACAGCTATTATGTTTCTAGTACCAGCAATGGCAGCGATTATAGCCTGGCCAGTAGTAGGTGAAACAGTGCCATTAATTGCGATTCCAGGGATGCTCCTAGCGATGGCAGGGGCCATATGGACTCGTAAATTCGCTCAAAAATAAATTTATTTAGATTTGCTGTTGACACTTAACTGCAAATCCCTATAATACGCACCACTTGCTCATCAGCAGCAAGGTTTAAAGATATACGGTCGCTTAGCTCAGTTGGGAGAGCATCGCCCTTACAAGGCGAGGGTCACTGGTTCAAGCCCAGTAGCGACCACCATTTTTTCACACATCATCCACTATTAATACGACACACACTGGTTCAAATCTTTCCGACCGAGCCACAGTAGCGACCGTCATTTCTTCACACATCATCCATTATTAATACAATTTCATACAACTAAAACGTCTAATTTATCCATTATTAGTTCCTAAATGAAGGATCTAGACGATCCATTTTTCGTATGAGTGCAGGCCAAACGAGTGCATCTGAACCACTTTTACCGGCAACAACTCGCAAGTCACGCATGGCATTTTCGATTGCATGTTCCGCAGGTTTATACAGAGCCTGACCGGTAGATTGACTAAGCACTTGGATGCGGCAAGCTTTTTCAAGGAAAAACATTAATTCAAAAGCCTCTCCGATAGTCTTACCGCAGGTTAGTGTTCCGTGGTTTCGCAATATTAGAGCGTTCTTCGAACCAAGGTTTTTGATCAAACTTGCCCTTTCGCTGTCATTAACGGCAAAACCCTCCCAGTCGTGATAAGCTACTTGCATCCAAGATGGAATAGAACTTTGCGCAACTGGTTGCAATCCTTCCATTTGGTTGGACAGCGAAATCCCGTAATCAGTGTGCAAGTGTACTACCGCATTAGCATCGGCGCGGGCACCATGGATAGTGCTATGAATTACGAATCCAGCTTTATTAGTACTAAAAGGGGTATCCATTATAATGTTGCCATCGTGATCGATTTTTACCAAAGATGAGGCGGTAATCTCGTCGAACATAAGCCCTAACGGATTCATTAAAAAATGGTTTTCTTCGTTCGGCACTTTGGCTGAAATATGTGTATAGATAAGATCATCCCAACCGAAATACGCACATAAGCGATAAGCACAAGCCAAACTTTCGCGAAGTTCCCATTCTTCATTGCTTACTAGACCTTTCATCGATGGAATATCTAAAACTCCATTTGTTGATTTCATATTAGTATCCCCTGATGTATTTCTTTTATAATAAAGTCAATCACTTATTAGACTCGAAGGTTAAGTTAAAATTAATATCTCATTATAATTCTATCATTGATTTTTTTGTTCCTGATTTGCGTTATGAGGCTTAAATACATTGGAACCGCATAGACCGCCTATAGTAACAACGCCAATTAATAGACCTATCCATGGTTCAAAAACGCTGAATGCCATTGCTGTTATTACCATAGCGCCACGTTCAGTTGGATCTTTGACTAGCGACAGTGCTAGAGTTGCACAGGCAAACGCAGTTAATACAAGCGTAACCGCTAAAGCAACTGGTAGTAGAGGTTTTAGCAATGTAACTAACGGCAAGAATATAAATAAAAATGGTAGGCCAAAAGCATAAAAACTGCCAATACTGTCGAAAAGAGAGTCTAGTTTATCTCTCCCTTGGGTCCAACGTTTTAGAAGGACAACTTGAATACCCGTCCACAAAACACCTTGAGTAGCAAAGAAAGGAGCTATAATACCCATTAGAATATTTCTAATACCTGTAGCTAAATGCGCGCGACTTCCATTCAATTCTAGCTTTTCGTCACTGCGTGCTTTTTGAGCTTCTTCGATCATTTCGTTACCAGTGACGATATCACCAAAAAACAATATGTAGGTAATTAATGCCAATGGGAAGGTTGCAAAAAAAATCTCTAATGACGGCCAGCCAATTGCAAATGGTGATGCCTTGTTCCACAAGGAAACTGATGCCCCAGCGACATCAAGAATTTCCCAGCGAATATTGTATTCAAATTCTCCAGTGAAATACCCCACCGTACCCGCAATAATGAAACCTGGAAGCAAGCCAAAACCGAGTAACTTAGACAACCATTTTTTATCCATTGCAATTAAATGTAATGGTTGAGAAAAAGCCAACACTAAACAAACAATAACGCCTAAAGTCCCAGCGATTGGTGCTGATTGAAAAACATTTGCAGCATCACCGTCTTTGGTTACGCGCATAAATGCGGAGATGGCTGCCCCCAGTATTATTCCGCCTTTAAACACACTCGGAACAACTCTGATAAGCTTTTCTCCAAACCCTGTGAGCCCTAATAATATTAAAATAAAGGCAAAGTTTAGTGACAATGCAGTCATCGCTTGAAATTGAGAGATATGATCTCCTATGTATGCAGGGGCTGTAATAAACGCGACGACGAACGGGATTGCTGGTGTTAACCAACCTGGAGCGTAAGGATCGCCAAACAACAACCAAGAAAACGAAATTAGCGTGCTGTGAAACATTGCCATAGTAACGGCTTCTTCAAAGCTAAGCCCCAACAAAGCCATAAGATATGGCACTAATGCCATACCACTTGCTCCAGCAACAACTAAACCCTGTAGCATATCTGACATAGAGAAGCGTAAATGAATCAGAGGAATTCTCATTGTGAAAGGCCCCCATTTAAAACCTGGCTGTACTTCTCCATTACGTCTTGTTTTTAACATAGTATGATTCTCATTATTTGTATAAACATTAATGGCATTAGTAACATAAAAAAAACAAAAATGTTACATTTAAAGGGCGCATTTTTTAAAATTGAGAAGAGAACTATCTTTAGTAGTTTCAATACACTAAATCTTGATTTATCAGTTTTCTTCTCTTTATTAACATATTCACCTTAGCAATTTCAAATTCATTGAGACTGAATTTTAGGATATCTATTGACTTCATCAAACCGCAAAAGTACTATCCAGATAGTATGTTATATTGATCAAATATGAAAGGCAATATATGTTACAAAGCAATTGCCATAAACAGTTCTAAAGAGAACGAGGTCCCCTACTAAATATATATGAAAATTAATTGACTTCATAAATAAGGAAAACAGCATGACACTAAAAACATTACCTAAAGATGAGCTAATAAATACAGTGGGAACTAAGCTCAAATCGAGTCCATGGATTGCCCTTTCACAAGAACGAATCAACACTTTTGCTGAATGCACTGGAGATAATTACTTCATACATGTTGATGAAGAAAGAGCGAAACAAACTCCTTTAGGGGGAACAATCGCCCACGGTTTATTAACGCTATCATTACTACCTTACCTGATGGAAAACTTTATTGTACCCGAAAATATGCTACATGGACTGAATTACGGGTTTGATAAGGTCCGTTTTCTAACACCTGTGCGTTCAGGTAAAAAAGTCCGTCTGCATGCTGAAGTTCTCGAAATCGAGCGCAAAGACGAGAACCGTTTCTTATTCAAAATTGGTGTAAGCGTTGAAATTGAAGATGAGGCAACACCAGCATTAGTCGCCGAATGGATAAATTTATTTATTACCGAATGAATTAATTACTCAATATTGCTTAAGCATACATCTTGTAGAATCAATAAAGTGCCAGATATAGTCATGAATAATTTTTATTTACAAATCCAGACTGACTCTGACACTTAGCACTTCCCAAATAAGTCTCAGTTTAAATCAATATTATCACCTGTATTCAATTTAATTCCCTCTGAATTCTGGTTTTCTTCTCTCCACAAACGCTTTGGTCCCTTCTTTTTTATCATAAGAACTAGAAATTTCTCCAAAGACAGTCGCTTCAATTTTCAAACCATCTATATTTGATAAATGATTTCCAGAATTCATGACATGTTTTGAGCATGCAATTGCAAGTGGTCCACATTTTTTCAGATCTTGTAAATAATCAACCGCTGCTTGTAAGCAACTTGCCTTGTCTTCTAATACCCTATTAACCAATCCCCACTGATAAGCCTTTTCAACATCGAAATGGTTACCAGAATAAATGATCTCTTTTGCTCGGTTTCGTCCAATATACTTTGAAAGTCTTTGGGTTCCACCAAAAGCAGCTATCAGGCCTAGTCGAACTTCTGGCTGTCCAAAAACAGCTTGCTTCGTAGCAAAAATAAAATCACAAGACATCGCCATTTCACATCCACCTCCGAGTGCAAAACCATGGACACAAGCGATAATAGGTAAAGCTAACTCTTCCATAGCCAAAGTGACTGATTGTCCTAGTTCAGCAAAAGTTTTTGCTTGTTGTGCAGTCATATCAGACATAGAGGTTATATCGGCACCAGCAATAAAAGCTTTTTCACCAGCGCCGGTAAGAATAACGCCTCTATATTTTAAAACATCAATATTTTTAATCGCGTCTAGCAATTCATTTAAAACGGTTTCATTCAAAGCATTTAACTGGTCGGGTCTATTTATTTCTAAATAGAAAATATTGTCTTTTTCAAATGCGTTGATTGTTTCAAAACCAATACTCATAAAAACCTCTTTTTAATTTTATTAAATATTTAAATTCGCTCATATAATTTTAATTATACTGTCAAATAATAAAAATCATAGATAGTTCGGCTAATTTCAGCGATTGCACGATCTCGTTCTACTTCAGGTGTCGTACTGCTTTTTGTGAATATTGCAATAGCAAAACGTCTGCCATCTGGCAAAGTGATAAAACCAACATCATTAGCAACACCACCAATAGTGCCTGTTTTGTGTGCGACAGGTGTACCTCTGGGTAGAAGGCCCTTAAGCCTTTCTGGGCCCGTACGTGTACGAGACATTGTAGCAAGCAAAAATTCACGACTTTTTGGACTCAACGCCTTTGCACTGTCTATAGCCAGAAGCAATTCAAGCATTGCTTTTGGTGTTGATTGATCACGCGGGTCGCTTTCGAAATTAAGATTTCGAATAGGTATTCTTAAAAGAATCGATGGGTCTTTGGTTACGGACTCTTCCACTAAAGATGCATAACCTTTGTGCGCCAAGCCAAAGAAGTCCTTTAAAAGTTCTGCGCAGTCTCTATCAAGTCGTTGATCTAAAATACCTATACTGCGCAACTTAGCTGTTATCGAATGCGGACCTCCTGCTAACTTTATACATGCATCAGTAGCCGTATTGTCACTTTGCGTTATCATTACTTCAATCAAGTTTGCTAAAGATAACTTTATACCTTGGTGAACTAGGTTTTGGGCGATTACATTGTCGCCTGCCACTATCATTTCTGGTGAAATATCAATTAAATCGGAAAGGTTAAGTTGCCCTTTATCGACAAGATCTAGCAAACAGACTGCAATTGCAACTTTAAAGGTACTCGCCATAACAAAAGCTTCATCGCCGTTTATTATAAGTCTATCTTCTGACCCAATTTCTTGGGCTGCCAAACCGATGCGACCAACAAGAGATTGCGATAATTGCTCAATTTTTTTGGAAATAAATTGAAATTTTTGTGTCGACGTTTGTGCAGATTTGTCAAGGTTGTTTTGTTTCATGAGTTTTTCACTTTCCCGGATAAATAATAAAGACTAAGCTCAAGGAGCTTATAATTATGAACGGTTTCTTTAGCATATGAATACCATTTAGGGATTCATATGACTCAAAAGTAGACACTTATACATTCCCCAAGTTATTGAGCTTCTTTTTTGATGTTTTTAGACGAAATAAATAAATGCACAAATCCCCAAACCATGATGAACATTGATATACATAGTGCATAACGTAATGATTGTTCACCAAATATTACTGCAAGCATATCACTTAACATTCCGACAAAAAGTGGTCCAAATCCTTGTCCTACAATCGACATGGCAAGCATGATTAATGCAACCGCTGTCGCTCGCATTTTAGGTGATGCCAGACTTTGTATAGCGGCATAACTAGGACCTGTGCCAGAGGTAATTACAAATAAACCAATAAACAATAATACGAACGATAAATTAATATTAGTAACTAAAAAGCAAGAAACAAAAAGTGGTATTACTAGCAAATAAGAGTATGCCCCCCATAGCACTTCCCATTTTTGATCCTTCTCAATTAATTTAGGGGCAAATAACGCACCTGCTAAAGTCCCCAAGAGTGTACCAAGCCCAACCACCATGCCATAAATTACTCCGATTTCATCGATTGTTACTTCATGACTACGAATAAAAAATGACGGAAGCCACTGAATAACGCCATAGTTACTAAACGAACCTATTGATAAACCAATGAGGAGATTGCGATAGGCTTTTTGATTGAGCAAGGTGTTAATAGTTTTTATTAATGATTTGTCATCTTGACTATCATCAGAAGTCTTTAATAATAATTTCCCTCTAAATTTGTCATCTACCGTTAACCATAAAACTAGGCCAATCAAAACTCCTGGAAGCCCTAATACAATAAACGTAGTATGCCAACCGTACTTGCTAGATAAAATCCCGCCTAAAATTAACCCAGCTAGAATACCAATGGTGCCACCAGCTTGAAATATACCAATAGCAAAAGCTTTTTGTTTACCTGGGAATAGATCGGCTAAAAAAGCATGGCTAGCAGGAAAACACCCTGCTTCCCCCACACCCACACCTATACGAGCAAACAACAATTGAATAAAGTTTGTTGCATAACCGCTTGCTGCAGTCATTACGCTCCATAAGGTAACACTAGCAGCAATAATTTTTGAACGACTATATCTATCGGCTAACCTTGCAAAAGGGATACCAAATAAGGCATAAAATAATGCAAAGGCTAAACCTGTTAGTAACCCTACTTGTGTGTCGCTTAGATCCAAATCTAGTTTAATAGGCTCTACCAACACAGATAAAACAAAGCGATCCATATACGCTAACGCACACACAACAGAGAGTAGAAACAATATGTAATATCGTTTTGAGCTACGATTTATTTCCGTGGAATTACTTTGGGTGATAGCGCTACCATCGTCCAAGTTTACAGTATTGTCTTGAGGCGATATTGAGTCTGTCTTATTCATTTGTGATCCTAAATAGCTTATATTGAGCAATGTGAAAGTTAAGCAAAATCTAGTAAGCTTAACCTTCGGTTATGTTGGCTAAGCTATTGGGTAACTAGCGTTATCATGTAATGGAAATATTGGATACGATAGGTTTTTATGTTCAAACACACACACATCTGTGGTGGTTAGGCCAGGTGAATCGGCCATAAATATATCATCGCTAATTTCTTTATAAAAAGCTCGGAAATGGGCTGATGATTTAACACACACAATGTCATATTCTTCAACAATAACACCATGAGCTCGGCCTGTTACATCATCTAATGCTTGCCCTAGCCCTTTTTGTACAATTACATCAATTTCGCCAATAATAAGCCTGACAGATGGTCCCAGATTAAAAGTCATACCATGCACCATCGGGCCACGTATAGTTTCAATACCATCTGAAATAGATTTAACGTAAGCTTTACAGACAATGGGAGCACCGCCACGAAGTTTGTCTAACTTAGCCCCTAATTGAACATCAATCGTTGTGCCGACACCAGAAGCGATGGCCTGATTAACCGTTTCTTCATCGCGAATATTAAAAAAGGCAATTTTGCACGCTTTTTGTAACATAATCTCACGCAAAAGATGCGTGGTATCACCCGTACAACCACCCCCAGGGTTATCACCAATATCTGCAATAACAATAGGTTTATGGACTTTTCTTTGTTCAGCTGTGAATGTTGAATAGATGCCTTTTTTATCAAGTAGTTCGAATACTTCTGCTACCGTTTCTTTGACAGATGGCGGCAACTTTAAAGTTTGCTCACGGTTGTCCCAAATCCATTGTGCAAGCTCGTCACTTATTGACTCTGCTAATTCGGAATCATTATTGGTAGTCACCAACACATACATGCCACAAAAGTCAGTGTCTTGATAAGGAAAACCATGCATCACAGAACAGTTTAGTACTTTTTCGTTCAACTCATATTGCAAACATTTTTCTTTAATTTGTGCACCAAATGCGCCTTCAAGCATGGTAGTTGATGGTGGTAATAAAATGGGGATTTTTTTGTAGCGAAAGATAGGGGTAATCTCGCCTAAAAATATTTGCACACCATGTCGTAATGCGTCTTTTGCACAAGGGTTTAAATCGACATGCGCGTATTCTTTACACGTAGTATAAAAATCATATTCTTTAGCGATGAGGTCTGTGACCTTGCCATGAAGATCTGTTGAAGACACAATTTTGGCTTTTGGCCCAATTGCTTCACGAATTGATTTAGCGAGATCACCTTCAAGGTCAGCTGTGTTTAGGACAACCCCAGCGCCATGAATCATTAAATAGAAAATATCGATTGGCTTTTCATTGGCGAGAATCGAAATAATCTCTTCTTTCACCGAAGCGTAAGCTTCATCAGACACCATGCCAAAGGTTGTATTCACGTGTCTAAAAACAGTAGGGACTATCTCCCAACCATTTTCTAAACATTCCTCGATTGGGCCACCCATCGCGGTCCCTTTTAACTTCAACATTTCTTCTTTACTATAGACAACTAAATCTTCTAAATTTGTAGGGCCAGTTAACTCTGTTGCATAGGTATTGGTTTCGTGAAGCAAACCACCAACAGCTACTCTAATTTTTTTTGAAGTAATCATATTGATCTCATTTTTTATTAATGTGTATTTCTAAGGTAGAACTTAGAAACATTGATATCGTCCTATAAATAACGATTAACGTTAAAATACAATGGTGACTGCTATCTCTTATTTTTCGCCATATTTTTGTTTGCTGGGGTCAGCAAACCTTAGTAATGAAGGTCACCATCAAGTGTAATAATTGAAACCTAATAAATTCCAATAATCATAAAACAGAATCATTACTACACTAAAAATTGCTACTAACGTTAAACGCAATCTAATCATTTTTTTAGTTGTCTTTGAACGCCAAAGTTGCAGCAATACAATGATAAGGAAGGTCGTTGCGATTGCCGCAATAACAGGAAAATATAATGAAAATGGAATTAACCATGGAATTTCATAAGCTAAATTTCGCGCTGTAACGACACCAACTATAGCTAAAATCACAAATGCAAGAAGTGAAACAGCGATAACGAGTGAGGCTGTCATTGCATGTTTTTCATTATTAGATAGAGTTTTTATTATTTTTGCTTGATAAATACGATGTAAAATCACTTCAATAAAAATAACACTTGAAAACACAACAATAAGAATAAAAAACAATAATGAGCGATAAAATGGCACTTTACTCATTTGCCCTACGGGTAGCGTTTCATTCATAAAGCCAGTGATTTCACCGGCTTCATTTTTTTGAAAAGCAATGAGTGTCTCCCCATCGATTGGACGAAAAAGATTATGGTCAATTTCAATATAGCGTTTATCATCAATGAGTAAGGTGTTGTCAGGCATAGCTGCAACCTTTACTTCTTTTAAAGCTGCCATTAAAGCTTCCATTTTTGTGAAACTCGAACGCCATGGCTGGTAACTACCAACAAAATCAGCCGCTCGTTGAGAAAAACCATTTATACTGGCATTGATTGAACTAACTTCCTGAGAAGGGAAAAAATAATCATAAAACTCCCCTTTTAATGCATCAAAAACACTCTTCCCTCCTGGTCCACTAAATGAATAAAACAACATCATGTTTTTCTCTAATGACAAACCAAAATGAGATTTAAAAACCATGGTAGCTCCATCATGACCTATCATGTTGATCCCCTTAAACGGGTAGTTAATAAAGCCATAAGACATACCACCAATCCTAGGATCTTGGGTATATAAAGTAGATAGCATTTTTTTCATTGTTTCAGCGCTCAACAATTGAACAGAATCCCCTTTACTATTGACAAATGTGCCGTTATTGAGGACAGCACGAGCAAAATTAGCCATATCGAGACTGCTTACGGATGATGAACCAGCAGGTCCGAAATTTGTGATAATCTCAAAATTTTCTAGAACATACTTTCCATCTTTCCAACCGTAAGATTGAGCCATATTCGGAGCGAGTGCTTGGGGCAAAGGTTCAACAAATGTCGCGCTCTTCATTTCTAACAGATCAAAAATATTTTTTTGAACATAGTCGTTAAATTCAAGGCCTGACACGTTCGCCACTATTAACCCTGCGACTGCCGTTCCCCAATTTGAATAAGCAGTATGTTTTCCTGGAGGGTTAACTCGTGCTGGTATATGACTCGCTAACGATTTAGCAAGTGGAACAATACGAGAAACATCATCAAGAATTAAATAACCTACTGCGCCATCTTCAAAACCTGCGGTGTGTGAAAGAATGTCCCTTAATGTTACCGGCTGTCCCGGCCAAGAATCTTCAATTTGAAACGTGTTTAGGTATTGATTAATATCAACATCTAAATCTAAATTCCCTCGCTCTACTTGCTGCATAACAGATACCCAAGTAAATAATTTAGAAATAGACCCTGGACGAAATAAAGTAGTATTAGGATCTACTCTGATTCCTTTTTCTACATCTTGATAACCATAGCCTTTTGAAAAAACAACTTCACCTTCAATCATTAAAGAAACGACACCTGAAGGAGAATGATTTTTTTTCATTAAAGGCTTAACAATGCCATCAACAAAGGCTTCAACAACAATAGGATTACTTATATCTGGAGTACTCAAGCCCCTTTTCAATTGCATATTATCAGGTTCTTTAGATGCTATTGCATAACTGATATTAAAAAAAATCAAGCATGCTGTAATAAATTTCATTCTGTAAAACATGATAAGACAAGACCTTTGATATTTTGTTTATAAAAATATAAAACTAGATAGACAATGAGTCTGTAACATACATTACATTTACAAATAACTAACAAAAATTATTCTGTTTTGTCTAAAAAAGCTATGTTTCAAACCTATTTGTAACATTGGTGACATTCTTTAAGCGAATCATTTGTTAATAATATGTGAAGATCGTAATTTAAAAACCAAGCTATGCAATTAAAGTAAGATAGCAAATAGGATGTAATATGAAAAAGTTAAAACTAGCTAGCGCGATTGGCTTTATAGTATCAGGATTTAGTGCGCAAGTGTTGGCACAAGAAGTTAATCAAAGTACTAACATCTCAGATAAAAAATCAAACTTTGAGATAATCAAAGTCACTGCACAAAAGAGAACCGAGTCGGTTCAAGATGTACCTATCGCAATTCAAGCTTTTAGTGAAGAATCTATAAGTAATTTAGGTGCAGAATTAATTACTGATTTATCCAGAGCTGCTCCATCACTTAATTTTGGCGGTGCCAATGGCTCTGTTATGAAAATAGGTATTCGTGGTATCGTTGATTTCAGTCGAAATATTGGTATTGATGCGAGAACGGGCATATACATTGACGGTGTATATCAAGGCCGCTCTTATTCTGCAAATCAGCCTGTTATAGGCCTAAATTCTGTTGAAATTTTACGTGGTCCGCAAGGGACTTTATTTGGTAAAAATACAGTTTCAGGTGCTATCAACCTTTCAACCAAAGCCGCTTCTGACGACTTTGAAGCTTCAGTTGGGTTACAAGCCGGTAACGATGGTTTGTTGAGTTATACAGCCTATATTAATGGTGGTATAACTGATAATCTTTTTGGTTCATTTTCTTACGCAGATAGTTCATCTGACGGCTACTATGATAACCTAACCACGGGTGAAACCTGGGGGGATCTAAAAAATGATATTATGCGACTTGAATTAAGATTTGCGGCAACTGATAAACTAGAGTTTATTTTGCGTGGAGATAAGGGCAGCTCGTATAATACGTTACCTGCATATACTAATGCATCACTAGAGCCTTTCACCACTGTTAAAGGGACATTGGACCAAGATTTCCTAGACTTCTCAGGTGCATCTTTAACAGTTAATTATGATTTCGATAGTGGTTATCAATTCACCTCAATTACGGCGAAAAGAAAGACCGAGTCAGAAAATTACAATGATAATGACATGACTCCTTCTGTATTTTTACACGATGACCCTTATGGAGAAATTAGTGAACAACTTACCCAAGAGTTTCGTTTAATATCGCCAAAATTTGACAATTATGACTGGGTTGCAGGCGTGTTCTATTTCGACGGCGAAACAGACTCAACAAACCGCAGCATTACCATTGGTGGAGATTTTACACTTGCTTTTTTAGCCCCAGCCTTTGCCGCTATTCCACCTGTTTATGATTTAATTGTTGCCAATGCTGACGGACTTGCCGGCAAGGTTAAAGCTCCTAGTACATTAAATAACAAATCAACCGCAGCCTATATGCAGGGTAACTACCGAATCAACGAAAGATATGAAATTACGGCGGGTCTTCGTTACACAAAAGAAGAAAAAGACCTGACATTCTCTCAACAAAACTTTCCGAATGATCCAGCAATTGCAGGAATGTTAGAAACAGCAGTTGGGGGCGCGTTCCCGTTTAGTATGAGTCCAGGTGCGGCTTTAGGTGCCATAAACTATGCGCCTTTTGATCGCTCAAGAAGTGAAACCGATTTATCACCAACACTCGGTTTAAATGTAAAAATTTCTGATGACCAATTATTATATGGTAAATATACAAAAGGCTTTAAAAGTGGGGGTTGGAATGCTGAAACACGTTTAACCGGTTTAGGTTCTTTTGAGTTTCAAGATGAGTCAGTAACCAATTATGAAGTAGGTTTTAAATCAACGCTTTTCGATGATAGTGTAAGATTTAATATGGCGCTATTTTCATCACAATTTGATGATTTCCAAATATTTCAATTTATCCCAACCGGTCCAAATACTTCAGCAAACGAGCTAACCAACGCGGGTGAAGTGTCAAACCAAGGTATTGAGATAGAAACGCAATGGTATGCAACAGAAAACTTGTTATTAACATTCAACGGTACATTTTTGGATGCAGTATATGACAAATATTCAAATGAAGTTAACGACCCGCTAACGGGTGAATTAATCACGGTTGATTATGCTGGCAACAACCTTGAATTTGCCCCTGACACTAAACTTTATTTTGATGCTTCATATACCATGGCATTAGACGCAGGTGATTTAGTATTAAGTGCTGATTATAGCTATACCTCTGAAAGTTATGGTGATGCAAGTAATGAGGCAGACTATACCATGCCTAGTTATAGTCTCATCAATACTCGTGTTACCTTCTTTGCAAGCTCAGGTGATTGGCAAGCATCCTTGTGGGTTAAAAACCTAGCTGATGAAGAATATAGTACCAATTCAAACAGAAGTTTCCTTCGAGCGCCTAGATTACTTTGGGGCCCTCATAGAACTTTCGGCGCATCAGTTAAGTTTATGTTTCAATAATAAACTTAACAGTTAAAAAGACATTTATGCCCTTGTGGCGTTTACTTAATGTGAACGCCATTTTTTTTAGGATATTTTTGATCTTTCAAAGATGCGAAGAGAAAATAAAAAGGTTTCTTTTGACAGGCTCAATACAAGCTAACGCAAGGTGTCGATTTAACCGCGCCCAACGAAAGGCATTTTCGAAGCCATAACTGTAATAAACAATACATTCGCGTTTAGGGGTAAACTGTCCATATAAACGACAGATTTGGCAACCTCATTCGAATCTATACCTGGTTCTACCATTAGCGTGCCGTTTGCCTGAGGGACACCTCCATTCATACTCGCTGTCAACTCGGTAATCGCATTACCAATGTCTATCTGCCCCGCCACAATATCATAAGGGCGGCCATCTAGCGCTAATGATTTGGTAAGCCCAGTAATAGCGTGTTTGGTACTCGTATACGGCGATGAGCATGGCCGAGGTGAATGCGCCGATATTGAGCCATTATTGATGATACGCCCTCCCCTTGGCCGCTGATTTTTCATCAAACGAAAAGCCCCCTGTGCGCATAAAAAACTTCCCGTCAAATTTACATTAACAGTCGATTGCCAGTCTTCTAGGGGTATTTCGTCAAACTCCACAGGCATGGCGCCTCGACCGGCATTATTAAAGAGTAAGTCAACTCTGCCGTAGACCTCTTTTATGATTGCAAAAAGATTAAGTACCGACTTTTCAGATGAAACATCTGTTGCAACAGCCAACGCTTTATTGCCAACATCGCCAGCTTCAGCTATTGTTTTTTCCAGAGTATCTTTTCGGCGCCCCGCCAATACTACCGTGTAGCCTTGTGCTAGCAAAGCCAACGCTGTGCTTTTACCAATACCTGTACCTGCGCCAGTAACGACGGCGATTTTTTTATTTACGTTCATCGTATGTTTTTCCTAAGCAGTACTTCTTAAATAAAAGCGGTGAGGACAAAATAGAATCACAAAGACTTTATATTAATCTTCGAGAAAAGTGACTTTATACTCACCAATATTTTCGTAAGAAATAGTCGTCTCAATATTAAATTTCAGAGCCACTACGCCAGCATAAGACCCTGTAATAATTGCATCACCTTTTTTAAACGTGACGCCACGCTTACTCATGAAATTAACTAGCCAGTAAATAGGTAAGTGAGGAAGTGGATTCGGGTGTGCGCCTTCAAATGTTTGTATGTTATCACCTTGGCTAATTGTCAAGTTTATATGACTTGCGGAAAAAGCTTGGTCTCTATCAATCTCGGGCCCTATAAATAAGCCTTGATTCACTATCAAATCGGCGACTATCTCAGGAAACTCAGCCCCGCTGTCATCAGCAAAACGACTTTGAATTAACTCTAAAGCCATATGGCAATTACCAATTGCTGAGTTTATCTCGTCTTCGCTGTAATCAGTGTCTTTAGCAGGTAAGTTTTTATTTAATATAAATGCAATTTCAGGCTCTATAAGTGCAGCCCCCTGATCTTTGAATAACTTACATTCAGGGCCATTCTGAATTGTATTAGAAAAGATAGGTGCAACTATAATTTTATCATCAAAAGGCAGTAGGCATTTCCATCCCCCAACAGTACCATCATATTGTTCAACCATTTGTGATTGAATATTTAGTGCGTCATCAATATTTTGAGGACGAAGATTGATGTTTAAACGTCGAGCCTTAGTACCTTTGACGCGACGTTTAAGTAATTCGGTCGCAGCTAAAGCAAATTTAGTATTATAAGTCATAAGCGTATTCATAAGTAAGTGAGAACATTTTATATTAAAACTATTCAACATTAAGGGTTTGTAACAGAGGATTTATAAAAATCATACATTTATCATACAGAAGCCAAATCCATAAGAATGTTACCTGTATTACAGTGTGATTCGAAAATAGTGTCTATTATCACAATGTGTAAATTTTCCCACTATTTAATTGAGAAGAGAATCTTATGACTAAAAAAGTATTAGGTAATAATCCGATGGGGTTACCATTTTCACCAGCTGTTGCAGCCAATGGATTTATATTCTTGTCAGGACAAATGGCGTTTAATAGAGAAAATAAAATTGTAGACGGCGATATTAGCGCTCAAACAAAGCAAACTTTAGACAATATTAAAAAATTACTTGCCGATATTGGTTTAGGAATGGATGCTATTATCAAAAATACTATTTGGCTTACCAATGTTGAAGACTTTGCTGCTTTTAATCAGGCTTATGCTGAATATTTCCCAGAAAACCCGCCTGCTAGGGCAACCGTGCGTTCTGACCTATTAATTCCTGGTGCTCTTATTGAAATTGAAGCGCTTGCGTTAAAGGATTAATTGAAAAATTATTGATACCCTCGAGGAGTGAATATGAAAATTACGATCATTGGCAGCGGTTTACTTGGTTTATCCACGGCATATCATTTATTAACACAGGGACATCAAGTCACTATTGTTGAACGTCAGTCTGATTCAGGCTTAGAAACAAGCTATGCTAATGGTGGCTTGTTGACTCCTAGCTTGTGTGAGCCATGGAATGCACCTGGTGTATTTTTTAATTTATTAAAATATATTGGACGTGAAGACTCTCCTTTACTATTGAGACCCAAAGCCCTTCCCTCTTTGATGTTCTGGGGAATGTCTTTTTTACGCTACTCTACACAAAGTAGTTATAACGAAACTATTTTTAAAAATACACGACTCGCTAAATATAATTTAACCGTACTTGATGAGATGGCTAAACAAATCCCTATGTCTGATTTTGGTGGCGGTAAAAGCACAATGAAAGTGTGTCGCCAAGAAGTGGAATTAGATGAAGTATTAAAAATGGCTGAGTTCTTAGCGCCTGAAAAAATTCCGTTTAAAATGCTAAGTCGTGACGAGGCATTCACTCTAGAGCCTTCATTGAAACCCCTCGGTGATAAAGTTGCTGGGGGTATTTATTTCCCTGACGACCGATTTGGAGATGCTCATCAATATTGCGTTGAATTAGCTGAGTACCTTAAAAATAATGGTGTGGAATTTTTATATAATACGAGTGTGACAAATATGCACAGCAAAGGCGGTCGCATAACGCATATAGATACGGATCAAGGCACTCTAGATGCTGACAATTTTGTACTCAGCGCGGGTAGTTTCTCGCCCTTATTATCAAGCAAGGTAGGTGTGAATATTCCTGTGCGACCTTGCAAGGGGTATTCATTAACTCTTGAATTACCGGGTTGGGATAATGCACCCAAGATACCTGTTATTGATCATTCTTTACATGCTGCAGTCACACCTTTAGGTAACAAAATTAGAGTAGCTGGGACTGCTGAGTTCAGTGGTTATGACAATGAATTAAATGCAAGTAGATTGCAAAACCTGTTTGGACTATTAGAAGGAATTTTCCCGGAATCCACGGCTTACATACAAAAGGAAAAAACCAAAGAATGGACAGGGCTTAGACCTGTTTCTGCTTCTGGCGCTGCCATTATTGGGCATACAAAAATAAAGAACTTATATGTTAATACGGGTCAAGGTCATTTAGGTTGGACCTGTGCGGCTGGATCTGGAAAAGCGCTTTCAGATTTAATATCGGGTAAAACACCTGATATTAATTTGTCAGACTATGCTTTGAGGTAAAAAGCAAAAGTTAACAACTTAAGTTTTAGATTTTTCAGTTTTAAACTTAAAAATCTTTTTTGAAAAAATTGAATCATTTTTTCTGTCATTATAAATTTGTTCCAGAATGTAATAAAGATAACAATATACAACCAAATACTGTGATACTTTTAACTTTATTAACATAAATATAACAGAAAAGGTGATATAATGATAAATAATAAACGTTTTCCTTTAAACTTCTTAAGCTCTTCATTATTAATTGCATTAGGTACTTCATCGGCATTAAGTATTGCTCAAGAAGATAAAACGACAGGGCAAAAGCTTGAAGTCATTGAAGTAACCGCTCAAAAACGTACTCAATCAATTAACGATGTCCCGCTCTCTATAACAGCCTTCAACGGCAAAATGTTACAAGAAAAAGGTATTGAAAATACAACTGATCTTGCTGCATCAGTTCCTGGTTTTTCATTTAGTGATAGTCATTCTGGCACACCTATTTATACAATGCGCGGTGTAGGCTTTAATGAAACTAGCGCGCAAGCATCATCAACCGTTGGCGTCTACATTAACGAGGTAGGAACGCCTTTTCCTATTATGACTAAAGGCCCAATGCTCGATGTAGAGCGTGTAGAGGTATTAAAAGGTCCCCAAGGAACACTTTATGGTCGTAACTCAACCGGTGGTGCGATTAACTATATTACTGCAAAACCGACCGACGATTATGAAGCCGGTGTGAAAACATCTTATGGAAGCTACCAAACTGCCAATCTGGAAGGTTTCATTTCCGGTGGGCTTTCTGATAATTTGCAAGGGCGTATTGCAGTAAAATCTTTATCATCTGGTGAAGGTTGGCAAAAGAGTGTATCTCAAGATGCGGAGCTTGGAAAAAAAGATAAATTAGCGTTACGTTTAAGTCTAGCTGCGCAATTTGGAAATAAAACAACTGCTGACTTTTCTTACGATTATTGGAGAGATCAATCAGATACTCTTGCGCCACGATTTGTTCATGCTCAATACGGAAAAGACCCAGGTCCTGTTCGTGACATGATAGCTGCACTATTTACCCCTTACCTACCAGTCCTTGACAGCAATGATGCAACACAAGCAGAATGGTCATTCGGTGAAACGCCCTCGGTTGATATGAACAACAGAAGTGCATCACTTACCATAAACAGTGAATTATCAGACGATATTTCTTTTATATCATTAACAAACTACGCCAAATTTAATGATAATGGGTCACAATATGATCGTGGAGGTATGATAGGAGTACTTGCTTCAACAGTACCTGATGGTTTTAAGAGTGGCTATTTGGAGAATGATGACTCTGAATACTTACAAACTGATGCTAGTATTACACGCTCTACAATAGATTCCTTTACACAAGAGTTTCGTCTAAATGGTACTACTGACATATCGACTTGGGTTGCCGGAATCTATTACAGTGATAATCATGTAGTGGGCCAGCAAACACAAATCCTAGAATTGAATACCAACACCAATTTGCATCCGGTACTCAAATTTTTAAATTTCCCAACACTTGACAATAAAGCTGACCAAAAAAGCACAACTACTGCTGTCTTCGCTAGTGCTGATTGGCAACTCGATGACAAATGGGTTATTACAACCGGCATCAGATATACTCAAGATAAGTCAAATTATGAAGGTTGTACTGCCGATTCGGGTGATGGAGCGCTTGCTGATGTAGGTAATATTGGTTTACCGGCTGCCGGTTTATTAGCCGCACCAACAGATACATCACCAGGAGAATGTTTATCCATAGATGCAACAGGCAAGAGTGGACTAGCGGTTGATGAACTGAATGAAAATTCGCTTTCTTGGCGTTTAGCAGCAAACTATAGTGTAAGCGACGACACTTCTATTTATGCTTCATACAGCAGAGGCTTTAAAGCAGGTAGTTTTCCAACCTTGGGTGCATTTACACATGAGCAACTTTTACCAGTAGTGCAAGAGGAAGTGGATGCCTTTGAATTAGGTATCAAAGCAACGGCTGCTGAGGGTACCGCACAAATCAATGCCGCAGCGTTTTACTATGACTACACAAACAAACAAATGCTAACCAAAGTACCAGATCCTATTTTTGGTAAATTATGGGCTTTACGAAATATTCCTGAATCAAAAGTTTCAGGTGCCGAAATCGATGTCACTTGGTTACTTACTGAGCAATTCACCCTTACTGCAGCTGCAAATTATACTAATACTGAAATAACTGAGTTTGTTGGTAACAATCAATTAAGTCAGGTATTAGATTTTTCTGGCTCACGATTCCCATTAACTTCTGAAGTGCAAGCAAGCATTACAGGAGAATATGAATGGAAATCAACAGAAAGTACCTATGCTCGTATCGCATTTGATGCATCATATACTGGTGAAGCAAATACAGATTATGAGGGTGTAGATAGCAATGGTGTTGCCCAATACGACAACCGCTTTATTAACGATAGCTATACGTTAATAAATGCACGAATTGGCATTTATGATGAAGCAGATACATGGGCCGTTTATTTATGGGCTCGTAATTTAACTGACGAGTTTTATACAAATAATGTCATAATGAACTCTGACAATATTGGCGCATATGTCGGTATGCCTCGAACAGTGGGTATTAATTTTAACTATAACTGGTTTTAATTTTTATCAATAGATGACAAATAAAAGCCAACATCAAAATGATGTTGGCTTTCTGCTTTCTGAAATCATAAATTTAAAGGTTACAAATGAACCCAATACTAGTCATGATCATGCCCTTACCTTTTCCTGAACTACAAGCAAATGGACAGCCAATAGAAGTTCGACATTTCACAGGAGATTTTAGCGTTTTTGAAGATGCTCAGGCCATTTGTTCTACGGTACTAAATCCCATAAATGAAGAGTTCATCAATCAACTTCCTGATTCTATAAAGCTCATAGCAAATATAGGCGTTGGGACTGACAATCTTGATTTAAATGCTGCAACAGCTAAAGGAATTTTAGTTACTAATACACCTGTGGTTACCGAAGATACAGCTGATCTGGCTTTTTCGTTGATATTATCTGCAAGCCGTAATTTAACTGCTAATGAAAAGTTTTTACGAGATGGGCTATGGACTGAAAAAGATCCTGTTGGTGTGTTAGGTAAAACAGTTCATGGAACTAAACTTGGCATTATTGGTTTTGGTCAAATCGGCCAAGCGGTCGCTCGTCGCGCAAAAGCCTTTAACATGAGTATTTCATACCACGGTCCTCGACGTAAAATTGATGCTGAAAAACGCCTCGACGCGGGCTATTATGAAAATTTGTCAGACATGCTAGAGCGGTGTGACATAATTTCACTCAATTGCCCACTAAATGAAAATACTCGTCATATTATTAATGCCGAAACAATATCAGTTATGAAATCTGATGCGATCTTAGTAAATACAGGGCGCGGTCCTTTAGTGGATGAATCAGCACTTGCTAAAGCTATGAAAAATGGGCACCTATTTGCTGCTGGTTTAGACGTTTTTGAGTTCGAACCGAAAATACACCCTGATTTATTAGCACTACCTAATGTAACATTAACACCGCATATAGGCACTGGTACAACTCAATGTCGACAAGCAATGGCTGCTTGCGCAATTGGCAATATATTAGCTCAAATGGAAGGACGAACGTTGTTAACAAAAGTCAATTAATCTATATAACAAGGTTATATCATTCGTTTGACTTTTGAATTTGAATGATAACATATTCACTGAATATCGTTTTATATTAACACTAATAGATTGAGTAAAATTAATGAAATATGTACAACTCGGTAGTAGTCCATTAAAAGTTTCTAATGTTTGTTTAGGTAGTATGACTTGGGGATTTCAAAATAATCAAGCTGACGCAAATGCTCAACTAGATTATGCACTTATGCAAGGTGCCAATTTTATTGATACGGCTGAATTATATGCGGTTCCCCCTAGCGCAGAGACTTACGGTCAAACAGAAAGCATTATTGGAAATTGGTTAGCTGCTAACCCATCCCGAAGGAGTAATATAGTCCTGGCATCAAAAGTAGCTGGACCTGGGCTTGAATATATTAGAGATGGTAAATATGTTACTGGCAAAACTGTTATTAGTGCAGTAGAAGATTCATTAAAACGCTTACAAACTGATCATATTGATTTATACCAGTTACACTGGCCTAACCGTCTAACCCCACATTTTGGAAACCACTGGATTCATGATGTGAAATTTACTCGTAATAATGCAACTGAACAAAGAGAAATGATGCTGGATATCTTACAGGGTCTAGCTGATTGCGTAAAAACAGGAAAAATTAGGTATTGTGGTTTATCTGATGAAACCCCTTGGGGTCTAAATCAATATTTAGGTCTAAGTGAGAAATACGACTTACCTCGAATGGTCTCTATACAAAATGAATTTAGTTTATTACATAGCAAAGATTGGCCTTATCTTATTGAAAATTGTGTAAATGAGAATATTGCTTATTTGCCATGGTCGCCTTTAGCTTCCGGCGCATTGACAGGAAAATACCTAGACGGAGCAAGACCTGAAGGTAGCCGATGGACTTTTGTTCAACGTAATGGGGCATTTAGAGATACTAAAATGGTTAATAAAGCTGTTAAAGCCTATTCAGAGATAGCTAATAAACACAACATAAGTCCTGCTACTCTAGCATTAGCTTGGTGTAATCAAGTTGATGGAGTAACGTCGACAATAATCGGCGCCACCACACTTAAACAGTTAGAAGAGAACATTAAAGCGTTCTCCAGACCACTTAGTGAAGATATTATTAGCGATATTAATAATGTCTTAAAACAATATTCCATGCCGTTCTAAATCTGAAATTTATATGAGTGGCTCTATTAATTCAAACTGCTTATAAAGTAAACTCCTCGACAAGATTTTTTCTTATTTCGACCTTTTGGAGTTTGCCGGTAGCTGCAGTCCTTGGTAGTGAACTAAAAAATTTCACATATTTGGGTTTGTTGTAAGAAGCTAACTCTTTTCTGACATACTCTATTACTTCCGTTTCTGTCATTGCTACATTTTGCTCAAGAACAATAGCTGCTGCCACGGCCTCACCCCACTCTTTGTCTGTCAGTCCAACTATGCAGGCTTCAAAAATAGAAGGATGTTCGTTTAATACCCTTTCAATTTCTGCTGGGTATATGTTTTGCCCCCCGCTAATTATCATGTCCTTCTTTCTTCCAACTATGTAGAGGTAGTTCTCCTCGTCGAATCTAGCTAAGTCTCCGGTGCTCAACCAACCATCTTCATTGATTGTTGACGCTGTTGCTTCTGGCATATCACAGTAGTACAGCATCTGATGGGGGCTTCTACAAATTATCTCCCCTGTCTCACCATTTTTAACATCATTGCCTTTTTCGTCTACCACGCGTAACTCAGCTTGACAGTGTGCTTGCCCAGAGGAACCAATTTTTCTTAAAGCATCATCAGCCTCAAGATAAGTTAGAATGCCACCTTCGGTCAGACCGTATAACTGAGGACACGTTGCAGAGGTTCTGTTATGAATTTGTTGCAAGAGTTCTTCGGGCATTGAGTCTGAGGCACCCATCGCGACTTTCAATGAGCTAAGGTCATAATTATCGAAATCTGGGAACGCTAGCAATCTTTTCCAAATAGTCGGAACTGCCAAAAAATGAGTGACCTTGAATCTTTGAATCGCATCTAAAAGTTTAATAGATGTTGGTGGTACACTTATCATCACAACAGCATAGCCCTCATAAGTGCCACCTAACACGCCCACTATTCCAGCCATATGAAACATAGGGTATGCGTTCAAGTAAATACTTTTTGGGCTCATTGTTAGTTTATGAGTTAACACCCCTGCAAGTAAATAATAGCTCCTATGACTTATAACTGCTCCCTTAGGATGCCCGGTAGTTCCGCTAGTGAAAATAATAACGTGAGGGTCGTCTTCATCAATAATAATTCCGTCAGGCTCTTTAGCAGAAGCTGACATCATTAAATCAACATAACTAAACATTTCCTTTTGTCTTTTATTACCTTCAAACAATATATATCTCTCGATTGAAGATGTATGTTCTTTCATTTTATTGACAACTTCAAAAAAATCTTGACTATAACAGAGCGTTGATACCTCGACTTTATTGATTATATATATCATTTCGGATTCACTAGCCATAAAACTAATAGGCACCAAAACCGCACCAATTTTTGCACATGCAAAGTAGTAAATGGTAGAAATGTGAGGATTGAGAAGTAGTATTCCAACACGATCACCTTTCTCGACTCCAATGCCAATTAAGGCATTGGCAAGCTTATTAGTATCTTCATCAAGCTGTTTAAAAGTTAATTTATTATCTTCATAGATAATTGCAGTTTCATTAGGCCTTACAGTGGCATTCTGCCTAACTAAATTTCCTAACAACAGTTTATGATTCTTTCTCATGGTACTTATCTCATTTATGAGTTATTTATTATTGTTCAATATAGGTCTTACATTTTGCTAAGGCATAAGAATATACTGAACTATAACCTAGACCATTGATAACGCTTCTCTACACATAAAAAGTAATAGTCTCTCAATGGATGATAGCTCTATAATTTTCTTATTTTTAACGTAGACCGGTCAACTATTTATACAGCTTCTTCAGCAATAACGTCTAGCGCCATTTGCGCTAAGGGCTCAACGAATGACCCAATTTTGTTAGCATTTGCATTTGATGCATTACCTTGAGATGAACGTTTAGCAACACCCTGGGCAATAGCAGCTAACCTGAAAAAACTAAACGCAAGGTAAAAAGCCCAATTCTCAATTTTGGTTATTCCCATTCGTTTGCAATATAAATCAACATAGGCTGCTTCTGTTGGAATCCCTAAACTTGCTCTGTCGATGCCTTTTAAACCGTCTATAGCGCCCATACCTGATGGCATGCGCAGTTGCATACATTGATAGGCTAAATCTGCAAAAGGGTGACCTAATGTTGATAATTCCCAATCAAGCAACGCAATAATTTCAGCTTTATCTTTAGCAAACATCATATTGTCTAAACGAAAATCACCATGAACTAAGCAAACCCGTCCGTCATCGTCAGGTAAACTGTCTTCTAGCCACTGATTTAACTGATCCATTGCGTTAATTTTATTCATTTCTGATAATTTATATTGTGCGCTCCAGCGGCTTAACTGACGTTCAAAATAATTACCCGCTTTACCGTAATCACTTAGGCCACAGGCATCAACATCAACACTATGAAGTGACACCAACGCTTTATTCATAGCATCATACATGGCTGCACGACGTTCATTACTATCTATTTCAGGTAACGAAGCACTCCAATAAACGGCACCATCGCAAAACTCCATCAGATAAAACATTGAACCGATAATGCTAATATCTTCACATAAATAAAATACTTCGGCTACAGGCACATCACTATTTTTTAATGCATTTAGCACGCTATACTCTCGATCAACCGCATGGGCTGATTTGAGTAATTTTCCTGGAGGCTGTCTGCGCAACACATACAGACCCGATTGTGCTGACACTTTGAACGTTGGGTTTGATTGACCGCCAGAAAATTTTTCAAGAGATATAGGTCCTCTAAAGCCATCTACATTTTCTTCAAGGTGGCTTGTTAATACTTCAATATTTATGTCTGAATTTTGTGACATGTAACAATACTCTTTAATAATTAGTGGATGAACATCATTTTAGACAAGCTTACTTTCATTGCGAAAATACTAAGTTGTGGCAATGGGCTACTTAGTATTTATCTTACTTAGCCATTTTTCGCGCTAAATCGCGGCCAAGTTGCATCATATGCACTTGATCAGGACCATCGGCTAATCTTAAGCAACGTTGACCTGCAAAGGCGTGTGCTAAGAAAGTATCTTGGCTAACACCCGTTCCCCCATGACATTGAATCGCACGGTCAATCACGTCGAGTGCCATAGACGGCGCAACTATTTTGATCATCGCAATTAAATCTTTTGCTGCTTTATTGCCATCTGTATCCATTTTTTGTGCTGCTTTTAATGTCATTAAACGCGCTTGTTCAATTTGGCATGCTGATTTGGCAATATCTTCACGTATTGATTGTTGTTTAATCATCGGACGACCAAAAACGATACGTTCATTAACGCGATTACACATTAAATCTAATGCGCGTTGTGCAATACCTATCGAACGCATACAGTGATGAATTCGCCCTGGTCCTAATCGCCCTTGCGCTATTTCAAAACCTTTGCCTTCACCTGCAATAATATTTTCAACAGGTACACGAACATTCTCAAAAATTATTTCTGCATGCCCTTCGGGCGCGTCATCATAACCAAAGACTTTCATTGGCCTAACAACAGTTACGCCTGGAGTGTTCATCGGAACAAGTACTTGTGATTGCTGAATATATCGATTGCTATTTTCTGGATCTGTTTTACCCATAACAATCATGACTTCACATTGCTTGCGACATGCACCACTGATATAAAACTTAACGCCATTAATCACATACTCATCACCGTCGCGCTCAATACTTGTTTCGATGTTAGTGGCATCACTTGATGCTACTTCTGGTTCGGTCATAGCAAAAGCGGAGCGAATTTTTCCTTCAAGCAGAGGCTTTAACCATTTTTCTTTCTGTGCTTCGTTACCATATTTGGCTAACACTTCCATATTTCCGGTATCAGGCGCAGCACAATTAAATACCTCGGGTGCCCAAAAGACTTTTCCCATGATTTCGGCTAATGGTGCATATTCTAAATTGGTTAAACCAGCACTATATTCACCATAAGCTAAAGGAAGAAATAGATTCCACAAACCTTCTTCTTTCGCTTTAGCTTTTAGCTCTTCCATTAAAGGAGGGGTTGACCAAGGGTCAAGTTCAACCTGTTTGTGCATTTCCTCTTCCACAGGAAATACATGCGTATCCATAAAGTACGTTAGACGTTTAATTAACTCTTGCACCTTTTCTGTATATTCAAAATTCATTTTTACCCCTTAATTTTACTGCGCTTGTTCATCTTTTAGTATCAATCTATATTGGTATATAGGAGACATAGTTTAGATAGCAGTAAACACTAAAATATCTTTTGTTGATGTAACCTTCTTAACATTCGCTTGCAGTGCAACACTACATTTTTGGTGGAAAAAGTTGAACCACATCTATCTGAGCAACATTTTTTGGCATGGCAGCGGCAATGTCTTCATCGTTATAACCAAATTCACGCAATACGCTGTAAGTCTGGTTGTCTTCATTAATTTCACCACGACTTAAAGAAGATCGACTCAGCACAGGTGCTGGCGGCACAGACCCGTCGCTAACCATTCCACAACGGGCTTGTATTTGAGGATGCGACCACAACTCGTCAGGCCCTAATACTGGTGCTACACATGCGTCGCTACCCTCAAATATTTGGGTCCACTGTTCACGTGATTTAGACTTAAATGCTATTTCAAACTGCTGAGCGGTTGACTCCCACATATTTGTATCCATCTGTTCTGGTGCTTCATCAAAACCAAGTTTTTCGCAAAGCGTAGCGTAAAACATTGGCTCTATTGCTCCAACCGACATAAATTTACCATCTGAGCATTCATAACACCGATAAAACGGGAAATGACCGCCAGTAAAATTCTTCCCTCTTTCTGGCATAAATGGTGTACCCCAAGCAGGAAAATGCATTGCCATCAACGACAAACAACCATCAATCATTGCAGCGTCAATATACTGTCCTTTTCCTGATTTTTCGCGTTCGTAGAGGGCTGCCAATATGCCATTTAGCGCAAATAAGCTACCGCCAGCAAAATCGGCTACTAAATTTAGTGGTGGTAAAGGTGCTTGACCCACAGGCCCTACTGAACCTAGTACCCCACTCAAGGCGACATAGTTTATATCGTGGCCAGCTTCATTGGCCATAGGACCGGTTTGACCATAGCCAGTTATAGAACAGTAGATAAGCTTAGGATTAATACGTTGTAGAGTGTCATAATCTAAACCCAATCTTTTCATTACGCCCGGACGATAGCCTTCAACCAAAATATCCATTTCCTTAGCCATTTCCAACAAAATTTTATTGCCTTCAGGTGACTTTAAATCCAAAGTAATAAAGCGTTTCCCTGGTGAAAATGTACTAACTGGCCCACCTGCACGACCACCACCAACAACAATTATCTCAGCCCCCATATCTGCTAAAAGCATTGTGCAGTATGGCCCTGGGGCATTACCGGTTAAATCCAAAACTTTCACGCCTGACAATGGACCTGTTTTGAAATCTAATTTATTCATTTTTCGTTGTCTCCATGGAAATGTGGTTTGACTGTAGGGCAAGTAGATTCTTCAACTAATCAAGTTCACGTAACACGAACATAATTAAAAATACTGCTCTGCTTTTGTTCATCATTTAATGAGATTAATGCAATTTAATTTTAAAAAATACTATCCACATAGTATTGAATTAATGTACCTTGGTCAACATTTTCTATTTACTCGTTTTAGAGAAAAATGTTGATGGTCTGTTAGGACGAGTTAAGGATGATAGGGTCTATTACAATTTTCTTCGCTAACGTATCACTAAACAATTAAAGTTATTTGTTGTAAAATAGATAAAGAACGAACGAGGTCTAACGTATAAAGCTATGAATGAAAAAATGAAAACGAAGAAAACCAGTACTATAAGTGTCGATAAAATTAAGGATGCTGCTTTACATTTATTTGCCATTAAAGGATATTCTTATACTAGCCTTGAAGAGATCGCAAATGAAGCGGGCTTCACAAAGGGAGCGGTTTATTATCATTTTAAAAGTAAAAAACGTCTTATTCTTGAAATATTGAATGATATTAAATATCGCTCAATTGACCTTACCACCGAAAAAATTTCTTTTGAAAAGGAAAAGACAAAGGATTTACTGGTGCATTTTTTCAAATCTCAAGCTGACTGGGCTGCAAAGCATCCTGATGATGTTGGTGTGTTAATTATGATGTCTGTAAGCTTTACAAACCGTGATTCAGATATATACCAAAAAATTGAAGAATTCTATACTAAGTTAACGCAAGTGCTCACAGATATTATGTCTTTAGGGGTAAGAAAAGGAGAGATTTCTAAAGATATTAATATTAATGATGCTGTGACATATATGATTGCAGCTCATGATGGCAATCAGTTGCACTGGTATCGTTCTGGCAGAGATCCTGAAGTTGGTCGTAACCTGGTGAAATCAGTCGTTGATATCTTAATTCACCCGATCATCTTTGACTAAGCATATACACCTGCACCATCTCATTCATTGAATTTTCATTGAGTAAGTTATGTCTGTATAGTCGACTTACTTGATGATTCACTAACTGCAGTTTAATTACAATGCAACCACCTCCTACCTCTTTATCATACTTGGATATGATTTCTCCTGATTAAATTTGAAATGAGAGTGTGTTGACACAAAATTTCAATTAGCATACCATCTGGATAGTATTTATAGTCAATGGAATATAAAAATGAATAAAAATAACATCACAAAATTGGTAACACAGGTATCAGATTTCACATTGAACAATAAAGCAGCACGTTTAGGCTATAACTTTGAACGAGATTCTTGGGAAAAAGCGATTGCAATGACTGGATTACAGTCTTGGGGTGATAAAGATGGGCTCGACGCAGTTCAAAGCTGGTTGGATCGTGCAGTTGCAACGCAAACATCTCAGGGTAATCTTTGCTATGCAAATGCTTTTAAAGCGGCTGAAGTTGGTATTGATTATACACCAACGGGCTCTTTATCCTCATCACTGGGAATGCCCTTACTGACCCTTTATGAAAGAACTAACAACAAAGCCTATTTGGATGCCGCAGCGCGTCAAATTGATGCATTAGTGAATTCTCCTCGCACTAGCGACGGTGGTATTAATCCTCGTTACGAAGCACCTGAATTGTGGGTTGATTCTACATATTTAACGTGTCCATTTTTAGTTAAGTATGGGCAATTAACTAAACAAAATAAATATATTGAAGAAGGCGTGCATCAACTAGAGGTTCATGTTGCACACTTGCTCGATGAAAAAGCCTGTCTTGCTCGTCATATGTGGTGTGAAGTTCCTAATACTTTCCCACAATCAACGTTTTGGACTCGTGGATGTGGTTGGATGTTTCTGGCATGTCTCGAGCTTTTGGATTTATTACCATCGCACCCCAAAGCACCGTTCTTTAAAGACGTTGCAGCGCGAATGCTTAATGCTATAAGTAAATATCAAGATGCGAGTGGTTATTTCCGTAATACAGTGGATGATCCAAGATCAAAACTAGAAGCCTCAGGTACGTTGATGTTTGCTTATGCTATACCTAGAGCAGTTGAATTAGGTTTGGTTGACAAAGAATTAATAAATGATGCTTTGAGGGCGTTCAATGTCGTTGCAGGATCTGTTGAGGCTTCAGGTAAGATTCCGGGAGTCTCGGTCCCGCCTGGGGGCCCCAATGTTGTATTTGACTGGGCAATGTTTGGACAAGGTTTTTTCTTATTAGCTGCAAAAGCATTACAGCCATATATTAAAGAATAATTCTTCGGCTCTGATATCTCTTATTGTTGAAACGCTGCAGCGTTTTACTTTACTAAGTAATATATTGATAGGTTAAGATAATATGAATAATAATGAAATGAAAGAAGTCTACAATGAGTTTCGTCAAGTGGTTAGAAGGTTCGCAGAAGAAAAGGTTAAACCTTATGCGGCCATTATTGATAGTGAAAATCGTGCACCAGAGGAAACCTTTGAGGCAGCAAGAGAGCTTGGATTACAAGGCCTTCCTTTTCCTGAAGAATTCGGTGGTGGTGACGCCGATTTAATGCTTCAAGTTATTGTTACTGAGGAACTTGCCCGCGTTTGTGCATCATCATCTTTAACCATTTCAAGCAGTTGGTTATTCAGTGTTATTGTTGAACACGGCAGTGATGAGCTAAAAGAATTAGTACATGATGTTGCCAGTGGCGCAAAGAAAGCGGCTTGGTGCATGACTGAACCTCAAGCAGGCTCTGACTTAATGGCAATTAAAGGCAATGCCAAAAAAGTCGATGGTGGCTGGGTTATTAATGGTAATAAACGCTTTATCACTAATGGCGGCTGGGCTGATTGGTATTTAGTTTTGCTGCGCACTGGCAGTAATGATGACCGTTCCTTTGGTGTTTTTGTCGTCAGTAAAGACGATAAAGGGATATCTTATGGTGCTAAAGAAGACAAAATGGGACAGCGTGGTAGCCCGACATCAGATGTTATTTTTGATGATTGTTTTGTGCCCGATTTTCGTTGTATCGGCGACCCACAAAAGGGTCTTACCTACTTTAAAAATTACTTAAAGTCGTCACGCTTGAGCATTTCTGCACTGGCATTAGGCATCGCTCAGGGTGCGCTAGAAGAAGCGGTTAGTTACACTAATGAGCGCATCCAGATGGGACAACCAATAGCCCAGTTCCAAATGATTAAAGGTATGATCGCGGACATGGCTGTAAAAGTCGAGTCTAGCCGTGCCCTACTCTACAAGGCTGTTGATTTATACATGAACGATGAGCCTGGCGTTGACATGTTTAGTTCAATGGCAAAAATAGCTTGTTGCGACGCTGCAATGGAAGTTACTACTGATGCGGTTCAGGTACACGGTGGCTATGGATATCTGAAAGAGTATCCTGTCGAAAGAATGTTTCGTGATGCAAAAGTGACTCAAATTTATGACGGAAGTAATCAGGTAATGCGCCAAATTGTTGCGGACCAATTAAACAAAGCACATAAGGATTAAAACCATGAGTATTTTAAGTGATTATAAAGTTATTGAACTAACCGAAGTTTTTCAAGGATCAGTGGCAGGACAGGTACTAGCTGATTACGGTGCTGAAGTCATCAAAGTGGAAAAGCCGGAGGTAGGCGATATTTTCCGTCGTACGGATATTTATGGACTGAAGAATAACTGCTTGAGCAGCCATTTTGCGGCAGCTAACCGTAACAAAAAATCAATTTGTATTGATATCACCACAGACGAGGGCAAAGAGGTATTAATGGCCTTAATAAAAGAGAGTGATGTCTTACTGCACAACTACCGCCCCGGTGTTCTAGATAGACTGGGCTTTGGTTACGAAGCGCTTGCCAAAATTTGTCCTAAACTTATTTACGCCGCTGCTAGCGGGTATGGCGAAACAGGTCCACTAGCTACATTTGGCGGTCAAGAGTTGGTTGTTCAGGCCTTAAGTGGCTATTGCTCAACTAACTCAGGCACCAAAGCACCAATTATGGTGAACGCACCCGCAATCGATTTTGGTTCTGGGATGATTATGGCCCAGGGTATTCTGCTGGCCCTAATGGAGCGTGAAAAATCTGGCAAAGGTCAGAAAGTCACTACCTCATTACTTGGAACCGCGGCTGCAATAACCGGGGTTGAAGTGTCCTCGGTAATCAACAGTGGCATTCCCATCAACTGGTTTGAGACAGGCCTGAACTTTGTCTTAAAAACTACCGATGGCTGGGTGCTTGCTCTGAGCTTTTTCAGAGATAATCCATTGGGTCTTATGTGTGAAGCTCTAGGGGTAGAAGATTTAAGCAAGAAACTAGGCATAGAAAATGCCAACATACTCGAACTAAGTCAACATAAAAGCACTGTAGAGCCAACACTAGCAGAAGCTTGTAAAAAACTTTCAACAGAGGAAGCCTTGTCACGATTCAGAGCTAAAGATTTATTGTGCGCACCTATATTAAGTGTTGAAGATGCTATGGCCCATCCGCAGATGCAAGAAATAAATGCGATGGTTGATGCTCACGTTAGCGGACAACGCAGCCTTAAGGTTGTCGATAGTCCATTAGCTTTTTCCCGCACACCAAAAAGGGAAAATGTTACCGTACCTTTACTTGGAGAGCACACGGAGGAAATATTGGCTCGACTCGGTTTAGATAAGAAGTAACTTTTTTGTATACAGTGAGGAAATATTACTTCTATGTTTGACATCAATCCCTAAGTTGACTGCAACCTAACATAATCAGGAAGGCCGTATGAAAATTACTGACGTAACTGTCACATTATTTAAATGGGACAACATCCCAATGAAAAACTATGATCACGCGGTTAATGCAACGCATAGTTCTAGTGATTTAGGGTTTGTGCGCATACAAACAGATGAAGGCATCGAAGGCCATGCTCTATTGGGAATATGTCTCCACCCTGCAAGCCTTGAAGCACCTTTTCTAATACGCTTTTTAAAGCCAATACTGATGGGGCAAAACCCCTTGGACCGAGCCAATCTCTTTGAGCGCATGTCTCGACTTCGGGCACAAGTAAGTACATTTGCGGTCTGTGCTGTCGATGTTGCGTTATGGGATCTTGCGGGGAAAGTTAGTGGACTCCCTATTCATGCTTTGATGGGTACCTATAGGCAAAAAATTCCAGTTTACGCAAGTTCTGAACAGCACGACACCATCGATGGTTACGTGGAGCAGGCACTTGCAGTGAAAGAACGTGGACTGCATGGTTATAAACTTCATCCACCTCAGAACTGGCGTGATGATATCGCCGCTTGTGAGGCTGTTCGTAAAGCTGTTGGCGATGATTTTAATCTAATGCTTGACTCGCGTTCAGCATATGATCTTGGGGAGGCTGTGAAAGTTGGGCGCGCTGTGGAAGAACTGGGATTCTTATGGTATGAAGATCCTTTGCCGATTACCGACATCTATAACTACACAAAACTTAGAGAAAAGATGGATATCCCAGTAATGGCGACTGAATTTCCTTGTGGCTGGCTTGATGATTATGCCCCTTGGATTATGAACAAAGCCACAGACATATTACGTGGCGATGTCATGATAAAAGGTGGGCTCACTTCTATGCTAAAGATTGCGCATCTTGCTGAGGCATTTGCCATGAATCTCGAAATTCATCATGGCGGAAATTCAATAAACGATGTCGCCAATCTGCATATTCAAATGGCTATTCCCAATACAAGTTTTATGGAAGTATTATTGCCCCATGAAACTTGGTGGCATGGTTTAGTAGAAGAAATTCAGATTGACTCGGATGGTTTCGCTCATGCACCAAGCAAACCAGGATTAGGCTACGAAATTGATTTAGAACTCGTTGAAAAGCAAAAAATTGCAGTATTAAGCTAAAGTAGTTAGTTTTTAGTAGCAGGCATGTTGATGAACTATTCATATCAAAAATTGCATACCTGCTGCTCATTTGAGCTGGTATTTTTATAGTATAGCACTAAATAGTTTTTATCTCTTTTGAGAACCAATATATTATTTCTTGTCCCTAAAATCAGAAATCATAAATTCTAAAGAGCAGGATTCTTCTAGCCGCTCGATCATTTCAGGTAAGTTTGGGATTGTTAATTTATTGTATTTCAAAGACAGCATATTGTCTTTTTCCATTCTTTTTAATTCTCTTGATATACTTTGTCTTGTTGCACCAACCATTAGACCTATTTTTTCTTGAGAAATGTTAACTACTTCAATACTGTTATCTTCCTTAGTTGTTCCATCGTTTAATGCTAACCTAATCAATGTTTTGGCTACGCGTTGATACAAAGGTAATAAGTAAACATCTTCCAATGTTTCAACTGCTAGGTGACAACGGTCGGCTAATGATTTGTTTATTGAGATTAGCATATCAGGAAATTTCAAAATTAAGTATTGATAGTTTTTTTGTGAAAGTACACTCACAACGCAATCTTCAGAGGCCACAGCATAATTTGAGCGAGGACGCTCATTTATGAGGCCAACGTCACCAAAACAATCACCAACATGCATCGTTGAGATAACCACATAATCCCCTTCTTTAGAGAAAACACAAATATTTACACGCCCAGAGACTAGTTGGTAACAAGCATCCGATTTTTCACCAAGTGTATAAATATACTGACCTTTGGATACTTTCTTAGTTTTGGACAATTGCTCTATTTCAGCTTTTGTAGCTGGGTTCAGATCCTTGTGCCAGTTATAAAAATGTGGAATAACTAACATGTAATAACCTTCTCAATTTTATCTGATAATTTATACAAATATAATATCGCAGATTGGAAGCTTAAGCTATCAATTGTAAAGTGGAAATTTCTTCTTTAAACGTTCTAGGGAAATTATTTGATTGAAATTTTTACGCTTTAATATCATTAACTTAGGTCTGATTCCCCAATGTGTAACGATGTAGTTTTTTGGCATCAAATGTAATGCATGTAACAGTCACACACGTTATTTACATTTATAATGCAAATTGTTAACAACTAAAAAGTTTAGATAATATAAATACAACTGATATCAAAACGTTGGCCGATGTAACACTTTAACTTTGAAGGCGTTACTTATTCGATATTATTTATAGATGAATAGATTTTTACTACATATGAATAAAAAATAAATAGGGTTAAAAGTGGCTGAATTATATATTAAATATGAATTTTGGATTGCGGTAGTGCAGCTAGTTCTAGCAATGTTCGGGATGGGAGCAACCTTGACACCAAAAGATTTTCGGGACGTGGTAGCTGAACCTCGCGCATTTTCTGTGGGTACAACGATGCAATTAATAATCGTGCCTTTGATTGCCTTTATTTTCATAAAAGCTTTTGGTTTAAATGGCGGTCTCGCTGTTGGTGTTGCACTTATAGCAGCCATTCCAGGTGGAACGACCTCAAACGTTTTCACTCACATTGCTCGAGGAAATACAGCGCTATCAATCAGTATTACCGGTGTTACTACCTTGTTAAGTCTTCTATTAACACCTTTGATCTTATCACTTTTGATAAGAGAATTCTTGCCTTCTGATTTTAGTATGCCTTATGTGAAAATAATGAAAGAAATCGCACTAACATTACTTGTTCCGCTTTTCTTAGGCATGATCTATTTACGATTTTTTACCCGTACGGCTGCAAATTTATCGAAATGGTGTATTCGCGTTTCATTGTTTGGCGTCCTGTTGATTGTGATTGGCTCATACGTTAATGGTCGATTAAACATGGCTTCTTTTGGTTACCAAAACATGATAACCATCCTCCTCTTTATGTTTGCAATAGTTGTCATTAATCAATTATTACCTAAATTATTAGGTGTATCACGTTCTGACTCTACAGCGATTGAATTTGAAGTAATTTTTCGAAATATAAACCTTGGTATATTGCTTAATGTTTCGATTTTTCCCGCTACCGTTCCTGAAACAGCGCATTTGGGCAATATGGTTTTATTCTCTCTACTTTTATTTGGTTTTGCTGCGCTCTTTATGGCAGCTCCTCTAATTGGCATAAAACGCAGATACAACAACTAAAATTGGCAGTTACCATATGAAAATTACTGATGTGCGTATTCGTGAGTTAAGTGGTTCAACTCAATACAGCGATGACTTATTTCAAGGACGCCAACGTTGGCCAATGGATATTTATCCGGAAGCAAAGGCTCGTACCGCACAAGAAATGTACAAATCTTGGAGTTTTATAAGCGATGGCAATAATCATCAAGTAAAAGGTGTGTTTGTAGAAATTGATACCGATGAGGGAATTACCGGTATCGCAGGCCCTATTAACTGGATGATGCCTGCTATTTATATACAAACAATAATAAGACCATTACTGCTGGGAAAAGACCCTTTTGCTACAGAGCTTATCTGGGACCAGATGTATCGTTCATCAAATCATGGCCGAAAAGGATTTAACATGCACGCCATAAGCTACATTGATATCGCTTTATGGGATATCAAGGGAAAAGCATTCAATGTGCCTGTATGTTCACTTCTTGGTGGGCCGGTACAGCAAAAAATTCCTGCCTATGCTAGCACAGTGGGTTTTTCACTTGATCTTGAAAATGTGTTTGAAAAAGTAAAACAATTTAGATCAGAGGGTTATACCGCGACCAAATGGTTTGTAACTGAAGGCCCAACCGATGGTCCCGAAGGTGAACGAAAAAATGTATCACTTATGAAGACTATTAGAGAAGCTGCTGGCCCTGACATGAAGGTAATGCTCGATGCTTGGAGCAGTTGGGACGTACCTTATACATTAAAAATGGCCAAATTAATGGAAGAATACAACCCATACTGGTTTGAAGAACCCGTATTAACAGATCTGCCAGATAGCTATGCACGTTTGCGCAGAGAGTGCCCAATTCAAATATCGGGTGGAGAACATGAGTTTACTCGCTGGGGTTCAAAACTTCTGATGGACAAACAATGTTGTGATATCTATCAAATGGATCCCGTATGGTGTGGTGGCATAAGTGAGATGACCAAAATCTGTACTTTAGCTTCCGTTTACGATGTGCCGGTCATACCGCATGGTACGTCACAGCATGTTAATGCGCACATATCTTTCGCACAAAATGCTGTAGTAGTGCCTATGATGGAAGATTTAGTGGCATTTAGACAAATGTCTCAACATTTTCTGGCAGAACCTCTTAAACCTGTCGACGGCTATTTTACGCCACCGACGGCACCTGGAATGGGGCTTGATATTGACGAATCTAAAATTGAATCTGAGAAACAGTTAAGTTGGAATTAATAAATAAGGGTTAACACATTTGCTCCGCTATGAATATTTTATGTGGTTGTAACATAAAGTTACCGCTCTCAAATGAGTAATAATTGTTAATTTTTTTGAATTGTAATCAAGATGACGTTCTTAAATTAATAATTTCAATACACTAATTGTCATGTTCAATAGTGATTTAACAACAGCCTATTCTCTTTTTCCTGGTTAGGTAAAAGTGGTATACGATATTTTTGGCGTTGCAATCTCTGAATTGAATTCATTCACCCCTTTGAAGGTGCAATAGTGGATTAATATTCCAAGTGAAATCATACCAAATTTAAAATTAAAATATTATTACTATACAAACGATTACTTTTAAGGCGAAATAATGAACGATGTAAAATTAACCGATAAATTTACTAAAAACAAAGGCCGTATTTTAATTTCGGGGACACAAGCATTAATTAAACTCCCGACCCTTCAAAAGCAATTAGATCAAAAAATAGGTTTAAATACAGCAGGCTTCATTTCCGGTTACCGAGGTTCGCCGTTAGGCAATTTTGATGCTCAGTTATATACAAGTAAAAAATTATTAGATGAATATAATTTAGTATTCCAACCCGGTATTAATGAAGATTTAGCAGCTACCGCAATATGGGGTACTCAACAACTTGATAACTTACCTGGTGAAGTGTCTGTCGATGGTGTGTTCTCAATGTGGTATGGTAAAGGCCCAGGTACAGACCGTTGTGGTGATATTTTTAAACATGGTAATTTTTCTGGAACCCATAAAAATGGGGGGGTATTACTTGTTGCTGGTGATGATTCTCCTGGCAAATCATCAACAGTTGCTAATCAATCAGAGCTAGCAATGATGGCGGCCTCTATCCCTGTCGTATACCCTTCTAATGTTGGAGAATTTTTTGAGTTTGGTTTATTTGGTTGGGCGCTATCACGTTATAGTGGTTTATGGTGCGGCTTTAAATCGGTTAACGAAACGGTAGAACAAACTGCAACGGTTGATATTGATCTTGATAGTTTTGAATTTACCATTCCTGAAGGTATTGAAACTCCAGAAAGGGATGTTCATTACAAGCCTCGTACTTATAGCCCAATGCAAGACGAAGTAGATGTTACTCGATATAAAATCCCCATGGCACAAGCCTTCGCTCGTGCAAATAAGATAGACAAAACTCCATTTTCCTCTTCGATTAAAAAATTAGGTATTGTAACTGCAGGAAAATCTTACGTTGACGTATTACGAGCTCTCGAATTACTTAATCTTACAAAAGAACAAGCTCAAGATTTAGGTATTAGTATTTATAAGGTGGGAATGATTTATCCACTCGAACCACGTGGTTTACTTGAGTTTGCAAAAGGTCATCAACAACTATTTTTCATTGAAGAGAAAAAAGCGGTTATCGAGCCTCAAGCATCACACATACTTTACAACATAGCTGACCGCCCAAGTATCGTAGGTAAAAAGGATTTAAAAGGCAACACACTATTGCCTGCCGATATCCAGCTTGAGCCAATGTCTTTAGCGCTATCAATAGCAGATCGTCTAGATGAACTTAATTTACTAAACGAAACATTAGAGGCACGTTCTAAAGAGCTACAATTGGCTTTAGGTCAGGCGGCAAATATGAATCCAGAGACGGCACGCTCTCCATATTTTTGTTCTGGTTGTCCGCATAGCCGTTCAACAAAATTACCGGAAGGAAGTAAAGCAACATCAGGTATCGGGTGTCACGCTATGGCACTCATTACTAACACTGATACCTTATCGTCTGCACATATGGGCGGCGAAGGTGCAACTTGGTACGGTATTGCTCCATTTACAACAAGAAAACATATGTTCCAAAATTTAGGGGACGGCACGTATTATCATTCTGGTTATATGGGCATACGTGGCTCGGTAGCGTCAGGTGCTAATATCACCTTTAAAATTTTGTATAATGATGCGGTTGCTATGACAGGCGGGCAAGCCCACGATGGTCCAAATACAGTTGCGAATATAGCAAAACAGACCTTAGCAGAGGGAGTGAAAAAGGTTGTTATTGTTACCGATAAACCTGAATTACATCAAGCCGACAAAGACATTCCCTCCAATGTCGAAATTAAGCATCGTAGTTTGTTGGAAGAAGTACAATTAGAACTTCGCGATATTGAAGGTACGACCATCATAATTAACGAACAAACTTGTGCGACTGAGAAACGTCGTCGTCGCAAACGTGGTTTAATGGAAGATATTCCTAAACGTTCATTTATCAATGAAGCAGTCTGTGAAGGCTGTGGTGATTGTTCAGCTCAAGCGACCTGTGTCAGTATTCTACCTAACGAAACCGAGCTGGGCCGTAAGCGTAAGATTGACCAATCAAACTGTAATAAAGACTACACTTGTATGGAAGGTTTCTGCCCATCTTTTGTTACTGTTTATGGTGGTGCCCCAAGAAAACCAAAAGGTATTACAATAAGTGATGAATTATTTGAAGACTTACCAAGCCCTGCAACAAAACCATTGGCACAAGCCTATAACATCATGGTATCAGGTATAGGCGGTACAGGTGTTATCACTATTGGTGCAATTTTATCTATGGCTGCTCATATGGAAGGCCGAGCTGCATCTGTTTATGATATGACAGGTTTAGCCCAAAAAGGAGGTGCGGTTTATAGCCATTTAAAAATTGCTGATAAGATAAGTGACTTAAATTCACAACGTATAGGCAAGTGTGAGTCAGATTTAGTTATTGGTTGCGATTTATTAGCAGCTACAGGTCAAGATGCTATTCAAAGCATCGATAATAACCGGACCTTAGTACTTGCCAATAGCAACGTAAACCCAACATTTCAATTTCAATTTATGCCCGATATTGACTTCAATAATCAATTAGCAGAAAGCACATTAAAAAAAGCATCTGGAGACATTAATTATACTAGCATTGATGCAACATCTATCGCCTTAAACTTACTAGGAGATTCGATTGCAACAAATATGATGATGGTAGGTTATGCCTTCCAAAAGGGGTTAATCCCAGTATCATCGGACGCAATAGTGAAAGCAATAGAATTAAACGGCATTGCCATACAATTCAACATTAACGCTTTTAATATCGGCCGCTTACTAGCTAACAACCCAAATAAAATTATGGTGCTATTAACCCAAGCAGGAAAAATTTCGACTGAATTTAAACCTCTTGATAATGTTGATGAAATTAAAGCTCACAGGATTAAATTATTAACTGACTATCAAGACGCTGCATATGCGAAACGTTACATTAACTTGATTGATAAGGTCATTACAGCAGACAATGCACAAGGATATAAGAATGGTGAATTATCTAAAGCTGTTGCTCGTGGTTTCTCTCGTTTAATGGCTTATAAAGATGAATACGAAGTGGCCCGCTTATACACCAATGGACATTTTGCTGAACAGCTAAATAATCAGTTTGAGGGTGACATTAATATTAAATTCAATTTAGCCCCGCCTCTTTTTTCAAAACGTGACCCTATCACTGGTCATTTAATTAAAAAAGAATTTGGAAACTACATGATTAGTATATTTGGCATATTAGCTAAGTTTAAAGGGTTACGTGGTGGTATTTTTGATATATTCGGTTATACCGCAGAACGTAAAATGGAACGTCAGTTAATTAGTGATTATGAGGCATTAATCGAAAGTTTATTAGACAATCTTAATGATAAAAACTACGATTTAGCAGTTGAAATCTCACAAACTGCACAGAAGTTGCGAGGATATGGTCATGTTAAAGAGAACAACGTGAAAATCATTAAACAAGCTTGGATTGATTTAAAAAAGGAGTTTGTTAATCCTAAAGAGCTTATCTTTAAGCAAGCTGTATAGTCTAAGTTTATTAAAATTAATGGCCGATTACTAAGAAGCTTAATCGGCCATTAACCACATTCTCTAGTAATTTCTACGTTATCGACGGGTCACCATACTAACTATCTCAATACACATATTTTCATTCACTATTTTCTGCTATAATGTGCGCTTAAATAATTAGGTACTTATATCCCATGCAAGCAACTATCAAAGCCGACCGTAGTCTTTTTTCTTATCCTAAATACTGGGCACACTGTTATGGCACTGCGCCTTTTTTACCCATGTCGCGCCAAGAGATGGACGAATTAGGTTGGGATAGTTGCGATATTATTCTTGTTACCGGCGATGCATATGTTGATCACCCTAGTTTTGGCATGGCGGTCATCGGGCGTTTATTAGAATCTCATGGGTTTCGTGTTGGGATCATCTCTCAGCCAGATTGGCATTCCAAAGATGACTTTATGCAATTAGGCGAACCGAATCTGTATTTCGGCGTCACTGCTGGCAACATGGATTCGATGATTAATCGTTATACCGCTGACAAAAAACTCCGCCATGATGATGCTTACACTGCCGGTAATATTGGCGGTAAACGTCCAGATAGAGCCGTCACCGTTTATACGCAGCGCTGTAAAGAAGCCTACAAGCATATTCCAGTTGTCATCGGTGGGATTGAAGCGAGCTTGCGCCGCATCGGCCATTATGATTATTGGTCAGAAAAAATTCGCCGCTCGGTCTTATTTGATTCTAAAGCAGATTTGTTGATGTTTGGTAATGCCGAACGTCCTCTTATTGAAGTGACTCATCGTCTCGCGGCGGGTGAAGACATTAAAGATATCACGGATGTTCGTGGCACAGGCATTATCGTTAAAGAAGCGTTACCTGAATGGCAAGGTGTAGATTCCACATCCTTAGAAAAACTCGGTAAAATTGACGCAATCCCCTCCCCTTATATTATGGAGCCGGATTGTCCGAGTGATGTTGAAAAAGTTGACCCGAATAAAGACGTCACTCAGACTGAACAAGTCATTACCATTCAGCCGCAAACCATAGAAAAGCGCAAGCCTTGGGAAAAGGTCTACATCAAATTACCGGCATACGAAACAGTCCGCGATAATAAAATGCTGTATGCCCATACTAGTCGTATCTTTCACCAAGAAACCAATCCAGGTTGTGCCCGTGCATTAATGCAACGCCATGGCGACCGCCATATTTGGTTAAATCCACCAGCGATGCCATTAGAAACCGAAGAAATGGATGCCGTGTTTGGACTTCCTTATCAACGTATTCCTCACCCTGTTTATGGTGAAAATAAAATCCCAGCGTATGACATGATTAAATTCAGTGTCAATATCATGCGTGGCTGTTTTGGTGGCTGTACCTTCTGTAGTATTACCGAACATGAAGGACGCATCATTCAAAGCCGTTCTGAAAAATCCATTTTACGCGAAATCGAAGAAATTCGAGATACGGTTCCAGGCTTCACCGGCGTCATCTCTGATTTAGGTGGCCCAACAGCAAATATGTATCGCTTGCGTTGTAAAAGCCCAAAAGCAGAAGCGACCTGTCGCCGTCCATCATGTGTCTATCCAAGCATTTGTGCGCATATGGATACGGATCATAAACCTACCATTGATTTATATCGCAAAGCGCGTGATTTACCGGGAATTAAGAAGATCTTAATCGCCTCAGGCGTACGCTATGATTTGGCTGTTGAAGATCCTGAATACGTCAAAGAACTAGCCAAGTACCACGTGGGTGGTTATTTAAAAATCGCCCCAGAACATACTGAAGATGGTCCATTAACTAAAATGATGAAACCAGGTATGGGCAGCTATTATCAGTTCAAAGAGTTATTTGATAAGTTCTCCAAAGAAGCCGGTAAAGAACAATACCTGATCCCTTATTTCATTGCTTCACACCCGGGTACGAGTGATGAAGATATGTTGGAACTCGCTATTTGGTTAAAAGAAAACAAATTTAAACTCGACCAAGTACAAAATTTTTACCCGTCTCCGATGGCGACAGCGACGACCATGTATCACACTGAGGTGAACTCATTACGCAAAGTAACCAAAGATTCTGAATCAGTGATCAGTGCCAAAGGTGAGATCCATCGTCGTTTACACAAAGCCATGCTGCGCTATCATGATCCTAAAAACTTTGCTCAGATCCGAAAAGCCTTGGTCAAAATGGGTCGAGAAGACTTAATTGGTCGTGGTCCGGATCATTTAGTGCCACCAGAGACCGCACAAGAACGCAATCAACAAGCGGCAAAAGCACACAAAGGACAGCGCGCAGCAACAAAACATACCAAGGCTCAATTTGTGAATACCGCGCCAAAATCTAATAATAAACAAGCAACTAAGGGGAAAGTGAAACACAAGTCCCCTAGACCGATTTCTTAAAGCAAACACCAAAGAGAACGTGTTATGACTCCACATACATTAATCGCCAACACAGCCACAGCTCCTGAAACCATTGAGTTTCAGGACGTGATGACTGTTATATCCAATCATTATGATTATACACCAAGTGCTTTTACCAATGGTGATGTAACCAATGCAGCTGAAACTAACGAAGGCTCATGTAAAATCTTTGCATTCGCTCAACTCAACAAGCTAAACAAGACCAGTACCCTTGCGCTATTTGGTGAATTTTATCGTAATGATGTCTTACTTCATCCAGAAGGGACTGATCATGCCAATATTCGTAATTTCATGACCCATGGATGGGAAGGTATTACATTTTCCCAACCGGCGTTAGCTGAAAAACAACCTAAGGGGCGACTCACGACCCGAACGATTGCAATGCATGCTGATACCAATTCGGCTGGTGATATTTTTGGTGGCTGGGTGTTATCGCAAATGGATATGGCAGCAGGAATTAGTGCTGGGCAACGTGCGCAGTGTCGTGTCGTGACCGTTGCACTTGATGGCATGAGCTTTATCAAACCCGTTCACGTTGGTGATATTTTAGGCGTTTACACCAATATCGTGAGGGTAGGTAGAAGCTCAATCGATGTTAATGTGGAATGTTGGGTTAGACGCAGCCGCATCGGCCAACGTGAAAAAGTCACCGAAGCTATCTTTAAGTTTGTCGCGTTAGATGCAGATGGTAAATCAATGCAAGTTCCGCAGCTTAGTGAATTACCACATTATGTGAAAAGTGAGTTGTAATCTAAATTTAAATGCTAAAAGTAGATAATAATTTATCGATTAGAGACCAATTAAGTATTTGGTACCAAACGCTGAGCATAATCAGCAAAATCGACTTGGTGTATTTGACGCTGTTCAAACAAAGGGCTGTGAATAACAAAATCTGCTGTCGCAATATTACAGGCAACCACACAGTTATACATGGTTGATAAGCGTAACAAAGCTTTAATATCCACATCATGGGGCTGTGGCGTCATCGGATCGGTAAAGAAAAACAAAATATCTAATTTGCCCTCAGCAATCATCGCACCTAATTGCTGATCACCGCCCAATGGGCCTGACTTTAATGCCGTAATTGCCAGTGACGGATTTGCTGCTTGAATTAGCTTGCCGGTGGTACCTGTTGCAAAGATAGCATGAGGTTGTAATTTGGCAACATGTTCAGTGGTCCAGCTGATTGCTTGAGGTTTCATTTTGTCATGTGCCACAATGGCGATATTTTTTTTCATAGTATTTGGCTTATTGTTTGCTTCCCAACGTATAATACACAAACTACCACATAACATTTTCTAATATAAGATTTTTTTCTATGCGTTCTTCTCGATTTGAAATGAAAGATGATCAACCTGTCTCTTGGGCAGTATTCACTAAATTACTGCCTTATTTAGGTGAATTTAAACAACGTGTTGCATTAGCTATGCTGTGTTTGATTTTGGCTAAAGTGGCCAGTGTCGGGCTGCCGTTTATCTTGAAATATGCAGTTGATAGTCTCAACGACTCTAGTACTATCACACCATTATTATTAGCGCCGATTGCGCTTGTCGCAGCTTATGGCGTGTTTCGATTCTTGAATGTTATCTTAGGGGAAGTGCGTGATACGTTATTTGGACGAGTAACAGAACGCGCAATGCGCCGTTTAGGTTTAGAGGTGTTTGAACATTTACATCGTTTGGATCTGGGCTTTCATTTATCGCGTCAAACGGGTGGTCTGTCTAGGGATATAGACAGAGGCACTAACGGTATCAGTTTTTTAATGCGCTTTATGGTGTTTAATATTGGCCCTACGCTATTAGAAATTGCCTTTGTGGTCGGTATTCTATTTACCCAATACGGCGCTAAGTTTGCCTTGATCATCTTGTGTTCGGTGATCTTGTATGTGTTCTTTTCGATGAAAGCAACTGATTGGCGCACTCGCTACGTCCGTGAAGTTAACCAAGCAGATAACCAAACGAATACCCGAGCAGTCGATAGTTTACTGAACTATGAAACCGTCAAATACTTTAATAATGAAGCTTATGAAGCTAACTTATACGATACCAATCTGGCACGTTGGGAGAGCGCTCGACGCCAAAACCGCTTATCCTTGTTTGCTTTAAATGGCGGACAAGCGCTGATCATAGCCAGTGCCATGACATCCATGTTGATGCTCGCTGCGTGGGAGGTACAAGCCGGTACGATGACGATTGGTGATTTTGTGTTGATCAATGCGTTTACGATGCAGATCTTTATGCCGTTGAATTTTTTAGGATTTGTCTATCGTGAGATCCGTGGTGCCCTCGCTAATATTGAAAACTTATTCGCGTTGCTAAAAACGAAAGTCGGTGTCGAAGATCAACCCAACGCAGCACCAATTAAGGTCAGCAAAGGACAAATCGAATTTTCACAGTTGAGTTTTCATTATGATGCTAAACGTCCTATTCTCAGTGATATTAACTTTACGGTTCCAGCAGGGGCTAAAGTAGCAATTGTTGGGCCTAGTGGCAGTGGTAAATCCACCTTAGCCAAGCTCCTCTTTCGATTTTACGATCCCGCCAATGGTTGTATTAAAATCGATGGCCAAGACATTGCCCAGTACCAACAGTTATCTTTGCGCAGTCAAATCGGTATGGTACCTCAAGACACAGTGCTGTTTAATGATACCTTGCGCGCTAACATCCAATATGGTGATACGGATGCAGATGAAGCGGCATTACAACAAGCCATTGAGATGGCGCAGTTAAGTGATTTTGTAGTGCGCTTACCAGATGGATTGGATAGTCAGGTAGGTGAACGTGGATTAAAGTTATCTGGAGGAGAAAAACAACGCGTCGCCATTGCCAGAACTATCTTGAAAAATCCACCGATTGTCATTTTTGATGAAGCGACGTCATCACTCGACAGTCATTCAGAACAAGGGATATTAAGTGCATTGAATGCATTGGCTCAGCAACATACTGCCATTGTGATTGCACATCGATTATCGACGATCCAAGATGCTGATATGATTGTGGTATTGCAAGATGGGAAGATCCAAGAACAAGGCACACACACAGCCTTACTTGAATTAGATGGTGTTTATGCTGGCTTATGGCAAGCGCAACAAAAAGCCCATTAAATCCCCATCAAATCCCCATTTATGATTGAGCGCCCCCCGCTCAGCACTGATTTAAACGATCAGTGCTGAGCGGGGAACTAACGTTATTTCGCCTTTAGGTAATCTGACACTAAGAATGCCATTTCCAATACTTGGTCCGCGTTTAAACGAGGATCACATTGGGTTTGGTAAGCTTGAGCTAAGTCGTCATCACTGATTTTATAAGCACCACCCGTACATTCGGTTACATGCTGTCCAGTCATTTCTAAGTGAATACCACCGGCATGCGTTCCTTCTTGCTTGTGAGCAGTAAAGAACTGTTGGATCTCACGTAAGATTGCATCAAAATCACGAGTTTTATAACCGCTTGATGCAGAGAACGTATTGCCATGCATTGGGTCAGAACTCCACACGACATGGCGACCTTCGGCTTTTACTCGTGCTAATAAGCGCGGTAAATTATCCGCTAATTTATCTGCACCCATGCGCGTGATTAAGGTCAAACGACCTGGAATATTATTCGGGTTCAATGCATCAATTAACGTTATCAAATCATCAGGTTGCATTGATGGACCAATCTTAACGCCAATTGGGTTATTGATCCCACGGAAAAATTCAACATGTGCATGATCAAGTTGACGCGTGCGCTCACCAATCCATAGCATGTGCGCTGAACAGTTGTACGGCAGACCCGTTAAGGTATCTATCCGCGTTAAGGCTTGTTCATAGTTAAGTAATAACGCTTCATGTGAAGTAAACAATGAGGTTTCATGTAACGTATTATTGGTTTTGCTATTGATGCCAATCACATCCATAAACGCAAGCGTATCTTCAATCCGCGTTGCCATATCTTGATAGCGATCTTTTAATGGATTGTTTTCCACAAATGCCATATTCCAGCGATTAACTTGATGCAGATCCGCTAACCCACCTTGTGAAAAGGCACGCAGTAAGTTCAATGTCGCAGCAGAGTGATGATAAGCCTGCAACAAGCGTTGCGGATCAGGTCGACGAGCACTTTCTGTAAACTCAAATGAGTTAATAATATCACCGCGATAGCTAGGTAATGACACACCATTAATGGTTTCCATATCTGAAGAACGCGGCTTAGCATATTGCCCCGCCATACGTGCAACCTTAGTCACGGGACAGCGACCACCAAAGGTCAATACAATCGCCATTTGTAACATTACTTTGAATGTGTCACGGATCTTAGGTGCATTAAACTCAGAAAACGACTCCGCACAATCCCCACCTTGTAACAAAAAGCCTTCACCTTTTGAAACACCAGCAAGTTGTGATAACAAATCACGAGTCTCAGCAGCAAACACTAACGGCGGATAGCTCGCTAGTTTACTCTCTACATCTGCCACTTCTGCGGCATTATCATAGGTCGGTTGCTGCAAAATCGGCTTGTTGCGCCAGCTGTCAATACTCCAGTTACTCATGGGGGTCATTTCCTAAAAATATTTAAAATAAATGTGTCAAATAATCTGTTGCAAATATTAGCATAATTAGCCCATAAATGGTGTATGTAAATATAAGGGAATGTGTTGCTCAGGGATGTGAAAATATTGGGTTAAGCATTCAGGTTGCCAGATGGTTGCAATCTCGCCATTCGCTTGCACTTGGCCATCTTGCATAATCAGAACGTCATCATTGGGACATTCATTGAGCCAAGCTAACTGATGATGCGCAATGACGATGATATTACCTTGTTGTTGTAAGTCGTGTAAGCAGGCAAGCCATTTAATTTGATATGCTAAATCTAACGCATCAAACGGTTCATCAAATAACAATACACCACGGCCTTGTTGTATCGCTTCCCACACTTGCATCATACACCGTGCGATATGTACTCGTTGCTGCTGTCCACCGGAAAGCTCATGGATCAAACGGGATTGATATTGATTAACCGCCAACACCTCGTCTATTTGTGCTGGCGCTACAGCAAAGGGGGTATAAAAACGAAATAGCTCCGCCACAGTTAAGCCAAACACACTATCGTTATGCTGCGTTAAACAACATCGATGTGCTGCAATATGACCGGGTTGAATCTCAGTTATCGTCACCTCTGCATTGAGAGACTCTGAGGATAATAGCCCTGCAATAACATGCAATAAGGTCGATTTCCCAGCTCCATTTTGGCCGATAACATGCGTTAGTGTGCCCGCAGGAATAAATAATTCAGACACATGTAAACGCTCAGCAATATATATGTCTTTTAAGTGTATATTCATCGCTGCTGACCTTGAAATAAGACCCACACAAATATTGGCCCACCAATACTCGCCGTTAATAATGATATGGGTAAATCAACACCATTGAGTAATTGATTTACTGTTACAATCACGAGCATAAGGGCTGCCCCGACTAAACCACTTAACGGAATGATTAACCGATTATCGCTGCCAAAAATACGACGAAGAATATGCGGCACTAACAAACCCACAAACGCAATAGAGCCAGCAATCGACACACTCACACCCACAAGTAAGGCACAAATAACCAAGACGACTCGGGTTAATCGCTGTGGATCAATACCAAGTAGTTGGGCGTTAATATCCCCTAAATATAAGCTATTGAGTGCACTACGGTGATAACTTAATGCGCCAATACCTAATAGGATTATGCCGCCAGCGACAGCTAAAATAGGATAACTTGCGTGTTGAAAACTCCCCATCAACCAAAACGTTAAATTACGTGTCGCTTGAGCATCACCAAAAATATATAACCAAGCTAACGCAGCAGCGCACACAGTAGAAATTGCAATGCCGGCTAAAATAACCGCTGAATGGGTTAATGCGAGACGTTTTGCTAGTAGGTAAATCAAGCCACTACTGAGCAAAGCCCCAGTAAAACAGGCTAAAGGTAAGCCCCATATCAATGAACTTGAAGGTAAGACGCCACCAATAATGACAATACCCGCACATAGACTTGCACCACTGCTGATGCCGATGATCCCAGGGTCGGCCAAAGGATTGTTTAATACCACCTGTAATGCCGCAGAACTCATGGCGAGCGCACTGCCCACTAGTAACGCGGTCATCAGCATAGGCAATGATAGATTAATAAAAATATGTTGTTCAACTGCATCGGTAAGCAATTGAGAATGCAAGCTGACATTGATCCCTAGCAATCCGACAATAACGGCAATAGCAATAAACAATGGAGTGGATTGAATAGAAGGAACAGGCAACAATTTTCCAATAACGCTAAACAGCCCTTAGCTAACTTCACTATTACTAAGGACAAGACAATGTTCAACAAGCCCATCACTGGCTTGTTCGATTAAATTTAAGACTAATTCAAAGCCTTTGATGCCGCCATAATATGGATCGGGAACTTCGCTAAAATCAGAATCCGCAAAATCCATAAACAATTTTACTTTATTTTGATGTTCTTCAGGACAGCGCTTTAATAAACTACTGTGGTTGGCGTTATCCATCGCAATGATTAAATCTGCGAGAATAAAATCATCATCTGCAACTTTACGACAACTGATCCCATCAAAGTGGTAACCTCGTCTTTGCGCAACCGCCATCGAACGTTTATCCGGTCGAGCGCCAATATGATACCCTGCCGTTCCTGCTGAATCTGTGACTAATTCTAACATCGCCTCTTGAGCTTTATGCCTAAATACAGCTTCGGCAGTCGGAGAGCGGCAAATATTTCCGAGGCATACAAATACAACTCGCAACATAAAATCTTCCTTGAACTTTGATGGTACTTGATTAGTTTGTGTATACTAGCGAGAATTTAGACCAACGTGTACTGTTTTTTATGCAAATATTAATGCTCAGTTCATCCAGAGTGAACAACTGTGAATACTTACAAGATGCTAAACCATCTATTCTTGCGCATCTTGGCGCGATAACCTCGGCAGTGTTTGTACCTTATGCTGGTATATCAGTCAGTTACGACGACTATACAAAACAAGTCCAAGCAGCCTTACCTGAACTAGCGATTACAGGCTTACATACGTTTGCTGATCCAGTAAACGCTATTCTTGAAGCGCCAGCCATACTGGTAGGAGGTGGCAATACTTTTCATCTCCTCCATCAACTGCAACAACTTAAGCTTATCGATGCTGTTCGACAAGCGGTCATCAAGCATCACGTCCCTTATATTGGCTGGAGTGCAGGCTCTAATATTTGTGGTGCGACGATAAGAACGACCAATGATATGCCGATTATTGAGCCGGAATCATTTAGCGCATTGAACTTTGTCCCTTGCCAATTAAATCCTCATTATACTGACGCCCACCCTGAGGGCTTCCATGGGGAAACGCGTGACCAACGTTTAAGCGAATTTGTCACCCTCAATCAGTCCACGCATGTCATTGGTATTCGTGAAGGGAGTGCCTTGTTACTAAGTGAATCGGATGGCAATCCAGCATTGACCTTAGTGCCTGGTCCTGATGGGATTTTGTTTACCTATGAAAACGGTAAATCGATTATCCCAGCGGGCACTGATTTAAGTCATCTCTTAGCCTAACAGGCTGATATCAAGGTATCTAGCCGCTTCGGTTGCCGAGGCGACTTTGGGTATCACCCCTAACAATGGGGCATCAATGCGGGCTTGTAATGTCGCTAAGTTTTCATGAAAAAACGGCTGAGTCTCTGGGGCATTAGCAATCCATCCTGCGATGTGACAACCGCTAGCCAGTATCGCCTGTTGCGTGAGTAAGGCGTGATTTAAACAACCTAAACGCATTCCGACAACCATAATAATCGGCATAGCACATTGCTGCACAACATCAGGGAGCACCTGTTCTGAGTTAATTGGCAATAACCAGCCCCCTGCTCCTTCACTGATTAATACATCAATGTCCAACGCCATCAATTCTCGATAATTAGCCAATAATTCTTGTTCGGTGATAGTTTGAGCACTTCGTTGAGCTGCAATGTGCGGGGCTATCGGCTCGCGAAATGCAAAAGGGTTAATTAGCTCATACGCTAATGGAACATTACTTTGCGCCATTAACAGATTTGCGTCTTCATTGCGTAAGCCTAAGTCAGTTTGTTCACATCCTGCAGAAATAGGTTTGTGTCCTACTACACGAGAACCTTGTGCCACAAATGCGTTAACCAATGCGGTAGAAGCGACGGTTTTACCGACATCAGTATCGGTACCAGTGATAAAATATTTGCGCATAATACGAACCTATGAAAGGACAAACCTATAATTGAAATTTAACGAGATAGTTGAAGCTGCACAACATGATAATCTAAGCTGAATTGCCCTTGGTTGAGAGCAGTAAAAGCGCTTCGTGCATCACGTAGTTGGCGCTTAGTTAACAATGTTGCAGTATTAGGTGTATCTGGATCATCGACCGCGGTTGATGCACCCACATCTTTGATCGAATGCAGCATACTCAAAAAGTCCGGATACGTATCGATAAACACGTCGCTGTTACTATGAAAAGTGAACCCTGCGTTTGCTGCAGCAGCTTGCCACTGTGCTAATGAGGTAAAAGAATGCACGGCATGCCCTCGTCCAATACTAGCCCATGCTTGACGTAAACGGGCAAACGACGGTGCAATCAAAATAGTCAGATCAGCACGTCCATCGACGGTTAAAATATGGCTAATATCCATTAATAATTGTTCTGGAGAACTCGACCATTGCAACGCCATTGATGAAAAAATGCGATCCACACTGTTAGGAGCGAAGATCTTCGTTAAGTCATCAAAATCAGCACATTGGTATTGAATATTAGTAATAGCATTGTTACGGCTTTGCGCATAATCCAACATAGGCTGGGCGATATCGACAGCAACCACGGTTTCGGCAAGAGGCGCTAACATCTGTAGCGCAGTGCCGGTGCCTGAGCCCAGATCAACTAACTTAGCGACTAAATCGCCACTCACATTCGCAACATTCATATTGCGTAATGACCAATCTAAAATCCGTTGTTGTACATGCGCATGCTCATCGTAATGAGCGGCTGCGGCACCAAAACATTCAGCAATGTGTAATTTATCCAAGTTTGGCTCGCATCATCACTAAGCCATCAACCAATGATTCTATATCTTGTTGTTGATGCAAGGCACTAATGGTCACCCTCAAACGGTCTTGCCCTTTGGGCACTGTCGGTGTACGAATAGCATTAACCCATAACCCTAAGCTTTTGAGCATATCGCTAGCCTTGAGTGCTTTGGCTGGATCATTAATCAAATAGGGTTGAATGGCGCTATCAGAGGCAATAATAGGTAAGCCTTGAACTGCGGCAAGTGATTTAAAATAGCCAATATTATCGTGAAGCTGACGTCTGGCTGGCCCTTGTTGCATTAGCTGAATGCTGGTCAACGTCGCTTTGGCTTGAGCTGCACTAAACGCCGTTGAATAAATATAATGTTTCGCTTTATTAACTAAATAATCAATCAGCACTTGAGAGCCAGCGATAAACGCCCCGCCTGTTCCAATCGCTTTACCAAAAGTGCCCATCACAATGGGGCATTGATCTTGCGATAAATTAAACGCCTCAACACTACCTAAGCCGGTTTCACCGATAACACCAAATGCATGCGCATCATCAAGCATCAACCACGCATCGTGTTGCTCACATAATTGCTGTAATGCACTCACATCAGCGCTATCGCCATCCATACTAAATACCCCTTCAGACACACATAAGGTGTTGCCAGAAGCATTTTCTGAGGCTTTGCTAAATTGCGTTTCGGCGTGCTGTATATCATTATGCTTAAAGCGTAAAAATTGTGCAGGACTGTGGATCGCAGCATCAATAAAAGAGGCATGCATCAGCTTATCGGTGATCACCGTATCACCTTCAGATAACAAGGCTTGGCACACAGCTTGATTAGCCGCAAAACCAGAAGAAAACAACAACACCGCCTCGCGATTTAACGCATTTGCAAGGTGATCTTCTAACGCTTGGTGACATTGCGTATGCCCTGTCACTAACGGTGAAGCACCAGAACCGGCACCATATCGAGACAATCCTTCAACATAAGATTGCAAAATATCCTGATTCTGGCGATGACCGAGATAGTCATTACTGGAAAAATTCAGGTAGTGCTTCCCATCTACTTTAATGACACCATCATAATCATCTTCTACCACTACGCGTTTGCGCAGTAAACAATCATGTGCCAATCTCGTGAGCTCTGTTTGTAAATGGGAAAATGCCATCATCTACTCGTTTTGGCTATGTTGCAGATGCATCGTAAAACAAATCGCTAGGAACAGCTTGCTGCTCTTGCTGCATTTGTATTTCATCATGCAACGCTGCTTCGTGTGCTTCATCCGAATACGCTTTAGTTTGATGAGAATTAATGCCAAGCTTTTTGAACAACATAACATCTTCATGTGTTTCAGGGTTAGAAGTGGTCAGTAACTTACAACCGTAAAATATAGAGTTTGCGCCAGCCATAAAGCACATGGCTTGCATTTGCTCGTTCATCGCTTCGCGCCCTGCTGATAAACGTACAAATGATTGCGGCATCATGATCCGTGCAATCGCGATAGTGCGAATAAATTCAAAATAATCTAAATCGTCCACTTTATCTAATGGTGTGCCTTTAACTTTAACCAACATGTTAATGGGGACACTTTCTGGGTGGCGTTCTAAATTGGCTAACGCAATCAGTAAGCCTGAACGGTCATCGCCCGTTTCGCCCATACCAACAATCCCGCCTGAGCAGACATGCATGCCTGAATCACGGACGTTTTGTAACGTATCCAAACGGTCTTGATAGGTACGAGTGGTAATAATGTCACCATAATATTCCGGTGAGGTATCCAAATTGTGATTGTAATAATCCAGACCCGCTTGCTTTAGGGCGATAGCCTGATCACGGGTTAACATACCCAACGTCATACACGTTTCTAAGCCCAAAGATTTAACTTCTTTGACCATATCAATCACATAAGGCATATCACGCTCACGTGGATTACGCCACGCTGCTCCCATACAAAAACGTGTTGATCCTGTAGCGCGTGCTTCTTTGGCGCGTTCAATGACTTTGGAAATCTCCAATAACCGTTCTTTTTCCAGTCCCGTATCATAGCGAGCTGATTGTGGACAATACGCGCAATCTTCTGGGCAGGCACCCGTTTTAATCGATAGTAATGTACTTACTTGTACATAATTCGGGTCAAAGTGCGTACGGTGAACCGTTTGAGCTTTGAACATTAAGTCATTAAATGGCATGTCATACAATGCGTTGACTTGATCCAATGTCCAATTATGACGAACATCTTGCTGCATCTGCGCGGTCAGCGGTTTAGGCAAACTAATTGGATTGGATGAGATTTGATCAGCTAGAGATGAAACGTGAGTTTGCGCTGAGGTTGCGGTCATAGTGTCGGTTTGCATGCGTGCCTTGCTCTTTACTTAACGGGTATAGAGCGTTAGTCTATGCAGTATTCCGGCTTTGTCAACCAAAAGCCATTTAGCAAGTTTACAAGCGATTATAAATTGAACAATATTGAATATGACAAGCGCCATTTATGGCATCCTTATACGTCAGCGACGCAACCGTTACCTTGTTATGAAGTAATAGGGGCAAACGGTGTTGAACTGACCTTGGCTGACTCTCAAGTTTTAATTGATGGGATGTCGTCTTGGTGGGCGGCTATTCACGGTTATAATCACCCACACCTTAATCAGGCAGCTAAAACACAAATTGACGCGTTTTCACATGTCATGTTTGGCGGGATCACCCACGAACCTGCAATCCGCTTAACCAAACAATTATTGTCCATGGTACCGGATGGTTTGAATCGTGTATTTTTAGCTGACTCGGGATCAGTGTCGGTGGAAGTTGCGATCAAAATGGCATTACAGTATTTTGCTTGCCAAGGTCAGCCCAATAAGCACAAAATTATTACGCCGCGCAATGGTTATCACGGAGATACGTTTGCAGCCATGTCGGTGTGTGATCCAATTAACGGCATGCATTCGTTATTCAAAAATGTCCTAGCAGAACAAATTTTTGCTCCTGCTCCGCAAACCCGTTTTGAGCAAACGTGGAACGAGGATGATATTACCCCGTTAGCGGATCTTATTGCTGCGCATCATAACGAACTAGCTGCATTGATTTTAGAACCCATAGTGCAAGGTGCTGGGGGTATGCGCATGTATCATCCGATGTACCTCAAACGTGCCCGCCAGTTGTGCGATGAATATAATATCTTATTGATCGTCGATGAAATCGCTACGGGTTTTGGTCGTACAGGTAAATTATTTGCCTGCGAACATGCGAGCATTTCACCTGACATCATTTGTTTAGGAAAAGCTTTAACTGGTGGTTATATGACCATGGCTGCGACGATTTGTACCGAAGACGTGGCAATGGGGATTTGTCAAAGTGCCCCTGGCGTATTTATGCATGGCCCTACTTATATGGCTAATCCCCTGGCTTGCGCAGTCGCGTCAGCTAGTTTAGATATTATTGCTACTGGTGAATGGCAACAACAGGTCGAGACGATTGAAACATGGATCCATCAATATCTCACACCTTGCGCAGACCTTGCCGCAGTCGCTGATATTCGTATTTTAGGCGCTATTGGTGTGGTCGAAACCAAAGTTTCTGTGGACGTCGCGGCAATTCAAGCTAAGTTTGTCGAAAGCGGCGTATGGATCCGTCCTTTTGGTAAATTGGTTTACATCATGCCTCCGTTCATTTGCAGCGAGGCACATATCAAACAACTTTGCGAAGCAATTTATTCTGCCCTTGATGAGTGATTAGCCTGCATTTAATGTGGAGAAAGTCACAAATTTGGGTATAATTCGCTTTTTTATCTGCTTATCAATAATTTAATGGAGTTCACTATGGCGTATGCCTCAGTTGTCGACGTGCTAAAAGGGTCTTACGAGATCGCGCAAACCGTGACTATCAAAGGATGGGTTCGTACCCGTCGTGATTCAAAAGCCGGTTTATCTTTTATTGCGCTACACGATGGTAGCTGTTTTGATCCCGTGCAGGTGATTGCGTTAAACACATTAGAAAATTACGCGCAGATCACGACATTGACTACTGGTTGTTCATTGTCTGTAACCGGTGTGGTTAAAGCGTCACAAGGCCAAGGTCAAGCAGTCGAAATTGAAGCGACCAGTGTTGAGATCGTTGGTATGGTCGAAAACCCAGATACGTATCCAATGGCAGCTAAGCGTCATAGCATTGAGTATTTACGTGAACATGCACACTTACGTCCACGAACTAATATCATGGGTGCAGTTACCCGAGTTCGTAATACACTATCCCAAGCGGTACATCGTTTTTTCCATGAGCAAGGTTATTTTTGGATTTCTACACCAATTATTACTGGTTCCGATACCGAAGGTGCTGGCGAAATGTTTCGCGTATCAACCTTAGATATGATGAACTTACCAATGAATGATGACGGTCAAGTTGATTATTCTGAAGATTTTTTTGGTAAAGAAACCTTCTTAACCGTATCCGGTCAGTTAAATGTTGAAACCTACGCAACGGCCATGTCCAAGGTGTATACCTTTGGGCCTACGTTCCGAGCAGAAAACTCAAACACCACACGTCACTTAGCTGAGTTTTGGATGATTGAGCCAGAAGTCGCCTTTGCAGACTTAGCGACTGTTGCACAACTAGCTGAAGACTTACTTAAATATGTATTCAAAGCGGTGCTTGCAGAAAATGCTGATGATATGGCGTTTTTTGCACAGCGAGTCAATAAAGACGCGATTACGCGCTTAGAACAAGTCGTTAACTCTGAATTTGTCCGCATGGATTACACCGACGCGATTGAGATACTACAAAATTGCGGCAAGAAATTTGAATTCCCAGTATCGTGGGGGGTTGATTTATCTTCTGAGCACGAACGTTATTTAGCAGAAGAGCATGTCGGTGCGCCGATCATCATGCAAAACTACCCGAAAGATATCAAAGCATTCTATATGCGTATCAATGATGACGGTAAAACCGTTGCCGCAATGGATATCTTAGCACCGGGTATTGGTGAAATCATCGGAGGCTCTCAGCGAGAAGAGCGTCTTGATGTATTTGATGCACGTTTAGCAGAAATGGGCTTAGACCAAGCAGATTATAGCTGGTATCGTGATTTACGTCGTTACGGTACTGTGCCACATGCCGGATTTGGTTTAGGTTTTGAGCGCCTCGTCGCTTATGTTACAGGTGTGCAAAATGTCCGTGACGTTATTCCTTTCCCACGTACACCAGGCAGCGCACCATACTAAAAAAGCAACATCGACAAATATTTGAAAAAGTAATCAACTGTAGTGGTTGGTTACTTTTTTTTTGCATGATAGTTACATTACCGTTCGTATTCAGCCAATGATACAGCTGCATTATTAAAATTAGTTAGTGTACTTCACCCTCTAAAGATCAAGTCAATTACACCACAATTTAGGTTATCTCACACTAATTGCGTCAAACATACATACCCTCTTGATATACTCCACCCAAACCACTGAAATTTATAGACTTTAATTGTGGAACAAGTATTGCTAATTAATATGTTAATACGCTCTTGAAGCGAAGCAAGTAACGAGCACTACTCCATAATTACAACTCGTTACATTTGACAACAGATCTGTACATTTAGGTCAGTTATTATTTACATATAAAATGGACATTAAGGCAGCACACATGAACAGCACACTCAAAAAAACCGGATTAGCCGTTATTATTATCGCCGTAGGTATTGGCGGTATGATCGGAATAAAAGCAACGGCGGAAGAGAAAAAAGAAAAAGTAAAAGTCGATACCCGTCCATCAGTAAGTGTGCAAAACGCCGAATCAATCAATTATGATGTTGTGATCAAATCTAACGGTGAAGTACGTCCGTTTGAGAGCACCGCTATGTCTGCACAAGTTTCTGGTGAAGTCATTTCATGGCATCCAAATTTTGTTGAAGGTGGATTAGTCAAACGTGGTGATGTGCTGTTTACCATTGAAGCGGATCTCTATGAGGCGGCCGTGTTACAAGCTGAATCAGAAGTATCACGCGCACAGGCAACCTTAATAGAAGAACAAGCACGTGCGGATGTCGCAAAACGCGAAGCCAAAAATTTACCCGCCTCTAAAGTCACCGATCTGTATTTGCGTAAACCTCAACTACTGAGCGCACAAGCTGCATTAAAATCCGCTCAGTCGCGTCTTAAAATTGCAAACAAAGATCTCAACAACACCATTATCACAGCACCGTATGATGCATTAATTGTGTCGCGCGATGTCGGTGTAGGCCAATATGTTAATAAAGGCGTGCAAGTAGCACGATTAAACAACATTGAACGTGCTGAAGTTATTTTTCCTATTGCCGGTTTTGATGCGACATTTTTGCCCAGTAGGATTGCCAATACTCCTGCAACAATCGTGTCACGCGGTGCAGAAAAAACCTTACGCCAAGGCATAATTGTTCGCGATTTAGGTCGAGTAGATCAAGCGACCAGAATGACCCATTTAGTGGTTCAAATTGATGACCCTTACAGCTTAAAAACAAATGCACCTCGCATTAAATTTGGAACCTATGTTGAGGTGAACTTTAATGGTAAAACGATTACAAATGTGTTTAAAGTAGCCCAGTCTCTTGTTAATAAACGGTCGATCTGGCTGTTAGATGACAACAATAAAATGGTCTCTAAGCCAGTGAATGTGGTACGTGAAGAAGGCGCTTTCTTCTATATCAATGAAGGGTTAGCGGAACAAGATCGTCTGGTCATCACTTTACCAGAATATCCACAAAACGGCATGGAAGTTAAAATCATTGGCGAACAGAGCCCTTTAGTTGCTGATAGCTCGCTACTGGGTGATTCGAGTGAATCTGATGGATCGGATGTTCAGTCTGATTCACAAGAATAAGGAACGATTCTCATGAGTGAACATATCACCGAAGACGTCGTTGATGTTAATAAAGAAGAAACCGGCTTAATCGCGTATTTTGCCAACAATGCAGTAGCAGCTAACTTGATGATGGGCTTTATCATCATTATGGGGTTAATCAGCTACAATTCGATTCAACGACAAATGTTTCCCAATGTGGAAATCAACTTTATTAATGTCCAAGCTTCCTACCCAGGTGCAGCCCCTCGAGAAATTGAAGAAAGTATCTTAATTAAGATTGAAGAATCCTTGAAAGATATTACTGAAATCAAAGAAAGCGTCTCTCGTGCCTTCCGTAATGGTGGTCGCATCAGCCTGCGTATTCGTGAAGGTGAAGATTTAGCGTCAGTACTCGATAAAGTAAAACAACGCGTAGATAGTATCGGTACCTTCCCTGCTGATATGGAACCGATCCAGGTCACTCAGGCAGAATTTCAGCAAGATGTGATTGAGATGTCACTCGTGGGTGATGTGCCATTAGAACAGCTCAAGCCCATTGCGAATCAAATTGAAAATGAACTTCTACAACTAAACAATGTGTCGCTAGCGAATGCATCCGCCCCTGATGACGAGATTGCGATAGAAGTACAGCCAGAAGCACTCAAACAATACGATCTAACCATCAGTGATATTACTGCTGCAATACGGCGTTACTCGGCTAATTTTTCAGCTGGTCAATTACGTACTGATGCAGGGATCATTGCCGTTCGTGTAGAAAACCAATACTACAACGGTGAAGAATTTCGCAACATACCAGTTAAAATTGGCGCAAACGGTGGTCGCGTCTTATTACAAGATGTGGCACTAATTAAAGATGGCTTTACAGAAGGTGAACGTTACTTTAAATACTCAGGTCAAAATGCGATATTTATTGATGTCAAAGCGACGAAGTCACAAGATACCATTCCTGTCGCAGAGTCTGTCAAAGCCTATATTGAGGAAAAAAATAAAACCTTACCCCAAGGGTTAGAGCTCAAAGTTCTAGTGGATATGACCTACTACCTTAACGCTCGTTTAGATATGATGCTTGGTAATTTAATCCAAGGTTCTATCTTAGTGGCATTGATGCTGACGTTATTTTTACGTTTTAAACTCGCTTTTTGGGTTATGGTCGGTTTACCTGTGTGCTTTTTAGGCGCCATGATGATGATGCCTATTTTTGGCGTCACAATTAATATTCTGTCTTTGTTTGCCTTTATTATGGTGCTCGGGATTGTGGTGGATGATGCCATTGTGATTGGTGAATCTGCGTATAGCGAAGTAGAACAATATGGTGGCGGCGTCAATAACGTCGTACGTGGTGCGAAACGCGTCGCGACCCCCGCGACATTTGGCGTGTTAACCACTATCGCGGTATTTGCTCCCTTTACCCAATCTAGCGGTTTTGAAGGAGCGTTCTTCTATAATATCTCTATGGTCGTGATCTTATGTTTGGTGTTTTCACTCATCGAATCCAAACTCATTTTACCTGCCCATATCGCGCAAATTAACTTTACACCAATCAAAGAAAATGGCTTTAGAGATCGCTTTAATAAAGCCTTCTTTGGTTTTGTAAATGGTAAATACCGTCGTTTTGTCGAACAGTGTGTCGAGTATCGCTGGGCGGTGTTTGCATTCTTTATTGCCATGCTATTAATCAGTTTTGGTTTAATCCAAGCCAATTATGTCCGTATGGTGCCAAACCCCAAAGTCCCGCACGATTTTCCATCTATAAGTATAGAGATGAGTGAAACAGTATCGGATCAAACCACTATCGATGCCCTTAAGACGATTGAGAAAATAATTTTGGATGTTGAGCAAGAAACCATTGATGCCGAAGGGTCTGGTATGATCCGTGATATCTTAGCCTTTAACCGAGGGCGTACAGAAGCTCGGATAGTGGTACCACTCGTCGATGAAGAATTACGTCTTTATGATACGTTCGAGTTAGCGCGACGCTGGCGTGAACGCATACCCGAAATTGCAGGCATGAAGTCATTTTCAATCCAAGATGATGTTAACGGCGGCAATGATGACGGTGAATTTGGTTATCTTATTTATGGCAGTGATATCAAAACACTTAATGCCGCAGGCCGTTATCTGATTTCTTTACTGCAACAAGAAAATGGGTTGTTTGATATTAGCTCAACCATCGATCCTGCGAGTAAAGAGATCCGCATGTCATTGTTGCCTGTTGCCGATGACTTAGGACTTGATATATCGAATATTGCCCGTCAGGTTGGATTGAGTTTTTATGGTGGTGAAGCCCAGCGCGTCATTCGTAATGGTGAAGAAGTCAAAGTCATGGTGCGTTACCCACAACTCACCCGTGAACGTTTTGCTGAGTTAAAATATACCATGATTAAAACGCCAACCGGTCAAGAAGTGATGCTCGGTGATGTGGTTGATCTGACTGAAGAACCGGGTATTTCGTATATTCGTAGAGAAGAAGGTTATCGCACCGTTTATGTTTGGGGTGCCATTGATGAAGAGGCCGTCGAACCGAGTGCGGTAATTGACCAAATCAAAGATAATCTATTGCCTAAAATGAAAGAAGCTTTCCCTGCGGTTAAAACTCAGTTAGGTGGCACCATTGAAGAGCAACAAGCTCAACAAGATGAACAATTCATGTTCTTTTGGGCTGGGATGATCATGGTATTTATCTTATTAGCTGTTCCGCTTAAAAGTTACGGTCAACCCTTGATCATCATGTCGGTCATCCCTTTTAGTTTAACAGGGGCGATTTGGGGACACTTTTTACTCGGCATTGATTTGTCGATGATGTCGACGTTTGGTTTAATCGCAGCGGCAGGCGTAGTGATCAATGATTCATTAGTGATGACAGATTATATCAACCAACGCCGTAAACAAGGTTACGATGTGAAAACGGCTGTTTTAGAAGCAGGTTGTGTGCGTTTCAGAGCGATTACATTAACCTCCATTACGACCTTTGCTGGCGTGCTCCCGATTATGTTTGAAACAAGTCTACAAGCTTCATTTGTGATCCCGATGGCAGTCGCGCTAGGATTTGCAGTCCTATACGCTACAATAGTGACATTAGTCTTAGTGCCGTGTTTATATATTATTTTACTCGACTTAACTCGTCCCTTTAACTGGGTAAAAAGTAAATTAACAACACACACAAACGTCGAATCTGATACGACAGTCCTGACCAATGAGTAGTCAATTGGCGTAATCTCATGACATTAGGTCATTGATTGGATTGGTATCGCTTATTAATGAAAAAACCAAGGAATATTTAAATTATAAGCGGTGATGCCGATATAAAATCAATGATTATGCGCAACAGGGTTGTTGCGCAACAGGTGTTTCACGATGCTAAGCTAACTAGGAGTCAAGGATGACAAGTATGACAAGGATCTTAATTACTGGAATAGTCACGCATGGATAGATTGTTAGCAACCTTTATTACGGAAGCTAGAGATAATCTAGAGATTAGCTCGACTTGCTTTTTAGCCTTAGAGCAAGACCCGACTAATACCGCGACGCTCGATACCGTATTTCGCAGTGTGCATACCATGAAAGGATCGTCTGGATTATTCGATATTACTCCATTTACCAACGTCATGCATGAAGCAGAAAGCGTCCTTGAACGCATGCGTTATGCTGACTTGGTCTTAACTTCAGACCATATCGACACTTTACTGGATAGTATGGATCAAGTAAGTAGGTGGCTAGACGAATTAGAATCCACGCAAACTCTTAACCACAGGGTTGATGAATTATCGAACAGATTATGTGTTGAATTACGCGC
>Ga0206125_10000043_pt1 | contig 159989 bp, 161 predicted proteins | sample Helgoland_Spring_4_FD_148598 | JGI IMG/M metagenome (GOLD analysis project Ga0206125, IMG submission 148598) | Pelagic subsurface seawater microbial communities from Kabeltonne, Helgoland, North Sea - Helgoland_Spring_Bloom_20160331_1 | ecosystem: Environmental > Aquatic > Marine > Epipelagic...
CTAAAATAAATTACACGTTTTAAAAGTGTAAATATACATTGGATTATATAAACTCTTTAGATAAAAAGGAACTAGATAAAAATAATAATAGAACAAAATTTAAATTAAATTATGATTTCTAAATACTGTGTAGAAATTTAAATTTTTATAGTAATTTTAAATTTCTAAATATTATATATAAGGAATTCTATATGGAAATAGATAATATAGATACTGGTTTTTTATATAAAAATGGAACATATGGAGAGATCGGGAGAGCTAAAGTTATTCCATCACTTCCAGCAATGGCAGGGACCACAGCCATTGATGATGTGGTCCCAAGATTTTTTATCTCATCAGGGGCGTTTAAAACCAGATTAAGTGAATCATCTGATATTGGGATATGGTATACAACATTAGGTAATGGTGCTAAAATAGATTGGAGTCCTGTAACAAATCCAATCTTTGCTGATGTTGATATACCCACCCTTACCGGTATTATTAAATATAATTTAAATGAAAATATATCTATATTGGGAGGTATTAAACGGGTAACTATAAATAAGGACTCATCTCTCCAATTACCACTAACCCCAATCCCATTTGCCCAATATAATACTGTAGACTATATATCGGACACCGGATTAGTGTAATGGAGCAAGCTATCAAATAGAATCTATTGGTCTACGTCTTGATTTTTTTAAAGAAGACGCAGTAACTCTGTCGGTTCCTATGAATTATACATTAACAAATGTAGCAATGACAAATGTAGCAATGACACAAGGTGACGCAATAGTTGGTATAGGTGACGCAATTACAATAAAGTTCCAATCAGGAATTGTGGCAGATACATTATTATATGGAAGCATTCGCATCTCGAAATGGAAAAATAATCAAGTTAGTTTACCACTTCCTCTTCCTCCTCCTACTCAAGCAGTAGTAACTGGTTTTGAAGATAGTAAATATTACACTCTTGGTATTGGGCATATAATAAATAAAAACGCATCTGTATCCATCACTTTAGCAAATGACCCAAAAACAAGTACTGGTAATGTAAGCGAATTATCCCCAACAGGTGATACTAGATCAATCAGTATCGGGACAAAAATTAGAATAAATGATAGTATGAAGTTGAGTATTGGTGGCACATATGCACGTATTAGCGATGTTACAACTGGGGTATATAACGCCACTTTAAATAACAGCAGTATTACATCTTTTGGAGCTAAAATTAATTACACGTTTTAAAAGTGTAATTATAAACCATACTTATCCAAAAACTCCTTATCGGTTAATTCTGTATCATTATAGTATTTATATTTAATTAAATACTCCATCATCTTTTCTAAATTTTCAAGTGAAGCATTTAATTTGTAAATCTCATTTGTTAAAACATTAAATAATAAATAATTAAAATCTGCCGAATGCGTTTTTAAATACATATACATATATATGGCAATTTGTAAAAAGTGTTCACTTCGCAACACTTTAACACATTTTATTTCCCAGACATTTTTATTATCGATGCAATCTACATAACCAATTAATTCTCTATTTAATAACTCTTTATAATTTTCGGTTTGAATTTTAACCTCATAAACCCCATTTCCACTTATTTTCTGTTTTAAACGATTAATAGATAACTTGAGATTTTCATCAGACAACCAATTGTAATCCTTTATTTGATTTAATTTAAAAATATAACCCGTTTTATAAGAATTCCAACGGTTGGCAATGTAAAGCAATGTATTGGGGGTTATGCTTAAATTACTAAACTCGTCCCCTTCCCCTCCCACTCCTTCTTCATCCTCATCATCACTATCTGGTATAAAATCATAATCGGTTATTTTACCCCTTAATTTATCCAAAATACTTATATTTTTATTTTTTATATGTTCAAAATAGGTTGGTATAGCAATACCGGTAATTTCAGATACGCTTTCAATACCATATTGTCCCTCTATTTTTCTAGGTATATTTATAAAAGTATCTTCGTCTTGAATTTTTTCTTTTGAAAAATAATTTAAACAGTTCTTCATAACCTGCGAAGGTAGATGTTTGGTGAGGTCAGTAACAGATGTTTTAAAACTCGTTTTATTTATCTTTTTAGAAACACTCACGTGATCATTTACAACAAGTTTACAATAAGTGGACAGATCCTTATTTAAAAAGGGTAAATAATTGTTTTGGTAATGATGAATTAATAATAAATGTTCACTGCTGCGTGTGCACGCAACATACAATTCATTGGGACAACTATACGGATTCTTATTTTTAGCGTAATATGTAAAATAGGATTCATCAAAGTTAAACACTATAACTATTTTCCGTTCTCGTCCCTTAACCTGGTGAAAAGTGGAGAAAACCATCTTACCCATTAATTCTCTCTTATCTAATTCTTCAGCATCTGAGTTTGGAACAAATATAGGAATACCACTGTTAGATAATTTATTTGCTAACTGTCGTATAGGTGGATCTGTTTTAGCCCCACTTTTAACTGAAGGTGCTAGGATAAAAAAATCTTCATATGTATAACCCACTTCTAAATAGTCCATAATTTTATTAAACAATAGTCGGGGATTAAAACTGTCGGTTATAATATAATTAGGAACAGGCCCTTCTGTTTTGGAGATCATTCTATCTGAAAATAATAAACACTTGTTTACAAACTCTGATTGTTGCTGTGTTAAACGAAATGTGGTTGATAAGTTTAATGTTAGCCAATTCTTACCATTACCATTAAATAACACGTCAGCAAATTTTAGATAACGCCAGTCAGAATCATTCCATTTGTTAATACACTGGTTCTGGTCCCCTAGTATACATAGATTTGCTTCTTTCGCATTATTATTAATAATTTTTTGGATGAGTGTATAATACAAGTGGTTTAAATCCTGAACTTCATCCACAATTATAATATCATATGAAAAGGAATTTAGGGGAACCAGGTTTTTTTGAACAATTTTAATTATACCATTATCATCATACGCTTTATTGTAGTAATATTTGACACAGAAAGAATGGAAACTATGGGTTTCAAGATTCGTAAGATTTAGAAGCTCGGCTTTTTTCCTGGAATCTATTTTTAAATCTTTATTGTAAGTTAGCAATAATATAGATTTATTTCTATATTTTTTAGCAATGTGTAAATTTGTGGTCGTTTTACCACTACCAGCAACCGCATCAACTATAATATTATTACTCTCTATATTATCTATAATTTGGATTTGTTCTTGGGAGGGGTTTTGAAGAAGCATATTTAATATAATTCAGATGTCTTTAAGTTTAACCACTCTAGAATAATTTTCTAGAATCTGTGATTTATCCACGGTTAGCCACATTTTCTTACAAAAAAGGAACATATTAATAGCCATAATTCCATAGGTAGATGATAATCTAAAATGCCCTGTTCACAAACCCGATTTATAATTAAACAAACCGTCCAGACCGCGTTTCTAACACTTGGATCCGTGTTATGATGGTTGGTTAATGACCAGGTTTGAAATGAGTATTTTATGTAGGTATAAATAGTTTTACATACATCATCATTCAATCGATACGAATAATATGTTTCATAGGGATCTTCTTCGTCTAATGTAGAGCATATTCGTTGGATTCTATCTATATAAAACCTGTTTTGTAAAACACCCAACATTATTAGGTTTGATATCATTCTCTGTTTTTCATAATAATTTTTGGTAAATCCTAAACATATTATTTCTAGAGGGGTTTCGCCACGCTTATTATAAACATTTAGATCACAGTTATTACTCGTTAAGTAACTTAATTTTTTATCTATATCAGTATTATTATATCTAAATATACACCATAATAAACAATGTATTAAATAGTCTCCATCTTTGTTAACAGGTCTATGTAGATTTGATCCATTACTAATTAAATTATCCATATTTTTAATGCTGAATCCTTTTTCCACTGAAAATTCTTTTTCTAACAAATTTTGGATTGATTCAAACATTATTAATATTTTTTATAATATATATAATGTTTGAATCATATTTATTATAAACAGCCCGTCCAGTAAGTTAGGAGCCTTGATGGTTTTTACACGTTAAAACAACTTCTTTCTTTTCTAATACTGGAAAATCTGTATTTGTAGGATTAGTGTCTTCTAAAATATCAACCGCATATAGGTATAGGTGTTAATGAATTGTAAGATTTTCAAATTATCCCGGTGGTATAATTATCATCAAATAAATCCTTATTTATTTTTAAATCATTAACCCCCACCTGTATTTAATCTTTGTAGAAGGTTTATAAAAATATATTTATATTTTAAATTAATTATCAGTCCACCAGTTAGGTGTTAAATAGGGAGGCATTTGTTGCGATTGGGCGATTGGCATCATCGATGGTCCACTTGCTAAATTACTATTTAATTCTGGGTAGGATATGTAATAATCATAGTATTTTATGTTAGACATATAACCACTAAATCCTTGGAACGCATTTATGTAGACATCACCATAATTTTGTTTAGGCAAACCATCTAACTCCTTACTTTTAACAACATTGCCATTCACATATACGTCCATTATTTTTTGTTTAATACATACAGCAACATTAAACCACTTATTTAAAGGTATATTATCTACATCTACAAATTCATCTATTTTTTTAAATGTATTCATATAAACCCTAAGTTTATTATCCTTTGGGTGTAACCATACTCCTGGACCTCTTAACGGCCAGGCTTTTTCATTACCTTTATGGAATACGTGTTTCCATTCCCCATTACGATATGACCAATCATCCACAAACATCCAGAAAACATACGAAAATTCTAAACCATTTTCTTCGTTTTTAGATCTTCTTAAAGTTTGTGCTCCATGTTTAGAAGGGTCTTGAAGAATTACCATTCGTTTCTTAGCATCTTTGGTACCGTTTAGTAACCATATTTTTGATGATTTATAATCTTTATAATTTTTAACGATTTGTTGTCCTATGTAAAGGATAAACATAATTAATACAATGGCTATAACAGCTTTAATTATCATTCCCATCGGACTATTATTTGACATTAAAGCGTTCGTTCCAATTGAAGCATTTTGTTTAATAAAATCCATTATAATATATATATATATATTTATAATGGGATTTAGAATAAAAAATCTAAATAAATTTATCCCAAATGACCAGAAGCAGATACTCCTTCATCATTTAGAGATGCGGAAACACTAATATTTAATTTAATATTAGGTTTAAGACTTGCTATTTTATCATACAAACTGATTGCTTTATAACCAGCATTATAAATACCGTATACATCACTTGGGGATAAAGCCTTATTAAAATATTTAAATTCGCTTAAATCTCCTTTAAATCCACCATTATCGGTAATATGTAAATCATCATCGTTAAATTTGGGCACTTCTTTATAAGCACAACTTCTCTTTAATTTACCATTTACATACACATCCATAGTTTTATTGTGCATTACTAAGATAACATTTACCCATCTTTGAATTGGAATATTTACAATATCGCAATTTTCTAATGGATTTAAATTATCTATATTTAATTCCGGATTCATACTTGGACTGTCTTTATAATTTCCTTCACACGATTCCCTCCCTTTATGTTGATCTAAAGTAAAACACCAGTCACCTTCGGGTTTATCGTTAGGGTTTCTACAATAATTATGATCTCCTATATCTTTATTCGGATAGTTTTCTTCATTAAATCCGTGTTTATTGGGATATTGTGCCATCCAATTTTGACATACTTTACCAGATTTGGTTGTGCTTTTATTTGATAGTCTGTTATGCGTATCAACTCTAATCATTAAATTATTATCTTTGGGGTAAAGCCATACACCTGGGTTAACGTATCTAGCATCTCTAGGTCCTTTATGGAAAATATGTTTAGGTTTATTAAATTTATAGTCCCAATCATCTATTTTTAACCAAATAGAATAGGAGTAATCATATCCAACCTGCGATTGTGTAATAACTTTATTTTTAAAATATTGGTAAGAGTTTTTATAGGATTCTTTTCCATCTTTATCAACATCTATAATTAACTCACCCCGCCTTGGGTATTTAATAAGATAGGGTTGTTCGATTGATTTATTTTTAAAATATTTGTATACAGAGTATATAATAAAAATAACTATTAAAAAACCTATAGAACCAGAAATCATAGCAAAAGCATTATTGCTTTTGATTTTTTGAAAGTCTATATTTAAGGGATTTGCCATTATATTATATTATAATATAATATAATTTTTTCTTAACATTCTATTAATTAAATAATTAATTATCTAATGAGGCAGAATTATCTAATGAGGCAGAATTATCTAATGGGGGCAGAATTATCTAATGGGCAGAATTATCTAATGGGCAGAATTAATCTAATGAGGCAGAATTATCTAATGGGGTAGAATTATCCAATGGGGTAGAATTATCCAATGGATCCGAAATATTATCTATACCCGCCTGATGTCCATTTACTGACATATTAATATTGAAATCTACATCTAACGCCTTCTTATATTTATTTACCAATCCAACCAGATCTGGATACATACGTGGTTTAGGACCCCCTGAATAAATATCAGCTATATCTACATGATTTAAGCTTTTATTGTAATATTTTAGTTGGGTGATCATACCAGCAAATCCTCCGTTCTGCGTTATCCACAATTGTCCATTGTTTTGTTTAATATTACTTTCGATTGTTTCAGTGCTTCTAAGTGAACCATCTATATAAACTTCAGTAGCTTGTTCACTTACTACTACACCAACGTGAAACCAGCGACCTAAAGGAACATTATCGACATTATTTGACATCGTTTTATCGTGGATCATATTTTTATTTTTGGAGGGGTTCATCGATTCATATGCATATTTTTTCTCCATAGTTCCAATTTGTAAATTTTGATTACTATTAGCATTAATAATGGATTTATCCACATTAATTAATTTATTCTGGTCGTTAATATCTGGAAATTTGGATATTTTAACATATGAATCATCTTTTATATTTTTACCAGCAAATGTAAATCCTTGACAAGTATCATTCGCATCACACCAAGCTTTACTTTTATCTAAAGTGGTATTTTCTAATTTATTGCTTAAATTATCGGCCACAACTGATGGGTATACCATATTTTTATGATAGACATATTGTTTCCTTTTATTTTCCCGATCAAACTTAACAAATAATTTATTTTCAGTGGGATGTAACCATATACCCGGTTGAACAAAATTTCCTTGTTGGTCTCCTTTATGTAATACGTGTTTCCATTCACCATATTTATAGTCCCAATCACTAATATATAACCATACACTAAGGGTATACCCTGTTCCATCTTTAGGAAGTGGTACAAGTTGATTGCTGTGCACACTTGGTTTTTTAGAATTTAATGGTTTTCTAATAAAAATGGGTTCCAATGTTTGTTGTTTTACGATACTTTGGTATTTATTAAAAAATGAATAACCTATAAAAATAATTAATAAACATATTAATATATATTTAGTATTTGGATTTTCTCTAATTTTATTAAGCATTTCTTTATATATATATTATAAAGAAATTTAATAATAATTAAATTAATTAATTTATTTATTATTAAGTAGGGCCTTTCTTAAACAGACTATACACATTATTATAACCAATAATGTCGTACTTTTTAACAGGAAATGTATAATAATTAAATCTAGATATAGTACCATTAAATCCTCCATATGGGGTTATTTTCATCCCTAATTTTTTATCATTTTTAGGAATATTTGTTAAGTATTGCGAATTTGACAAGTTGCCATTTACAAATATATCTAAAACTCTATTGTTTAATACTATAATTATATTAGTCCATTTTTGCAGTGGAATATTTTCGATAATAGTATTAGTTCCTTTTTTATTATTATATGTAGGTGTGTTAATCACAATATTGTTTGTATTTTTAGATAACCATGCTGAACAGTTGTCCCATATAAAAATATGTTTGTTGGTGTTGTATTTATAATTCCAGTCATCAATATAGACCCAAAAACTTAATGTCCAACTTAATCCCACATCATTTTTTTTTATAAACTGTTGTTTATCTATATTTTTTAATAATCTAGCATTTTGAGAATGTTTAATAAGCACACTTTGATAATTATTTCGCCATCTTCTATATAAAATATACACTATTATAAATAAAACGACCAGAATTATATATTTATTAATCATAATATTATATAGATATAAATTATTATGATTAATGATTTATCCATATAATATTTTTAATCGACGCATTCGCACTAGAATGCCACGGATCTGAAATATAAAAATAGCTCATCCCCTCCATTCTATTTTTATTAATTGTTAATAGTTTGGTATAATTAATTGCCCCAGAAAGTCTTAATGTAAAGTGATCTTCGATTATAGAAAGTTTAACGTGTGTTTCGCGATTTAAAGGAAGTTCTTTAGGAATAGTGAATGAAAAATTGGTGTTCGATGTGCTGTTAACGATGTGTAATTTTGTAGTATTAGGCTGAAACCATATACCTGGTGATCTATCTTTTTTATTTATAGAAGAATGTATAATATTGGTTAATTCTGCTTGTTTACCTTTGGGAATAATTGAAAACATTAATGTATAATTTTTATTAATTTTAATTTTTTTTGATAAATTATTTTTTTTTAATCTGGTATAAGTGTTACCAATAATATTATAGTATTGATTATGATGTAAATCAGTCTGTTTTAAATGTAAAGTATTAGAACAAGTGGATTGAGCGGTTTTAATATGGTCTTTCAAATCGATATGTTTTTTAGCAACTTTATTGTAAATACCACCAAATAAATTTGAATTTAGGGGATGACTTTTATATTGGTTTGCTATACTTCCAGCGTTTAAATATTTTGGGAAATATGCTAACTTAGTTAATTTCCCATTAAAACCACCAAAATTATTAACGTGTAAATCTCCGTGGTTTAATTTAGGTAAATCTTGTAGAACGTGACTCTTATCCAATTTTCCATTAACATAGAAATCTATTGTTTTATTAGATACGGCTAATCCGATATGATTCCATTGGTTAAGAAGCAAATCTTTAATTCTATATTTATTGGTTGCCTTTGTGGTCTGTATAAAAAATAACATATCATTAATGGATGGATCTAAGAATACGGCTGGACAACAATGGATTGGGTATAATTCTAATCGACCCTTTGTGAAGATGTGTTTTCGTTGATTAAGTTTATATTCCCATCCATCAACATAGATCCAAAATGTCCACGTAAAGTCATATCCATTTAAGGGTTCAAATAATAAATTTTTACTAATAGTAAGAGGGGTTTTAGATAGTTTAGGTTTTAAAAAAAAAGTGGGATTTTCTAGAGAATGTTTACGATGTTTTATAATTACAAAACTAATTATGCATATAATTATGATTATAATGATTATTCCTAGAATTTTTTTGGTTCTATAATCCATTTTACTATATAAATTTTTAATAGTATCCATATAATATATATATATATATATTATTCTAATAGTATTATTCTAATAAGAATTATTATTCTAATAGTATTATTCTAATAAGAATTATTATAATCCAATTTTATCACTAAATGTCTTTTTACCGTGACAATTTCTACATAATGCTTGTAAATTATCGATATTATTTGTCCCACCTTTATATAGAGCTAATTTATGGTCTATTTCATATGTATGGTCTAATGTTTGTTTACAGTGATAGCATATCCATTTTTGGTTAGACGCTACGTATTTTTTAGTTGAATCGGTTATGTTTCGTTTAATAATAGGATTATTAGGATTATTATTATTCAGATTATTAGGATTATTATTAGGATTATTAATAGAATTATATTTGTATGAAACAATGGACCCGATAGAAAAGAGTAAAATGATTATATTTTTTATTTTATTTATTTTTTTAAGATAGCGGTGTATTACATTCAGGTATTGCGATGAAAAAAGAAGCAATACTATAAATATTATTTTATACATATATATTATAGGTGTATATAATAATATGACAATACCCCTTATTATACATCAAATATGGTGGCAAGGAGAAAATAATATATCCAAAATACATAATAACTATAGAAATACTTGGATTAAGAAACATAAAAAGTGGAAATTAATACTGTGGGATCAGGTAAAATTTGAAATTCTGTTAAGATCTATAAAAAATAATTTTTATACCACGCTATATTCTAAATTACCCTACACAATACAAAAAATTGATTTTGCCAAATATATAATTTTGTATTATTATGGGGGTATTTATACAGATATAGATACTATATGCGAACGACCTCTAGATTCTTTATTAGAAAAATATAAATTTAATCTAATCGTATCAAAAATAACCGTGTATGAATTGATAAACTATAAGTTAATAAATAATGGCATAATTATAGCATCTAAGAAAAATAAATTTTTTAATTATGTAATTTTAGAAATATCAAATAATTTAGAAAATAAATTTTATTATCCAAAAGATTATTATATAATTTGTTCTACTGGTCCTATATGTTTTTCAAAAGCAATTTTAAATTATGTGATAGATAATAATAATACGGATATTAAAATTTTAGAAGATAATTATTTGGAGTCGTGTAAAATAAGTGATTTGGACCACTATAGTAAAAAGGGAAGCTATATAACACATATACATAATTCAAGTTGGACATCGCCCCTATTTAAAATTCATTTTGAAATGGTTAGAATAATAGAGAAAAAGGGGGTAATGGGTATTGTATTAATAGTAGTATTAATAATATTATTTATCTGTGTAATTAAAATATACTAATCTAATTATTGTATCTATAAACACCATATAAACTAAGAAGCAATACGATAATCAGTATGATATATTTATAATTCCAAGATGTTGAGTAGATTTTTTGATAATTTTGAATAAATTTATCATATGATACAGTCGATTTTTTATTATCTATATTTGTTAGGTTATGAATTTTGACTAACCATTTACATAAACTTTCTTTAGAATTTAAATGAAATCTTACTGGATATTGTGATAAATGTTTTTTAAAGTTTGAATTACATATATCGCACGGGAGAATATCAGGCAATCTATTAAAAAAGTCCGAGTATATTTTTTTTATATTTGTAGTTGGTTTATCTGGATAATTTAATGTTATAGAATGTAAAAATAGCCAAGCACCAGGCCCCCATATATTTGGTTCCATATAATATTATAATACTATAATATTATTTTTAATAAATACTTAAATAGTATTTAAAGATATTAATTAGTTAATAATGAATTTAGTAATTGATAAATCCGAGCAGGGATTAAATATAGAAACTAAAACAAGTTATGGAATTATATTATTTTTTAATTATAAAAATATGTTAAAGTTTCTATTAATAAGAAGAAAAGATAGTATTGAGTATGTTAATTTTATAAGAGGTAGCTATTCATTAAATAATATAGGAACTATACAAAAAATGATTAATTTAATGACGATGGATGAAATAACGAAAATAAAAACATTATCCTTTGCGGAACTGTGGGAAAATCTATGGATGAAATCGTTAGATATGGATAATTTAAAAGTAGGTCATCGAAAAAATTATGAAAAGGCACTGCTCAAATTTACAGAGTTAAAAAATAGTAATATGTTAGATAATATGTTAGACAGTTATACATCAAATTGGTCCGAAAGTGAATGGGGTTTTCCCAAAGGTAGAAAAAATCCTGGTGAAAGCGAAATTCAAACAGCTATACGAGAATTTTCAGAAGAAACAAATATAAATACGAATTACTACATAATATTAAACTCTAAAAAATTTATAGAAGAATATATTGGAAGTGATGGGAAAAAATATAGACATATATACTATTTAGCAAAATATACAAATATAGATGTAAACTTATCTATAAATCCTTTAAATCGTGCCCAGATAACTGAAATTGGTTGTTTAAAATTTTTAACTTTAGAAGAAGCGTGTCATAATATTCGTAATTATCATGTAGAGAAAAAAAAAATACTATTAGAAGCTTCTAAATATATTATAGACAATGAATTGTTTAAATTGAAGCCTTATAGTATAAATAAAAATTTATAAATATATTATAGTATAATATAATGGAATATGACAGATATTCGGAAACTGAATTAGAAGATTTAGTTATATCAGACCAAACTAAACTTAATTTAATACGGGATGTAGTGAGAATAAAGTGGTGGGGGTTATTTGATACATTAATTAAAAAAAAGTTAGAAATAATTGGTTCTAAAGGTGGTAATGAAGATAAGATCATTTTATTAAAGATAGAAGTATTAATAAAGTTACTAAATGTAACAAATAAGCTGATATTAAATGCTGAAAATGAGATCGTTAGAAAATTATATGAAATAAAATTAGATGTTATTAATAAATATTTAGAAGAATATACTATTTATGCCGAGGAACATAAATATACAGATGCTGAAAATATAGATTTTAATTATTATCCAGAATACAGCGATGTATTGTTTAATAAAAAGATTTTTGAAAAAAAAGAATTTTATGAAAATATGATCCCTAAAATGAACAGCGATACATTTAGTGGTAAAAAAAAATCGTTTAAGCGTTCGGCATCCCAAAAATTTGTAAAGAATTTTATCTCAAACAATACACCTTATAATGGAGTATTATTATGGCATGGTGTAGGTGTTGGTAAAACGTGTGCAGCCATATCTATAGCAGAAAATTTTAGGAGTATTGTGTATCAAAATGATAAAAAGATATTAGTTTTAACACCTTCCGACACAATCCAACAAAATTGGAGAGATGAAATTTTTAGTATAGAGAAGGAAAATAATAATTTTTTAAATTTAAATGTTCAATGTACTGGAACTAAATACAAGGATTCTTTATTGAACTTTAAGGATAAAACATATAAGCAAAAAGTATTAATGGCAAACCGACTAATAAATAAGTATTATGAGATACAGGGTTATCAGAAATTGACAAATGAGATCGATAATCAATTTAAGTCTTTTAAAGATTTTTATAAAGAGAGTTCATTGGAAAATAGAAAAATAAAGTATATTAAGGAGAAATTTTCAAACCGAATTATTATTATGGATGAGGTACACGTTACAAGAGAAGGTGGGGGTAAGGATGATAAGAAATCGCGACCTTATTTAGAAATGATCGCGAGATATGCTGATAATACTAAAATTATATTATTAACTGCTACGCCTATGTATAATATTTCCAAAGAAATTATATGGTTAATAAATTTATTATTATTAAATGATAAACAATCCCCAATAGAAGAAGAGCATATATTTCAAAAAAATGGTATTGACATCGTTAAATATCCGGAAGATAAGAAGGGTAGACAGCCTAAAGCTCTTGAATATTTAATTAAAAAATCGAGGGGGTATATATCATATTTAAGAGGAGAAAATCCATTTATATTTCCTTTAAAATTAGAACCAGAGGATAGATTGTTGTATACCCCAAATCCTACATTTAAAACTGAAAATAGAGAATGGAAAGAGATGGAGGATGCTGAAAAGATTCATACAGATAACATTAGATTTTATAAAAATAGTTTAAGTCTTTGGCAATACAAAAAGCTCGAGGAATATTTGGTGAATACTGATTATGGGGATGACAGTGTCAAAAAAATGCAATCTAGTTTTTCCAGACAACCTTTACAGGCATCTAATATAGTATACCCTAAATGTAATATTAAAGAAGGGGAACTTGAACAGGGTAATATTGGAGAAAAAAGGGGATTGGAAGGGGCATTTAATGTGGATGAAGGGAAATATGCTTATAAAAACGAATCAGGGGTAGACTTAGGGAATATAGATAACAGTGGAAAAGGGTTTTTACATATAGATTATGTGGGAAAATATTCGAAAAAACAAGAATCTATTATGTCAAATATATTAAGCAGTCAGGGTATTGTATTTGTTTATTCGCAATTTATTTCCCACGGTATTAAACCTATGGGATTAACCTTAGAAGAAAATGGTTTTAAGCGATATGTAGGAAATGGTAATACAGATAATTTTTTAAGCAAGAAAATAAATATAAATGATTGCTTTTGTGCTTATCATAAAAAATATTATAGGGATTTAAGTGTGGATGAAAGAGTTAATTTTAGACAAGCACACTATATTTATTTAGATGGTCAACTTAAAAAAAAACACTTAGATCAATTAGTGAGGGAGGTGCGTGGGCAAGTAGTAGGGGATGATGGACAAGTTGTTAAGAATGATGAAGGAGAACATATAATGGTAATTTTAGGTTCTAGGGTTATAGAACAGGGTATATCTTTTTTTGGTGTTAGGGAGATACATATAATGGATCCCTGGCATCATTTGAATATGATGGAGCAAGCAGCTGGTAGAGCTATAAGACAGCGATCTCATTTCCATTTACCTAAAAATAAACAAAATGTTACACTTTATTTACACGTGGCTTCTTTACCAGAAACATTGATAGATACTGGCTTTGAAACCAGTGATGAACGTGTATATAGAAATGCTTATTTTAAAAAATTTAAAATGGCTGAAATTGAGCGGGTGTTAAAAAAAAATGCTGTAGATTGTGCATTAAATAAAAATAGTAATATATTTAACGAAAGTTCATATCCAGATAAATCCACATTATTAACATCAAAGGGAAAATCTAAGGAAGTGGTCATATATGATAAAGATAAAAGTTTAAAATGTGATTTTAGAGAATGTGATTACAGTTGTGACTGGGAGTCAGATCCAGATTATAAAATAAATACCGATACCTTTTCAAATGATTTTATGCTCGATACAGTGGATAATATTAAAGAATTTATAAAAATAATATATATAAATGAATATTCGTATACATTAGATAATATTATAGATATTATTCACAAGGAGTATAATGCAACTTTAAATAAAGATTATATATACATCGCATTAGACGAATTAATTAAGAATAAGGAAACAATTTATGATATGTATAATAGATTGGGATATATTATATACAGAGGTGGTTTGTATATATATCAACCTGTTGAAGTTGATGATATAGATATACCTTATTATTATAGGAGTAAACCAGTAAATAATCGAATATATAGTATAGATTTGGAAAATACCACTGAAATGAATACAATAAAGGCAGTGCAATCCAAAAAAACTATACAAAACGAGAAAAAAAAAACTAGAATAAAAAAAGTACGCCATGAAAACATTTTACAAACGATACAAAAAATAAATAAAGACTTAGACTATACAAGTGTTAGTGACTATATCAAATCAGAATATGGTAATTATCCCGAAAAAGATCTAGATAAAGCCAGCTATCATATTCCAACCCAAAAGGATTTGATTAACATATATCTATTTTATACAATAGATCGCCTTTCGTATCGCGAGAAAGAGATTTTATTAAAAGAATCTTTAAAAAGGATTATTAATAATGGTAATAAGCGGACAAATGAGATAGATGATATTGTTTTGTTATATTTTGATAAAGATTTAAACAATCCTTCAGATAAATCATATTCTATTTTTAGAGTTAAACGAGATAAATTAGAACGTATGGGTAAACGATTGGAAGCGAGCAGTTTTAAAGGAGCTGATTTTCCAAAGTATTTTCGTATTATAAAACCAAATCATACACAAATTTTTTACGAATATGATAGTGATTCAGGGGAGTTTATAGAAGCTATTTCTTTAAAGCCAGAAGAAGAAGAAGAATTTAAATTAAAGCCAAAGGATTATGTATTAGCCGATAATAAATCATTAATTTATGGTTTTTTAAATAAAACACCCCCAACTTTCTATATAGTTAATAATACAGGATATGTGGTGGAAACTAACAGTTCTGGAACATTGAAGAAAAAAAATATAAGAAGTGGAGCGATATGTGGACATGGTATGGAAGTAACATCTATTAAACAGATCACACAAACAATAAATACAATAGTAGAACATAAACATTATGCATCTTTAAAACCCAAGGGGGTCCGAAAAAAACAAACCTCTAACAACGATGGAAAAAGTTTATGCCAAGAACTTGAATTTTTATTAAGATATAGACAATATAATAGAACACCAGAAGAAATCGCTGAAAATATAATATGGTTCTATAAATTTGAAGAAATTGTTTAATTAAATTTGATTTTAATAATATAATATTATATTATATTATTAAAAATGTCTCTTCAAAATGTATTTTACCCATCTATTATTGATTATATACAGGAATTATTTCCAAATGAAGTTAATGCCCATGCCGATATTAATACAATTTTATTAGAAAAAGTTAAAAATTCTATAGGAGATAAGTGTTCTAAAGAAGGCTATATTAAAAAAGAGTCTATAAAACTAATAGATAGAAGTATAGGAAAGATAGTAAGTTCGCATTTTAATGGTAATATAATTTTTAATTTAAAATTAGAGGTGGATATTTGCAATGTAACCGAGGGAAATATTATTAAGTGTAAAGTTGCTGGAATAAATAAGGTTGGAATTATGTGTGAAAAGAAACCCCTAATAATTGTTTTATCCAAAATATACCACGAGCATAACTTAGAGAAATTCGAAAGTATACAGATTGGTGATATTATAGATGTAGAAGTCATTTGTTCTAGATTTGAATATAATGATAATGAAATAAATGTTGTTGGGAAATTACTAGATATTTAAATGTCCCGAAATTTTTAAAAAAATATTTTATATATTAAATGTCTAATCAAGAGTATTCTACCGATGATAAAACAAAATTAAAACAAAGTATCGAAAAATTAGAATATAACCAATTATGTCAAATATATAATATAATTGCTAAAGACACTGATAAAATTTCTGAAAATAATAATGGAGTATTTATTAATTTAAAATATTTAAATAATGGTACAATGGATAAATTATTTAAATTTGTAGATTACTGCCATAAAAATAAATCATCCGCTATTCTTAAAAATTTGAATAATGACACTTTGAATAATGACACTTTGAATAATGACACATTGAATAATGAAACTTTAAATAATCGCACTTTGAATAATGACAATTTAAATAATTTAATCGAATTAAACAGTGCTGAAACAACCAGTTTATCAGATGTGGACCAAGAACAATCAGCAAATTATTTTAATACTAGTGAAGTATTATCAGAAGAATATAATTTATATAATTTAAATATAGGGGGTGGAGAAAAAAATTCTGATTTTATATTTAAAAATTATATAGATAAATTATCAAGCAATAATTTTAAAGAGTTTAATGAAAATACTGATAAAAAAATAGTTAAACCATCTACTAATAATAATAAAATTAAATTAAATGGAGTAAAATATCGATTAATTAAAAAATGTAGAGAAATAAACAAATTATCAAATTCAGATATAGTTGAAAATATTATAAATAATTTTGGGACAGACGAAGTAAAGGTAGATTATAATGATTATTCATTAAATGAACTACAGGAAGAATATTAATTTTTTATACTACCTTTTCCTTTACCCTTTCTTTTCCCTTTTGACCTGCTATAGGTGGTAAATAAGTTGGAACCGCTGGTAACGAGTTGAGTTCAAGTCTTAATTCATCAATTTTAATTTCTTCAGCTTCTATAATATCTTCTATAGGCATATTAATATCTATAGATGATCTGGTCCCTCCGGATGGATAAATGTTTTCGATTAAAAAATCTATAAAAAGAGCTGACACACTCGCTACCATATCCACTACATATTTTGTTTTACTATCAGGACTCATAAAGAATTGGACATTTGTAACCCGTAATTCTCCAATTCTTTTATAAATATCACATAAAAGATCCATATATTCTCTTAATTTATTTACAAATTTGGGGCTGTTTGTCAGTTTTAAAATTAATTTACTTGGATTTTTAACTTTAATTCGTAATCCATCCAATTGTTCTCCTGTTATTATAATTTTACCCTGCAACAGATTTATTTTTTTTGTTTTCTCGGTATACATGCACACATTTCTTGCCATATCTTTGTATGGGTTTTTATATAGTTGTGTTGGTTTAATATTATGGGGGGCGGGTGCAATAGATGGTCTGGGCTTAATATTAAATTGAGGGGCTTTGGGTTTAAATTGGGGAGGGGGGTTTGGTGCTTTGGGCTTAAGCATTGCCCTTGCCTTCGGATGTTTTGCCCAATGTTCTGGTTTTGGATTTTTTAGTACTAAGGGACACGTTGATTTATTTACACTATCACTGCCACATTCTGAACAACCCATTATATAATAATAGTATATTATTATTAAAAAATAATATTAATAAATAATTTTAATTAGAATTATTAATTCTAGAATAAATTATTCTAGAATTATTTTATATGCCGTTTATTTCTTCTTAATAACTAACTTCTTTTTTAATACATAGTTTTTAAGATCCTTTTCATACAGAGCTTTAAAATCATTTATCTCAGAAGACCACAATTGTTCAATAGTGGTTTCTTCTAATGTCGATACCTCTAACAATTTCATATCACGTTGTTTTGTCAATAAGTCGATTTCTTCCTCAGTCAATTTGTATAAATCCATCTTAAACAAGTAATCATAATTTATCATTGCATCATCCAACTTATTAGTTAATTTAGGATAACTTTTTTCTTCTAACATTGTCAGAATAATAGATTTCTTTTTCCCCCGAATATCAAGCGTATTACTAATAATTTCATTTATAAACAAAACCTTATATTTAATAATATTTAATTCTTTATTAAGTTTATTAAGTATATATTCTTTTCGCTTAACATACAATTCGTGACGATAAATAAACCATTCATCTATAATTTCATAAATAGTATTGTATTTATGTAATCGCCTCTTAGTATTAAACAACCACATATTTGTTGTGCTTAATTTTGTCGTTAATTTTAACTGTTTGGCTATGTGCGTAACAGGTCCATCGATATCTTTTGTTAATAATTCATAAAGAGTGTTTTGATTAAATTTTATAGTTATATCAACCTTAGATTCAGAACTATTATCAACATACGATTTGATAAATTGTTTAGCCTCGTCTTTACTTCCCTTCTCTATAGTAGATTTATCTAAAAATTCGACATATTTTTCAGTCCATGACCCTATAGGTAATTCTGAAATATTTATCTGATCTTGTCCAAGAGTTGTAAATAATCCTTTCGTTATAAATGCGTTTGGTTCATATTCATCGATATTACCAGTAAACCCTCTATACCAAGGTTTAATATCACTGTATTCTTCACCCGCCAATTTTTTTTGTATAATGTTTGCTAAATCAATCGGATTATAACATGGTATAGAGGTACTAAACCCTGTCCCAATACCTTCAGCACCATTTACCAATACCATTGGCAATATACCACAATATGCTTCAGGTTCAATTAACGTTCCATCATCATCTAAATAATTATATAATGGTTCGTCCAACGAATTAAAGATTATTTTTGTCATTTTATTAAATTGGGTAAATATATACCTGGATTGGGCAGCATCCTTACCACCCAATAAACGCGTTCCAAACTGACCATCTGGCTGCAACAGATTGAGATTATTAGAACCCAAAAAGTTTTGAGCCAATCCTACAATAGCACCCTCCAATGACTTTTCACCGTGATGGTATGCCGCTTTTTCGGAAACATAACCAGCCAATTGTGCCACTTTAAGTTCATTTACCAAATTTCGTTTAAAACAACTAAATATGATCTTACGCGTGGATGGTTTAAGCCCATCTCTTATATCGGGTATACTCCTAACATTATCATATGTGGAATAATGACTAAGTTCATCATCAATAAATGTATTGCACGATATTTTATCATTATTGTAATCTGGTATTTTGTCTCTATCATATCCATTTAACCACAATTTACGATCATTCGCCCGGTCTTTCCTAAAAGCCAAATCAACTCGATTCGTTGTATAATCTCCACCCCCCTTTAAATTTTTAACGTGCTCTTCTTGGACGCTATCGTCTGTAACATAATTTACTATTTTCATATTTTTAAAATATTCCTTGGCTTCTTTAGTTGTAGAAGTCCCCAAACCCTTATAATACTTTATCGTCCAACCCTTTTTCTCTAACTTTTTCCATATTTCATAATCCTGTAAGGTGTAAAATACATTTTCTAAAGAATTTTTCTTTGCTTTTATAATAGGGGTAATCATCGAACAGATAAATCCCTGGTCCAATAAAAGTGGCCATAAATGATCAAACAGATTTATTAACAACCCTTTAATATGCGAACCATCTAAATCCTGATCAGTCATAATCATAATTTTACCATACCGCAAAGGCCAGCCTTTATCTAAAAAGGCTTTATCATAATTTTTATTAGATTGTAATCCTAAAATTTTCTTTATATTACTTATTTCTACATTCTTCAATATATCACTGTTCGAAGAATCCCGCACATTTAGAAGTTTCCCTTTTAATGGGAAAACCCCATATTTAGACCGTCCAATTTCCGCTAAACCCGAAATAGCCATTGTTTTAGCAGAATCTCCCTCTGTTAATACTAGAACACAATCCTTTGAATGCTTTGTTCCAGCCAAATTAGCATCCGAAAGTTTAGGTATTTTAATATAACTGTTCTTTTTACCATCGGTTTTCTCTAAGCTTTTATTATCTTTATAATTAGTTTGTTGCATAATTCGATCGGTAATATCCGTTTTAAACAAATTATCTATAAAACGATCCGATAACTCTATATAATGTTCGAATTTATTTTTATTGGTTTTTAATGTTTCCTTTGTTTGTCCATCAAATATGGGGTTTACAACCGTAGCATTAACAAAAACCTGTAATTGATTTTTAATATAGATACTTTTAACATTAAGTTTCTTTTTCTTTTTAATTAATGCCCCCAATTTATCTTTAATCTGGTCAACTATATAATCTACATGCTTCCCCCCCCTAGATGTATTAATACCATTTACAAATGATACTTGGTCGAAAATCTCATCCTTATTATATGTGGCGACAACCGACCATCCATCACCTTCTTCATACACCCTGGCACGTTCAGTTTTATCCCCTATATATAAATTCACATATTTTTCAAATGTTTTTTCTTGGAGTTTAGTATTGTTCAAATACACATTTAAATCTTTATCCGAACACGCCGCTATATCATAAACTCTCTTTTTCATTAAATTTAAATGGCTTTCATCTATATTTGTCATATTAAATCGCATAAAATCAGGATACCATACTACTTTAGTAAAGGCATTTGTGCTACATTTACTTATAACAGCCGTTTCTTTAACAGACATATTATCTCTAAACGTCTGGCATAATTTTTTACCCCGATTCTTATCAACTGTTTCAATATCCATCTGTTTGGAAAATATATTAGCCAATTTAGCACCATACCCATTTCTTCCTCCCCATTCTCTCTTTTCTTCATCATTATAATTTGTAGATGTCAACAGGGTTCCAAAAATTAATTCTGGTGGATAAATATCATATTCGGGAATAATTTCGATATCAATGCCATCTCCATCATTATACACTGATATATATCCTTTTTCGACATTAATTTCAATTTTAATATTAGTTACCTTCACTGCCAATGTATTGCCAGATTTTATTTTACTTAATTGTCTCTTAGAATGATCAAACGCATTTACCAATAATTCATCAAAACATTTATAAAAAGCAGGACAATAACTAAATTCAACGTTTTCAATTTTAATATTAGCCGCATCCGTATCATTCAACACATATTGCTCGGTTTGTTCCAATTGTGTGGAACCCACATAACTATCTGGTTTCGTTAAAACGTGTTGAATGTGGGACATCCGTTTGTATATATCAGATACATTACTTAATTGGCTTTGATTGCTTTGCGAATCAATACTACTGGTTGATTTTTTTTTAAGAATAACTCTTTTTTGACCCTTAGGTTTTATTGAAACTTTAATATTTGGCTCTGTCATTTACAACTATGAATAATATGTGTTTAAATAAAAATAAATTAATTAATCAAATTATTTTTAATATTGTTTAAATAACAGTCCCTGACCTAACATTGTTTTTAATAAATGTTGTCCAATTTAAAAAGATCTTTTCGACCCAATCAGGCAAATCATTAAATGTGGGCAACCTTATTTCAAGCTCTATATCTGGATTCAAATCTAACAGCTTCCCCAATACAATACCCTTTTCTAATGTCTTATTTTCTAAACTGACTTTAAGAACAAAATCATCATAACTATCCCCCCAACGCATTGAAACATCTTCTACAAAACCTGTTTCTATTTCACCACTGCTACGTAAAATTTTAATATCACGATTCTTTAAATTATGGTCAAATATAATTTTATGTTTATCCCAAAACATAATCTCTAAAAACTTTAAATATTTCTCACTTGATTCATGATAACAAATATTTCCAGCACAATGATGCAGTGAAATAGCTTCTGTCCCACGCAACATAGCCATATTTAAATCCCCCCCAGCGTAATATTTACCAGATAATTCATCATAATTACATCGTTTAGACGTAAAATTAAAACATCTAAACAGTAAAATCTCTAATCTGTCTTTTAATTCCATATCGGTATTTAATAGTTCGGTTCCCATTGAACTTGCTATTATAGTTTTTTCACCTTCGTCGGTTATAATTTTTTCCCCTTTCCAACTTTTTATTAAGTGTGTATTATCATCAACATCTATACGAACAGAATTCATTTTTAATTATTAAAATTATTATTAAAAATAATCAAATTATTTTTAATAATATATCTGTTTAACCATTGGGACATATCTGTTTAACCATTGGGACATATCTGTTTAACCATTGGGACATATCTGTTTAACCATTGGGACATAACCATTGGGACAATATTAAAGATATCATAACCATTATCATAATAGGATATGTTTTTAATATCGGTAACATTATATCCATTTTGTTCATAAAATCCTATTAAATTATTTGAAACATATGAATTTTCCCAAGCGCTTAATCTAATTGTATTAATATTATATTTTTCAATTAATATAGTTTCAGCATTTTTAATTAAAATAGAACCATAGCCAAGCTTTTTAAAATTATTATCAATTTTAATATTTATTAGATACCCTGTTTCCAACTTACTTGTAAATAAAAGAGTTCCTATTTTATCTAATGTCTGATTACAAATAAGAGACAGTTTATAATTTTGTTTGGTTTTTTTGAGCAAGTGTCTGTACATAATAATTTAATAGTATTTAATAGTATTTAATACTATTAAATTATTTTTAAACTAATAACTGTTTTAGATATTTATCTATTATGCTTCCTCCTCGCTGTGTATTTATGTTTATCTGTTTCTTTGTTATGGGATCAAAAATATAATTCCAATTATTACCACCGGTTAGATTATTGGTTAGATTATTGGTTAGATTATTGGTTAGATTATTGGTTAGATTATTACCACCTGTTAGAACACCCGTTAAAACACCTTTAAATTTTTTGTTAAAATTTTTAGTATACATTTTTTTAAATAATTTTAAAATATTATTACGATGGATTATGTTCTGGTCATAATTAAACAAACCATACATATTTTCATTGCCTTTTAAATCGGTAACAGGTTTTGAAGGCCATCGTGAAACAGGTTTATCTAAATTTAAGAATTTACCAGATACTACATTTACCCCTCTAACATCTGCCGCTGATACGGCAATACATATAGATAATGCCTGTATTACATTAATTTCTTTATTATTCATAATGTGTTGTATTTTTAAAAATCGGTCTTTAAATGTATGTATATAATTGGTGTAGGCTTCTTCGCTGGTAATTTTCCCTTGTTGTAATTTGACTACAACACAATCGCCAAATTCATAATGCATTCCAATGGCAAGGGCGATAATTGCTAATTCTTCTTCAGTAAAGTTATTATTTAATAAATATTTTCGCAAATGTAGCCCTTTATCGCAAAATTTGGCTCTTTCGAGCGGTTGGATCCATTTTTGGGTTACATCATCTTTCAAACCTCCCTTAACAGATTCGTTGATATCAATTGTATGCGTGATAAATTTTCTTTTATCTAACTGTATATCAAATCCATCATCTGGATGACTCTCCTTCCAACCTGGATAAATTAAACTGGTATAATCACCATCACCTGCTTTCCCTATATCGTGTAAATAAGCAGATAATATTGCTAAATCTTTATATTTTTTAGATATAGGACGAGTCCACGGATGATTTGTTTTAAACCATTTTTGCATAGCTAATGCCGACCATATAGAATGATCAGAAACGTCATCTCCAGTATGAAAATTATAATTTCTTACACTGTAGTCTAAAAACGTATCGTTTATCTCGTTAACAATTTTGATCACTAACCTATCTTTTAATAAATTTTTTCTAATATAACCCCCGCTTTGATTATTCATTTTCTATATATAGATAAAGAAAAATTAATACACAATACATAACAATTCAATTAATTATCATAAATTTCATCTTCTTCATAATTTAGAATTTCCATATTATTCTGTTCTCGGATACACTCTATACTATATAAGTGACTTTTAATAAGAAATTGTAAGCCAAATGAAATTAAAAATAAACCAATAATAATATCCATTGAAAAAATAATGCCACAAAGAACAATAATTACAAAAAATAACGCATTGGGTTGTTTACAATAGTGCTTAATATATATTGTTTTGTTTCTTATATTAATAAAATTTACTACAAACATAATTAATAATACACTAAGATAAATAATAGATGACCATAAAATATATCCAGACATAAGATGTTTGCCATTATTATAATTAATGAAAGAAGTATTTTTAGCATGAAGCAGTATTTTGGGCATTACTCTATTAATATCAACCACGTATAAAAATAGAGTAATTAGGGACATTATGAAAAAATTTATAATGATGAATCCAGCAAGATTTTTAGATAGATGTTTTAATAATTTATATTGCCACGAAATTTGATGGATAGGTTCATTTGTAAATGTATAGGTATAATTACATTCAAAACATTTATTGAATGCCTCGCGATTATCCGCCAAAGTCCTCCATTCGTTTAAACAATTTTTATGAACATATTTAGATGTTCCAGCACATTTACATGGATATATTAGATTATGTGGCGAATCTGCGTCAAAACACAGTCTACAGTCATATGTTTGTATTATTGGCAATGTGTCGTCCATTAGTATTCTGTATAGAGTATTGTTTAAATAAGTATTATTTCTAAATACTTAAAATTATTATATTTATAATAGTATATAATGAAAGGTTATTTTGTTGCTTTATTGGAATTACTCCTCTTTTTTATGGGTTCATTTTCAATTAGGAAAACGTTTACTCAACTACAAACTGTAAATAAAGTTACATATTATTGGATAATGATGACTGTTTTAACTGGAATTTGGGAATTAGCATTTTTATTTAATTATAATGAAGTATCTGCCCTGTCGCAGGAGTTAATCCACGATGATAACCATGTTTGGACCAAACCAGGGTATGATTTAAGTTATATTCTGCCGTGGAATTTTTCTCCAATATTTTATTCAGAATATGGTGCGTGGGCTGACAGGGAATATATGAGTCATACAGATGATTGGAGCAGAATTATTGAGGGTAGTCATTGTTCACAATGCGCTCTGTTGGCATTATTCGCTATAATGTATAAATTATGGGGCAATCATAATAATTATTTAATAGCATTATCAGCATCAATGGGAACCCAACTTATGAACAGTTTCCTATATTTGTTTGCGTATTTTATTCAAGAACGGGATCAACAAAATCCAAACTATAATAATGCCGCATTTCCAGCTGGAAACTATTTAGAAAAACGGTCATTTATGTGGGTAAATATATTTTGGTTAATAATGCCCTTTTTTATAATAAACTATTATCTTATAAGTAATATTAAGAGTAGTAAGAAACCTGGCTATAGTTTAATGGAGGATTATAATGAACAAATAAAAACAATTCCAACTGATCTCTATTTATTATAATATTTATTTATAAAGAATAATTTAAGTCTGAATCCCAACTTAAAATTAAAAAATAAATACATAGTGTTAAAAATAGTTTATTAATAAAATATATTGATCAGATTGATAATAAGAATAAACAAAACAAATATTATTTAACAGATATAATAGGATTGATTAGGAAAAGTGAAAATAGAGGAATTGTCGGCGTTAAAAGTGAATACCAAATATCAATTAGAAGAACTAGAAAAATTATATAGTCAGTCTCATATAATCTCATTTGAACAGATGATTTATAAAATCCATTTTTACAGTAGAATTCTTCCAAATTATTTTATAACAGTTATTTTTTTTACTAATATCTTTAGCAACATTTAGTAATTTACGAGCTAATCCCATATTTCGATAATCTATAACTAAATCTTCAATATGACACACAAAACTTAAATGATGTATTAATTTTGCTTCTATTATAATTGTTATACTGGCTATAATTTTATTATTTATTTCAACCACATAAATACTATGATTATTAGATAAATGGTTTATACTAAATGTTATTATTTGTTTCAACAACGTAGACTTTCTATTAATTGGATATAATCTTTATAATAATCACTTGAAATTAGTTTTCGAATATTCATTTTATTTTAATATATATTATATGTGGAATTACAGCTCTTATAGGATATAATTCTCCCGAAATTATATTTACGAGAGCTTCAAAATAGAGGTTATGATTCAGCAGGAATTTCCTCTGTTATAAACAACTCTTTTGTTATTAGTAAAAAAGCTTCTACATCTGTTCAGGATTCTTTAGAATTGTTAGAAAATTATATAGCGCATACGCGTTGGACAACACACGGTAAGAAAAATGATGCGAATCCACATTCCACATATTAGTAATTGTGGAAAATTTAGTTTGGTCCATAATGGAATAATAGAAAATTATCAAATGCTTAAATATATGCTAGTAAAAGAAGGCTATCATATGAATATCAAAAGTGTGATTTTATCGTTACTTCTATAAAAAAGACGATAAATAAATTGGGTGGTTTAGAGGATTACGCAGATGTAATAAAAACATTGGATAATATCATTATATTAGGATGTGGGACATCTTATTTTGCTGGATTGCTTAGTAGCCACTATTTTAAAGAATTAACCAATTTAAACAGTATTCAAGTAATAGATGGTGCTGAATTTAATAAAAAAGATGTACTTAAATTAGGTAAAACTGGATTACTATTATTATCACAATCAGGAGAGACTAAAGATCTACACCGCTGTATAGAAATAGGTAAGAAAAACAATTTATTTATGATAGGCGTTATTAATGTAGTAGATTCTATGATTGCTCGTGAGGTCCATTGTGGGTGCTATTTAAATGCTGGTAGTGAAGTCGCTGTAGCATCCACCAAATCATTTACGTCAATGGTGGTTGTTTTATCACTAATAGCAATTTATTTTTCCCAACTACATTTAATAAATGAATCTGTTAGAAAACAGTACATATCGGATGTGTGTAAATTACCAGACAATGTGGAACAATCAATAAAACACTGTAATAATGCGTTAGATAAATATGTAGATATCTATACACATTCTAATAATATGTTTATACTTGGCAAATCAAAAGAGGCGGCGGTTGCTAAAGAAATAACGTATATTCACGCCGAAGGGTATTCGTCTAGTTCATTAAAACAAGGACCATTCACATTATTAAATAAACACTTTCCAGTTATACTTTTAGCTCCTAATAACGAGTTTTATCATAAATCGCTCAATATTTATGAAGAAATAAAATCAAGAGAAGCCCCCAATATTATTTATTACCGATAATAAGGAATGTTCTGTAGAAGATAAAATTGTTTTACCTACAAATACTACATATAGTAGTTTATTATTATCCCACTTCAGTTATTAGCATATAAATTGGCAATAATTAAGGGCATTAACCCAGATAAACCTAAAAATTTGGCAAAAGTTGTTACTGTGGAATAACCTATATGCTAGAGAGTCGAGTGGTATACTATTGATATTATACACTTTAATATTTCCATTATACACACAATTTTTATATTTATACATATAATGAATAATTTAATTATTATAGATACGGTTTTCGATATAATCGATAATATTATGCCTGGTATAATAGGGTTTTTTTCTGGCGTTGTTATTAGTTCAAAAAAAAGATTAAAAAAATATGTAAACTATTATAATTCCGTCAATGTTGCTATTAGATGGTTTTATTCCATTTTCACTCTATTTTATTTATTATATATGTATAATTATTTAGAAAAAAGGATTATAGAATCTAATATTTATATTAAACTGTTAACCGCATTGTTTAATATAACGATGTTATTTTATTCATCTATTAAAATTTTGTAGTTTAGGTTTAGTCTTTAATAAAAATATATTTTATATTTATTATGGGTAATACAGAATCTACTAGTCCAACCAAAAATATAGAAGTTGACCAAGCCAAATACCAGAAATTTTTAGAATATCAACAATCCCAAGAATTATTTAAAAAAATAAATAAAGAACAGAAAAGAAGCAATAAGAACATCCAAAATACCGATAATATTAATGAAATATTTACAAGCCAACATAGGTACAATACTAAAATTCCACAAAATACACATATACCACGAATGCCCACTATTCAAGAAGAAGAACCTATAAAAATTGAAAGAAATTATAAATCTAGAGATCCCAGTTTTACTAAATCTAGAGAATCCAGTTTTACTAAATCTAGAGAATCCAGTTTTACTAAATCTAGAGATGGGGAAAAACCCGTAGATGAATTTAATATAGACCGAAAGCGTTTAGACCCTTTTAAGTTATTAAAAAAGAGCCCTAAATTAACAGTGGATGAATTAAAACAGCATTATAAAAAATTAGTCCTAATTCATCATCCTGATCGAGGGGGTTCTCGAAACAATTTTAATATTCTCTTAGAAGCTTTAGATGAAATTAATAAATTAATTGAGTATATGAAAAGCGACCGTTCCCATATGGATCTTAAAAATAATTATACGAAAAACAATGAGTCAATGGACAAAACCCAAAATATAAAATTAGGCGATATGGCGAAAAATTTTAAAATAGATAAATTTAATGATGTCTTTAATAATTCAAAATTAGAAGATGATGGTAATAGGGGTTATGGACATATGATGGATGAAAGTATAAAAAATAGGGACGATATAGATATTGAAAATAATATGGGAAAATACAGTAAGGACACATTTAATAAAAAATTTAACTCTATAAAAAATGAAATTAATACAAATGATATAGTTAAATACAGGGTTCCAGAACCAGTTACTTCAAATACACTGTGTTATACTGAATTAGGCGATAAACCAGATGATTTGTCACACAGAGTCCAGAACACTATATACACTGATTATAAAAAGGCCTATGAAGATAATTATTTGATAGATCCAAGTAAAATAAACATTAGAAATTATAAGGATATAAATGAATTAGAAAAAGATAGAGAGCAGTTACAATTAAGTGATGAACAAATAATGGCTATAGAAATGGATAAAGAAAAGGAGGAGCGTAATGAATGGATGCGAACGCAACGGTTGCAAGAACGCGATAATTATCTATATGAACATCATAAAAAACAAAATAAATTATTTCTTAATTCACAATAATTTCTTAATTCACAGTAATTTAACAATAATTTGATTAAAATAATTATAAAATACTCAATGGTATATAATGGCAGAAAAACAATCAACTATTGGCGAGTATATAAGTGTAATATACACTTTAAAATTAATAGAAATTTTGGATAAATTAATAAATAATATTACTGTAAATCATTATAAATTAGAAACAATTAAAGTAATATCAAATATTATTATTACTCTTTCAAAGAATCTATATAATTCTAAACTAACTGATGGTAATATAGAATCTATTTTATTAAATTATTTAAATTATTATGATAATCTAAATAATCCTATGATGGATAATCTAAATAATCCTATAACAGATAATCTAAATAATCCTATAACAGATAATCTAAATAATCCTATAACAGATAATCTAAATAATCCTATAACAGATAATCTAAATAATCCTATAACAGATAATCTAAATAATCCTATGATGGATAATCTAAATAATCCTGTCTTGGATAATACCATAATAGATAATGATATACTGGATTTTATAAACGCTACATTAACTAATTTTGAAACCTTTTCTAATAAGGGAGACCCCGCTGGGATTGATTATAATACAGAGTTGTATGATGATAGTGATACAGACATTAGTACTAATAATGTAAATATACTCAAATATGAACTATTCCCAGATTATACCACTAAAAGAGGTAGAAGAACACGTAAAATTAATTATAAAATTTAGGTATTTCTACTTGATTCTTTCGTTACAATGAGATAGGGGCTATATGGCAAATTTATTTTTTTAGATACATCTATAACTTCAGTCTTGCTTGGCAATAAATCATAATTAGTTTCATCAAAAAATTGTTGTTCTAAATGAAGGGAAAATCTAAATAATTTTGTTATCCACATATTTGTTTCTAACATTTGTCCCAAGTTCATACGCAGTAACCAATTATTCCTAATTTCTTTAGATATTTTAGATTCATTTAAGTGTAGAAAATCAACCATTTGGGGATTTTTAAATAATGTCAAATTATTTGACACATAGTTGTCGGTTGTTATTTCTTTATTATTATAATCATATTTCCCATTAATATTATTTGTAAATATATAGGTATTTTCTACAGTATGTAGTTTATTTAGTAATAACCCGCTCTGATTATGAAAATAGTAGTTATGGTCTAATATTTTTCTTTGACTGTTTTCTAAAATTTTTTTAATTGTAGGATTAAATTTATTACAGGCAATAAATGTATCGTCAATATTATTATCTATATTTTTAATTAACACCAAATCGTGATGATTTAATTTATTTAATATAGAGTTAAAATTAGTTAAACATAATGTATCAGGCGGAACCCATAAACCTCCATAATTATATAATAAATTATATTTTATATAATTCAGCCGACTTTGTTTGTCTATTTTTTCATTACATCCTGGAAAATTAGGAATATATAAATTTAGGTTATCATCTGTAACGATATTGATTTTTCCCAGGTCATTATTTTTGCTTAGAATGCTCCTAATACATATTTCGCTGAGTGTTGAAATATTGTCTATTGTTCTTCTGCTGTAAAAGCTCTCCCATACTTTGGACGACTTGCTTTTATTTATATATATCCATATAATAGGTTTATTTATCAGATTGGAAAAATTCGATTTAGTGGTTTTATGATCGGGTAATATTTTTCTATCTAATAAAAAAGCTATTAATAATAGCAGTATTAATATATATGTCATTATAATACTATTATATTTTAAGTTTAATTAATATTAAAAAAACCTTCTAAGAAATAATGGAATGGAATATAGCAGACGACGAATTCATTAAAATAGCAGATAAATGCATCTCTCAATTAATAAATAATTATAATATTTCAATTGTTCCGTTAGAATATATATATAGAAATCTAGATAAAGAATTAAAAAGGGCTGGAATATTTTTAAAATTAAATAATAAGCGACGATCGGTAAAAGTCTATATAAAATCTAAATATAAAAATTGGATTCATTTTTTATTTGAGTTTGAAAATAAATTTATGATAAATAGAAATAATATTATTATTATTTAACGATAGTGTTACTCAAACGATAGTGTTACTCAAACGATAGTACTATAGGTGTATTTGTTGGAAGTTTACTAATAATCGGATTGTATATTTTAGTGTCGTAATTATCCAATCTATAACTTATAAACTTTTCACCTCTTATATATTTTTCATTAGAAATAATCGTATAATCTCTTGTTTTTAATATTTGCCTTAAAATAGTTATTATATTTTTTTCATTTAAATTATTTAAATAAGTACGCGCTTTACAAGGTAAATAATATTTTTCTAGTTCTGGTTTTAATTTAAGTATTTTATCTACAGAACCTTCATGTTTTAAATAATCCCGTGTAATAGATCGTTTATCTTCTAAACTTCTAAATCCATACACATTTAAAACTCTAATAAATAATTCATTGGGTGGGAGTTTTTTAAATAATTGGTTTTTACACATATTATAAACGTAGGAAAAAAATTGGAAAACTATGTAAATGGCGGCAAGTGCTATATTTTTTTACCACATAAATCTCCTGATTCATAAAATTTAAATTTCTAGAAATTTAAATTTATTTAATTAAAATTTAATTAAAATTTAATTAAATTTTAATTAGGAATCAATTAAAAATTATCCTTCAATTAAATAAACCTTTTTTTTAGGTAATATACATATTCCATAAAATAAATAAAGACTTAGAGCAATTATATAAAGCTTATATTTATTTTTACTAGTAATATAAAGCAAATAAGTGAGAGTTACTATATATAATATATAGTAAAGGGGTTCTCTATATTCAAAAATAGATTTTAGATTATAGTTAAATGGTGATTTTGTTAAATCAAGGGGTCTATACATTCCATTTTTAATATTTAGGTTTATATTAATATTTGACACATCGTTAATAATAAGTATAAATTTATATTTATTTTTAGTTATCTTACTAATAAGAGTAGTAACATCTGTGTTAGAAAGATGTTGTAAAACATCTTTAATAATATACAGTTCAGCATTAGGGATTTTATAATTTAAAAGATCTTTGCATATAAATTTTATATTTGGCTTAGTATATTTTAGATTATTTTCAACAACAGTTTTGACACTATCTATACCCAAATAATTAATCCCCTCCCAATCTATATTTTTGCCCAGTTGCCAGTCTCCACACCCCAGATCACACACTGTTTTAATTTTATTATCTTTTAAAAACGTTTCTAAAAACTCTATATATTTTGTATTATTAATGGGTATAGAACCTGAACCAGAACCAAAAATCCATAGATTATATTTATAAATAGTATCAAAGGGATTCATTAAATATAAAAATATTAAAATAATTAATTTAATATTTAATGATAATTATAGATTTATAGATTTTATTTATTCTATAAATAAAATCTAAATTTATTTTCTTTCTCTATAGTATAGAAATGGGAAAATATTCTGAAAATGACATTATTAAAGGCACTGAGCAAGTGCTTAAAAACGGTATGCTTGCTGGTAAAATTATGATAGATGGGCGAGCCCAATTTAGAATTGTTGGCTTAGTTGATAAAGCGGCACACGCGCGATCGGTTAAAGCTAGACGTCCTGGTCGTGCTAGTCAACAACTTTCACCGAGAGGCGCTGCACGTGCTTTTAACAGGCATTATAGCACAAGTCCTAAATATAAAAACGAAAAATCCCGAAAGGGGGCTAAATCTAGAGATCTTTGTTGGGATAACCAACCTACAGTAACAGATAGAAGATACAGTCGTTCACCACATCTTTACGATTATCCAGGTCGGGATGACGGCTCGCGTTGTGAAAATGTACATAAATATAAATCTGGTTATAGTCCAAAGAGAATGCAAAAAGGAAGTCCAGAAGCATTGGCGTGGGGGCAAAAAATGAAAGCTAAAAAAGGACTTGCAGGCGGGGGAGTAGGAGTAGGAGGGGGAGAAGGAGGAGGAGCTCGTCCAGTAAGTTTAAAAACCGCTGTTCGACTGTTAAGACAATACTATGATGAAAAATACCATTAAGTTATAGTTTAAATAGCACAATAGGTTCTTTTGAAATAATATTTCTAGATTGATCTATATTATTTAGTTTTAATTTAGAAAGTTTATTAAGAATTACTTTATCATTAATAATAGGGATAATTGGATTGCATTCGTGAAACCATAATTTATTTTCCATATCTAATTCAAAATCATCTGGATAATAATTAGATATTGAAATATCCTTTATTAACACATCTTTATATTCTTTTGGAATAAGGTTAAAACTCTGTTTTGGGATAACTAACACAAGTTGTTCCAGGGGGGTATATGGACTAGATTCTTCAAATTCAGTTCCATACACCCTTTCAGAGGTGTACATGACAAGATCTCTTAAACAAGGGGAAGAACGAAATGGGTAATACCATTTCCAGGAAGGACAGCCTTTGGTATAATAATTTAGAGTCCACTCCAATCCTTCCATATATGTTTTACAAACACTGCTAATAAATTCATTAGAATCAATACTATTATCAATATTAAAGTAGTATTTATAATAGTCCGTTTGCCAGCCTTCTTTTCCTAAATTTACCTTAGATTTTTTATATTTGAATAATAATGGATAATGTTTTAAGGTGTCGAGTTCTCTTTCAAAAGGACTGTCGTAATATTTCTTATATATTTTCCGCTTATTTATAGATGATTGTAGTTTTAATAAATGATGGTCTTCACTATTGTATAAATGACTTAAAATTTGGTTTAAAAATGTGAAATCTATTTTAGAATCATTTATTAGATAATTTTTTCGTATAGAAAATATCTTAATATATATCATTACCAAACTATTTATACTATTTTCATTAATGTCTAAATTTATTAGTGTTGGTAAAAAATCATTGCCGACTAAAAAGCATAGAAATACATAATCTATTATAATATTATTACTTAACTCAAAATCTTCTATTGTTAGTTTTAATCTAATTTCTTCAATAATATATTTTTTTAATAATTCTATAGAAAAGTATAGTAATGTTTCCATATCCACTTTCCCATAATTAACGGCTTCCCTTAACAGATAAATTTTACTGTCCAAACATAATGAAAGCATTATTAAATCAGCATCTAATCCATAAATACACCCCACATCATTTATATCGCCCTTTCGTATATAATCCACAATTTTATGCTCCCCTTCACCTGGAACAGATGTGTCTGATAAAATTATAGAGTATGTTGGTTTAAGTTTTTCAGTTAATTTTTTTTGTAGATAATGAGATAGTTTTAACATAAATAGGGTTCCCGGGGTTATCGCATTTGTATCCCAATAAGTATCTAATGATTTATTAAATTTTAAATGTATATTATCGATTAATCGTTTTTCTTTAGAACTCCGGTAGCGTCGCAACCGCTGTTGCTCCATTTTAGCACGTGGGGCTATACCATCTATAGATACATACAATAGTTTAGTGGGTTTAACGAAATCTGCTAAATAGGATACATAATCTAAAATCTCTTCAAACATACATTTTTCCAACTTAGATATAATATTAATATCAGTATTAATATTATATTTATTTAATTTATAATCCTCCTCGTGAAATTTAATTAAATCTGGATTGTCTTTTAATATTTTTCGACAACAAGGATGTATAAGACAATTTGCATCTAAGAATAGATTATCTATTTTTATCGTATCGGATTTAATAATTAGATCATCGTATTTATTAGTTAACCATCTGAAATATTTTGGAATGCCCATTTTTATATAAAAAATAATATAAACTTAGAACAATCAAATTTATATAATAATGAATGAATTTATAAATTCATTAAATCGCATATATCGATTTCTTCCTCATAATTTACATTAGATACAGGTTTTTTAACTGTTGCCTCTGCCTTTACCTCCTCCCCCCCTGCCTCAGCATCAGACAAATTTAAATCCATTGGATTTGTAAATGATACGTTTACCTGACTATCGTCTGTTTTAGTTTCGAAAAAAGTCCCATGTTTTCCAAACGATTCATTTACTTCATTATTATTAATTAAAATATTTACATCATCATATTGATATTTTTGAATCATATCACACATACCATCTTGAAAATCCCGCAATGATAGTAATACCAGATCACCCACCACGAACCACGTCCGCTGTCTTAATTTACCACGAACGTGCCCAATTCTTTGTTTTTTATCATAACATATAATATCAAATCTACAACTGCCCAACATTTTTGTAATATATCCATATTCTTGTCCAGGAGTTTTTTTTAAACTAGCGATATTATTTTTACCAGTTTCATCCCGCTTTCTAGCAAACTTTTTATGTTTATTACCTCCGTGTATATTTTTTACCATTGTATTATTATATTAATATAAATAAATATAATAAATCAAATTTTATTAAAATTTTCTTTTATATATTATTAATGTTATCATTAGCTCAATTAGATTATTATAATAAGCATTTAGATAAAATTATTTTATTGCAACGTAATATTCATAAAATGTGCACCTTTAAAAAAAATATTAAATATCAATTAAGTATTTTTTTAAAACATTGTGATAAAATAGTATATAATATTAATAGAACACACGCTATTAACGTTATAACTTATCTAGAATATAATAATATAATTACCAGTTTAAAAAATATTATATCTAAAATTAATGCTATTAATATGTTACCCTTAAGACACTTTTATAAGGTGTCAAATTATAAACTATTAATAAATATTATAAAATTAAAGTTAGAAATTATAGATATTATTAATAATTATGGTTCTAAATATATTCTAGATATATTAGATTTTAATTATAATTTACTTTCTCAAACAAATAAAACATATTTGAATGATCTGATATTTTATAATGAAATCTATATATGTACGAGGGTCTGTATATATAATTGCAAAGACAATGTGTACACATTGAAAAAACAAAATAATATAGATATTTCTCAAGAAAAAACAATCAAATTATCCAATATGGATGATTATCCAAAAACGGAGTTTTATGATTCAGACATTTTATTCTATAAAATACATGGATCCAAAATATATATTCCCCACAATGATAAAATAATTTGTCTGTGTGGATATTTTATAAATGACACATTAGATACGATTAAACAAAAACCCAAATTTAAGCAAAAATACACCGATTTATACCTTTCTATAAATAAATCGAGCAATAATTTTCATAACAATTATTTAAATCAATTATCTTTAAGAGATTTCATCATTTTTAAAAATACTGACATATTTAAAAAAATGATAGATTCATACAATAATCTCCAAAACATAAGGTCTAAACCAATCCTTAATTTAATAAACGAGTTTGTAGATAATGATGTGCTATATCAACGCTATATTATTATTATATTAGGGTTAGACAATGATATAATATGCTCCAATATATTATATTTATTAATAGACTTGTTAAAATCCAATGATGTATTTAATTATACCGAATTTTTCAATTTTTTACCCATCTACATTAAAAATTTAATCAACAATTTAAATTATAAATTAACCAACAAAAAAACCATTGTTATTGAAGATATGAGTTATGAGAAAAAATTATCACTTATTAATTGTTCAGATGTTATCAGATCGAAAGCTTCTATTAAATTAAAAGAATTTAATAATTCTAAAAATGGAGAAATAAACAGTAAAGCACAGCATTATTTAGATGGATTTATTAACATCCCCTTTAATATAAATAAAGAGTTGCTTATTAAACACGAACTCATTATTTTAAAAGATAAATGTAGTTATTATAACATTAAAATTTTAAATTATATCAATATACATCCACAAATAGATTTAGAGTTAATTACCAATGATATTAAAAAATCTATCAATAATTTAGATTTGGTGGACCAAAATCCATTTAATTTTAGAGTATTTTATTCAGGATTGGCAAAAATATTAAACCAAATAACTGATGTTACATTTACAATACAATCTCTGTTGAAAAATGCCGATGTTGAAACTTTAAAGGGGCAAAAAGTTGTTTCTATTAAAAGTATTTGTGAAAAACTAGCCATATCTAAAAATGGAAATAAGGGAGTATTAATAGAGCGTATATTGGCAACTAATATTAAATATAATATGATTGACTCTTTAAAAACAATATTAAACATAGATATTAACCATAAAAAATTAAGATGTATAAATTCTTTATATTTAATTTTGACAGAATCTAATACATTTTGGATAGATTATGATAGTAAATTAAAACACTATTTTAAAAATATCGATACATATTTAGATGAATCCGTATATGGTTTAGAAGCATCTAAAAAAGAAATAAAACGAATCATTGCCCAATGGGTTAATGGGGCTAATTCGGGATATGTTATTGGGTTAGAAGGACCACCGGGTATAGGGAAAACAACCCTAGCCAAAAAAGGTATAAGTAAATGTTTAATTGACAGTGAAAATAAGCAGAGGCCTTTTATATTTATTAGTGTGGGGGGGTCTGCCAATGGAACAACCCTCGAAGGTCATAATTATACATATGTGGGTTCAACGTGGGGTAAAATTGTGGATGGATTAATGGAATCTAAGTGTATGAATCCGATTATTTATATAGATGAATTGGATAAAATAAGTAATACAGCACAGGGCAAAGAGATTATAGGAATTTTAACACATTTAACCGATTCCAGTCAAAATGATCAATTTACTGACAAATATTTTTCTGGAATCCCCATAGATTTATCAAAAGCGCTCATTATATTCTCATACAATGACTACAATGCTATTGATAAGATTCTAATTGATCGAATACACCGAATTAAGATTGAAGCATTAACGCTGTACGAAAAAATAGTTATTGTTAAAGATTATATATTACCAGAATTGCTCACTACAATCGGCTTAAATAAAGAATATATAGTAATGGACGAATCAACTATAAAACATTTAATAATAACATACACATGCGAAGCAGGCGTGCGTAAATTAAAAGAAAAATTATATGAAATATTAAGAGAAATTAATTTAAATTTTCTAAGAAACAGTTTAGAATTACCCGTAATAATTGATATCGGTTTTATTGACACGTTGTTCCAAAATCATAGCAGACATATAATTAAAAAAATAAATACGAATCCACGGGTAGGAGTAATTAATGGATTATACGCTAGCACAAGTGGTATAGGGGGTATTACTATTATAGAAGTATTTAAAAAAATATCATCCAGTTTTTTACAATTGGAATTAACGGGTCATCAAGGGGATGTTATGAAGGAAAGTATGAGTGTTGCTAGAACATTGGCATGGAATATGTTAACTAAAGAATTGCAAGATAAAATTACACTAAATAAAAATTATGGAATACACATACATTGCCCAGACACATCCACGTCTAAAGATGGACCTTCGGCAGGTGTGGCGATAACATTGGGTATTTTATCCTTACTTACTGGTCTAGAAATTAATAATAAAATAGCGATTACTGGAGAAATAGATTTAAATGGAAATGCAATGAAAATTGGTGGATTGGAAGCGAAAGTTGATGGGGCTAAGCAGGCAGGCGTTAATATAGTGTTGTGTCCTTTAGAAAACAGCGAGGATTTAGAAAAAATCAGGACGCGTGATTTCCCACCTGAAAACGATACCTTTAAAATATTTACAATAAATACACTTTTAGATGCTATAGATTATGTTTTTGATAAATCTATTTATAAATATTTAAGTATTAATTAATACTATAGAATATTATGTATATTATCGAAAATTTAACATATTTATATTGTTATTTGGCGTTTAGTATTGGGCTGTATTTTGTATACCCCTTATTAGATTTAATCTTAAATACTGTTGAAAAATACAAAACAATATACCCAAACCATAAAAAAAACTATTTTATTTCAAATGTATTAAAAGGTTCCATTTTATGCATACTTTCTCCATACAGTTATATTATATTCTATAACTATATATTTAATAATATATGGAATCTGAATGAAATAAAAATATTGGCATCTTTATATGCTTCTATAGATTTGATATCTATGTTTCACGTTGAAAAAATGCAGACCACCACAATTGTTCACCATACAATGGTTCAATTTTTTTATATAATTTCATTACTTTTTTTTAATTTTGATGAAAGTGGGATATCAAACCCCATCGTTATATATGCGATATTTTCGACATTCGCGTATATGGTAAATGTATATTTGGCGTTGCGCTTAATATTGGATGAAAAGTATTTGAAATTATTTGCCACTGTTTCATCCATAATATATCAATTTTGTTGTACAATTAACTGGTCTTATCAATGCTATTATTTATATATGTCGCCCGTAAATAATATAATTAAACTAATATATACAATCGTTATAGTAACTATTATTTCAGATGATATTGTTTTAATCAAGTTCTTAAATAAAAATGGGTATTTAAGAACTAAGTAATTAGGTGCCGAAAAAGTTTTTAATAGTGCCTACTGATTTATTTAAACAATTATACAAACCAATTGTATTAGATAATTTAGGGGATTTTCCTAAAATTTTATAACTACTTTCTATTGTTTTAGATTTATTATTTATATAATTTTCTAAATAATGTGTTTGGTTTGGGGCTGAATGTGGATAGATCTTTGATTCTTTTCTTATATTTAGACTGCCTTCTTCTTCTTCTCCTTCCCCTTCCCCATTAGCATTATCATTAGTATTATCATTAGCGTCATAGTATTCATCGTCATAGTATTCATCGTCAAAGTATTCATCGTCATTGGGGGACAAGCTCATTAACGATCCCGATTCTAGATTATCAAACATATCATCAAACGTCAATTCTACATCATCTTTTTTGTCATAATTTTCAAACCAATTTGTCGAAAATAGTTCAACCCACGGTATTCTATCTTTGGGATTATTAACCAACATTTTTTTTAATAATGGACTTAATGGTGAATTTCCTATAATTAAGTCATTCTTTTTAATTTTATTAATTAAATCTATATGATTGGAGGACATATATGGATGCTGCTTAAATATAATTTCATACATAATAACCCCTAACGACCATATATCCGATTTATCCGTATATTCTCTATATTTTAATATTTCTGGAGCCATATATAATGGACTACCACAGAAAGTATTTAATAAATCGTAGTCTTTTATTTTTTTAGCAAATCCAAAATCACAAATTTTAATAATATTATTATTAATTAAAATATTTTGTGGTTTTATATCTCGGTGTAAAATATTATTTTTATATAAATAGTTTAATCCACATAATATTTGTTTAATATAATCTATATCATGTGTATTATCACCAGATCTAATATAATTTGTAAGATCTCCTTTATTACAATACTCTAAAACTAAAAATAAATTATTTTTATGGGTTATTACATCATACAGTTTTAAAATATTGATATGGTTTAATGTTTTCATTATATCTATTTCGGAATTAATATACTTTTTATCTACTTGTTTAATAATTTTTTTTATTGCTACTGGAGTTCTATCCTGGATATTATAACCACGATAAATAACTGAAAATGAGCCTTGGGCAATTTGTTTATTATTATAAAAATAGTTATTCAATGTTTTATAATCCATAAAAATATTACTTAATTATTTTAATAGTACTTAATTATTTTAATATTTACTTTAAATAAATATTTAAAGTAATTATTAATTATTAATTATATAAATGTTTTTAAATTTATTATTATTTAGTTTATTTTGGAATGGATTATATCTATTTTGCGCTCCCTTTATTAATCATATTAAAATTAATAAAAATAATATTAGTTTTATCCATTGTTTAATATGTAGTTTACTCGCATACAATAATTGCACAACACCTAATTATATATATTTATATTACTTTAGCAGCAGTTATTTTATATGGGATATGGGATATATACTATATAATAAACAATTATCAAACAGTTTATATATCTACCACCATTTAGTATCTCTATGGGCGCTTTATGAATTAATACAAGGAAATAATTCAAAATTAATAAATTATGTCTTCCTATTAAGCGAAACATCCAATATTTTTAATTTTATTGTGTATCATCTAATTAAAATTAAATCTAGAAAGTCTATAATTAATTTATTTTCTGTTATACAACTTTTATGGTTTTTTTATTTTAGATTAATTCATATTTCTTCATTGGTATACGATAATTTTTTTTTAGTTGAAGATCGATTATTTGCGTATACTCTTGTTACTATACATATTTTAAGCGGTGTTTGGGTCTATAAACAGTTTACGACGCTTAAAGCAAATTTATTAAATTGAATTTTTCCAATAATTTTAAATAAAATTTTTGATGGGATATCTTCAATTTTAAATCTTTAAAATTATAAATATCTTTTACACATTCATCTGTTAAAAGCATATTATAGATATCCTTTGTTTTCACAACATTTTTAATATTAAATAGTATATGATTATATAAAGTTAGTTTAAAATATACTTTATTTAATTCATATACCGATGCTGGTTTATAATATATAACATTTTCTATAAAATTTAATTGATTGTGAATAAATAATTTATATAGAATAGGTAAATAAATATTATTAAATGAATCTATTGTTTCTATTTGGGTTTCATCTACAGACAGGGTGCCATATATAAATGCCTTGTATATTAAACATAATTTATGTAAATCAACATCTACATCACTAGTGGTTACTAAAATAGATCCTACTGATTTTTTATATATAAATAATTTTATACTTTTTAAATTAATACTTTCATTTATATTAATAGATAATTCGATATATTCTTGGTACAGAATTATTGCTCTTTCACATAGAAACATAGTTAGTTTTAAATTATTGGAATAATTTAAAATTATCCAAAATATGCAGTGAATAGACTCCGCACAGGAAACACTATATTTAATCGTTTTAAATTTAGTGTTAAGTTTTTTTATAGAAGATGAAATCGCTTTAATATATAGAATAAATATTTGTTCATTGTTGGGGGGTTTTTCTAAAACTTTATCTTTAATAAATGATTCTAACTCAACATCTTTATTTAAATTCGTCATATTATAGTATATATTTAATTTACGGTTAAAATTCTAAAAAAAAACCTATTATTAAATTGAATATATATTCTTAACCCTTTAAGGGTTTATTCATTAAAATAAGAATACCAAAGAGATAGTCCAAACAATTGGAAATCAACCAGATATCTGTTTAATATGTCTATAATTCTACATATAAATTAGTATAAAAAAGAGAATTTTTAAGATGAAAACATAAAATATTGGCCTATACGCTAATGGTTCTGGGATTAAAAGAATCTATCTCTAAATATAAATAATTATAAAAATATATATTATTATAATTATTATTTTATTAGATTTTTTTAGTGATATAAGATCTTTTTAGAGTTATAAGAGCTATAAGATCTTTTTAGAGCTATAAGATCTTTTTAGATCTATAAGATCTTAAGGGTTTCTCTTGACTTTTAAAATTCTAAACAGTTTATTTGCCAATTGATCATTATACAAGCCCTTGCCATTTTCAATTTCCTTAACAATATCAGGCTTAACTTGTAGTTGTTTAGCTAAACCTGTTTGGCTGGTTTTTGTTGGAAGTTTACAACGCGCCTGTGTAACTGCTTTACCATAGACTGTTCCCCACGTTTTTAAGGACTTACCCGCCTCAAAATCTTTTTCTATTTTTAATGAATTAGTACTTAATTTATTATTAGATGAATCTTTTACTTTTATTTCGGTTTCTTTATAGGATGATGTATGTCGTTTCCCTATAGTAATTGTCCTATTATGATAGTCGGTATTATCCATTGTGTTGTTACCGGTTACAATAATTATTATGAATCAATTTTTTATTTCTATTTATATAAATGATTTTGAGAGGTTCCATAGTGGTATTTAAGTATTATTTTATAGGCTTCATTTATCTCTTGAAAGAGTTGGGTATATTTATCTATTTCATCTGGGTGTTTATCTGGATGATATTTAGAACTTAGTTTAAGAAAGGTCTTTTTAAGATGTTCTTGTGTGGGTATTTCGTTGTTATCTAATTGAAGTTTATCATAATAGATATTTATATTTTCTACATTATCCTGCTCTTTTTCTTTAGGAATATACGCTTTCTTTAATATGGTATCTCCCAAATTATTAACAGAATGTGTAATGTACCTAATCCCATTTTCACTAAATGTTTTTTTTAAAAATGTATAATTCTTTTTTAATTGGATTATTGCTTGTGTCTTATCCAAAAAATCTGGATTTAACGAATCACCCACTTCTTTTTCTTTTAAATTAGATCTTTTATCAATAAAATCCTTCCGCTTAAATCCATTCATTAAATCATAAAACCAATTATTTATGTAGACATTTAAGATAGCATTATAATCTTCTAATACATCGGTTGAATTTTTATTTACTTTATCAACATATTTATTATAGTTTTTCTCATCTTCCGATAATCTAGAATTAATAATGGGTCTGGATACCTTTTGTTTTCTCCGCCCTCCCGCTACATTTTGGGATTTAGTCATACCCATTTTTAGCAATCGTTCTTGAACTCGTTCTTCAACACGATTATCCATAATAATTATACATCTTTATTTCTGTTTAAATGTTTATTTAATAAATATTTAAAATTATTTAATATCTATTATAAATGAAGTCCGTAAATTTAGAAAATGATTTAGCATTTAATAATTTAAAATCGCAGTATAAAGTTATATATCTACAGTTTTCAGCAACTTGGTGTGGTCCGTGTAAACTAATTACACCAATTGTTCAGGACTATGTAAAACAATTAAATCACCCGGGGGTTTATGCCTACTGTGATATTGATGAATTTGATAGTATCGCTGAAAGTTTAGGAATTAATAGTATCCCAGCATTTTGTAAATACGATGTGGAACAGGGCACATATTCCGAAATTGTTATCTCGAGCGATATAACGAATGTTAAAAAAATATTTAATATTTAGTATTTATAAATTTGATTCAGTAATTCATTAAGTTACTGAGTCAAATGGGTTTTATATATGTCTATACGAATGATTATTTTAATGAAAAAAACATAATTAAAATTGGATCTACGCTAAATCCTCTTATACGACTATACTCTTACACAACGTATTACCAAGACAAGGGGAAATTTGAATTTCTATTTAATATATTGGATGAGTATTTGATTGATAGTCCTCTTGGCAATCTGGCTGATAGTCCTCTTGGCAATCTGGGCGATAGTCCTCTGGGGAATCCGGTTGATAGACTAGTTAAAATTGAATTGTCCCTTAAAAATAACTATCTTTCTAATTATAATACTAAAAATAATGGTTCAACTGGTGGAACTGAAATTTATCAAAATATTAATATTAAACAAACTATAATTAAATGTTTAAATGAATTGAATATTGCTTGGACAGAGTTAGATGCTAATTTCCCACCCATCACTAAAAAATATATTAATATTTTTGAACGCCAATCTCTTAAAAACTACCGAGAAATCTCTAAAACATTAAATAAGAAAATCAACTATAACAAAGTAGTTAATAAACAACTTTCAAAACAAGACGTTATGAAAACACTTACCCTAAATAAATCTAGAGCGGCTGTTGAAATAAAATTTTTTGATATGTTTGAAAAAACTATAGGATTGACTGCGAATAAAAATTTAGGAGTATACATTATATGCAGGGAATCAGATAATTTTGATTTTACCCAATTAGAAGAAAATATATCAACGCATTCATTGCGTGAAAAAGATATATGGCTACCCCTTATAATTTCAACCGATTTTACAACAGAGAAATTTGATGTAACCATTTATAATGATAAATGGTCTTCTATAGAAGCACCCTTACAAGTTTTTCCACATATAAAGCAGACTTTATACGATGGCCTTATTATTAATAATTCGGTTGCTGTATTTAATTTACCCATAAACTCATATAAATGTTCTCTAACACTTACACCGCCTAAACAATATGGACAAATTACCGATCTTAATATTGATCAGATTTCGGAAGTAGGGACACCCTATGGTTATTATGATTTACCCGAAATCCGTAAATCTAAATATACATACAGCGAGTTTGGGTTTAATGGGAACCATCTTAAAGACATTGTTATCGAAAATTTAAAGGAGCTTGTTCCAAATGATAAACAAGAAGAAGTCTATTGGAATACCAGATTTAAATATAAAGTTATAGAGTATCTTGAAGGAGATTTTTTTACCGAACATAGTGACCATAAGATTAATAAACGCCATTATGGAACCCTATTAATATTTCCACCAGCAAAAGATAATTTGGCACATACGGGTGGTAATTTTATTATTAAAACGGGTGGTTACGAAACAGTTATTCCCACATCATTAAATAATGATTGGAAGTGTGTAGCATTTTTAACCGAATTAAAACATGAATGTTATAAAATTATTTCAGGGAAACGCATTGTTTTAAAGATTGAATTAGTTTATAAGAAAAACTATTTCAATCATTTTCACAAAAACCAAGATGGCTGTGAGGATTAATATATAATACTATAATAAATGAAGGTATCAAAACAACAACAATCCAATCTAATTAACTTATTTTGAAAGTAGAGCAACTAATCCAACAGATAAATTAATAATAAATAATACAGAGTATTCTATTATACCTGGATTGGGAGAAATGATACATACCGCGTCATTTCTAAAGATAGTTGTTCTTACAGAGTATTCGGGTTAGTTAATAATCATTTTGATTTAAAAATAAAACAGGTTTTAATTTCAAGTATAACTACAAAAATGTTTACAAATATTAATCTATGGATGGCTGTAGGAAATATAGCCGACTATTTAATGTATTATTTCCGTTCTGAGCAATGGAATATAAATGAATCGAGCGGATTTATTGAAAATAATCCAATATTAAATGATATAATAAAAGAACCAATAAATTCGATCAGTAATTTATCATATTATTTGTTATGTATTGTACCAACACATCTATCAAAGAAATATACTTTATTACACCAAACACAACTAATAGCGGTAAATACGATGATGTATGGATCTATTTTTATGCATGCTAGTAACAAACATTATGGGGGGTTTTTAGATGTTCTTGGTATGGTTTATGTATTTATATTTTTTATTGTTAAGGATTTAATAATATTTGGCTGTATTAAAAATCCCAATGGGCGTTTTATGAAATTGCTCCCATTATCAATGTTATTAATTAGGATAAGTGCTAGGAAAATAAGTGGAGGTCAAAATTCATTAGGAAATCTTAAATTATTTAGATTAATGGTTGGTTTAAAAATAACCAATGAATTAAAAAAATATTTAAATGGTTTTAATTTTGATGTTGTCAATTTATTCTGGAGTTTATTTAGTGTTTCTATTGCCTTAAAAGGACAAGGTAATATATATGATTTTTTTTGGAAAAATACAAATGATTTATTATTATCCAATGGATTACCAAATGGAATATCAAATGGAATATCAAATGGATTATCAAATGAAATATCGCTGTATAATAAGGTTATAAATGCTCCCTGGGTAGTAATAGCTATATACGGTTTATGTATTCGTAATTATTCTCCGCAAACGCAAAAAAATAGATATAAATTTATTACTGGTATTATATTTATTGGTGTAGGATTAATGTTTCAGGAAAGTGAATTTTTTTCTTTTAGAAACAAACCAGACTCTTTGTTACAACTGCATGGTATATGGCATATCTTAAGTTCTATTGGACTATATTATATGAATTGTTATATGACCGATAATCTACCTCTATAAGATTTATTCTGATCATTCTTCCCATTGCGTTTGCCAGGATTAGCATCAGTCGTTACGTCTATATATACTTTTAATATAATTAATACGGTACACAGTGTTATTTCCAACACTGCTGGGATTAATATAGGAATAATATTTTCATAATAACAGTAAATAATATTAAGTGATAATCCCATAAAATATAAACATTGCCATATATACGAAATATCACTAGCGCTCCAATTTTTTATAACTTTATAAATTTGTGGAATTAAACATATTGATAATATAAAACCGCTAGAATAACCAATATATTTATATGGACTTGAATTAGTATCGCACATTGTTTATATAATAAGTATTTACTATTTAAATATTTATTATTTAAACACAAATATTTTTGGGTGTTTTCACAAGAGTTACCATTCCAATTGTATCGGTTTTAATAATGTTACTAATCTCTATATATATAACCTTTAAACGTGGTATTTTTTTAAATTTAGTATTTAATTTAATATTTAAAGCACATTTAAATATTATATTACTTGTTAATTTATCTATAGGGCAATTAATAACTCCATGACAACTTGCTAATCCGTCTAGATGAAACCACGTATCGCTTGGGTTCGAATCCGTAATCAGGGCATCGTTTTCAAGCGCATTTGTACCAATCGTATAGATATATTCATCAATTTGTAATGTTTTCATTATTTAATTGCTGGTATTTATATTAATATATCAAATTTTATGAAAATTCTAAATTAAATACTTAATTCTAAATTTTCATAAAATTTTAACGCTTTATGATTAACTATAAATTTGCGAATATCTAAACCTTTAATGGACAGACCTTCCAATGAGGTAACTCTAGATAACCCCACATAACCCTGCGATACTTCGAATAATTTATCCAAATTTATAATTACATAATCTAAAGTTGAACCCTGGGATTTATGAATTGTGGTGGCATATGATAATTTTAAAGGAATTTGGATTATAGATCCGATCGATTGATTTGCATCATTTTGAATATCCCATGGATGATAATCAATGATTTCTTCTAATCCATTTAAAAATTTAACAATAGGTAGCCCCTCTTCACTAAATCGTTTAACTATACCACGAGACCCATTCACTAATTGTTTTTCCTGGTCTAAATTACATATCAAAACAACCTGAGCACCCACTAATAACTCTAATTTTTTAATTCCATTACACATTTGAAGATATTCCTCGGGGATATCTGATGTGGGTAGGATGCTGTCGACAGGTCTAGGGTCTACCGCTGGCCTCCCGACAAAATAACTGGTGATAAGAGTTTGCTCTAGTTTATTTTGAACTGCTTGCCATTTCATATTAAATATCTGTTTAGAATCGTTTGTTCTAGACTGTAATAAGTTTAATTCTTTATTATTTATAGTATTCACATCAACATTAGTGGAATATAGCTGTGTCGGGATAATTCCAATATCATTTTCCAATGGTACATTTAAGCGCGATCGCAAAGCTTTTTTAACCTTATTCGTGATTTTTCCAATTCTTATAGAATTTAACACTTCTTGGAATTCGGTATTTTTTTGACGATGAATAATTGTTAAATAAACTATTTTTTGTATGGTTTCTTTCCATACAGGACTTTCAAACGCATACTTGTCACTGTCTACTGTAGGAAGTTGTAACCAATCACCAGAAACAATCAGTTGTATTCCACCAAATGGTTTACTGTTATTACGAATAGTTCTCCCAATTAAATCTAATTTATCAAACAATTCGGGAGAAATGAGCGATATTTCATCTATCAATAATAAATTAGTTTTTAACCATCTTGATTTAACCGCTTTATCGGATTCTATCTTCCTTATTAAACTATTTACATCTTTTTTACCCAAGCCGATTCCCGCCCAACTATGTAGTGTTCTACCATTTAATAATACTGCTGCTATACCCGTGCTCGCTGTGACAGCAATAAATCTGCGTGATTTATAACGTTCTATGATATGTTTTAGCAAAAATGTCTTTCCACAACCTGCTCCCCTTGATGTAATAAAAATATTTTTGCCGTTATCTATGTATTCATATGCTTTTTCTTGCTCTTCTGTTAATTTCATCTTTAATTTATATTTTTATTATAATAAATGACTCAAATTTATTATAATAAAAATATAAATTTAATTCTTAATTAAATAAAATAGGGTTTGAATGGTGTACCAAGGTATGAATTTCGTGTGGGATCTGTATAATATTTTTTAAACTGTGACCAGTTTTCTAATATAATATCTATCCGTCCTTCCATTTCTGGCTCAGGTTCCTCATTAATATACCATAAACCCAATTTTACATACATATTTCTTTTTAAATTCCACGTATTATCACTATCATCGTCTAAAGAGATTTTTTCTATTTGGTATTTGGTTTTGGCGAAATTACAAGCAAGAAGCATTAAAAATTGCCCTACACCTTTCCCTAAATAGTTTTCGTTAACGCTTACAAAAGTAATTGATATTTCTTCCGGTATAAGTCTTGTTTGAGCTTCAATTAAGAGTTGTTGTTCATCTGGATTAAGTTTTAACTGATTTGATTCTAAAGCATTAATGACACGTTTTTTATAAGGAGTTCGGTCTAATTTATCATTAATATGTTCCATAAGATCACTCAAATCTTCTGATTCTAATTTAATTTTACCAATAGATATAAAGCCAGTTACATAACCGACCGTTAAAGCAGTATTTAATTTAGTTTTAGATATGTATTGCATTTCTTCTGCTATATAAAACATAAAACCACAACTATCTTCATCTATTTCAAAATAATAAAATATCTGGTGATTTGGGGGTAGTAGATTTGTGTATTTGTTTACGATGCGTTTATCGTAAATATCTGCTAATAATCCATTCATTTTATTCATTTATTATTAGCAGATATTTTATTAAGAATATATTTAAACTTATACACTAATAATAATGGAAGAACATAACTAACCAATTACTCCTAATATCACCGTAATTTTAAAATCAATTTATATATTCTTCATAAAGGTAAAGAATAAATAGATATTTTAGAAAAAATTAGTTCCATTGTAAAATCGGTGTTTTACAATGTCCAAATCTGTAAAGACTTATTCATTAAGTGTTCTTAATGATACATGATACAATAAATAATCCAACCGATAAAATTAATATAAATAGTTTTTTAAAATCCGGGTTTCCGTCAATAAAAACTCTTCTTTTATTGTACAGTTCACCATAATGTGGAATATGTGTTTCATTATATAATAATTTTTTATGATTTCTACAGTACATTTTTATTAATCTTTTATTATTTATATCTACAAGATACATCTTATACCGTTTTTCTCTTCTAATTGAATCAATCAATTTATTAAAAATATTATCCATATATTTTATTTTTAATAAAACATTAATATTATCATCATAATTCCCTAATTTAATATCGTTTTTAATATTTTTATTAAAATATATATTAAATGCTTTTCTAACTGCAACTGGTCCAGTAATATCGGTTTTACATTCTCCATAATCTCTATTTTTAATATTATTTATTTGATAGTCCAATATAAATTTAAACAATTCATTTTTTGGATAAGATGCCATAAAACAAATTTCCATATTTTGACAAATAATTAATTTATCTTTATCGTGGTTAATTATTTTAGATAATGATACATTAAATTTCTGTGATAAATCTGAATAGATTCCACCATATAAATATAGTATTACCATTCTAAATATATCCATTTTAAAGGCTTTAGGTATAATACTGTTATATGCTTCATATACATCTTTATCAAAATATTTAATTATTGTTGTAGCATCGGCATCATTATAATATCTGAAACTATAGTTTTTATTTAATTTTTTATTATGATTAAAAATATCTTTTAAACATTCTGGTAAAGAATTAATATTATTAAATGGACCTGTTTTATGAATAATTTTAGGTATCATTTATTAATTAAACTGGTATTTCCTTTAAATAATAAATGCCACTATAATGAATAGGACCATTAAAATATCTCACAATTCTAAATTATTTTTCTAATGGGTGATAAAAATTTACACCTTCATACATATTATTTCCTTTTTAGATAAATCAACACTATTTAATGTTCCCGTTAGATTTACAACAATTGACTCTCTAATAAATCCTCACAAGTATCAATATATATTTCATAGGCTACACAATTAATTATATGCTCAATTTCATTCTCTAAACTCTTTATTAGATACCCTTATATACTTTACAATTTTCAAACAATTCTTATGCCATCAATATATTATAAATGTATAAGATAAATTATAGTTAAAGAGGTTGCTTTATTAGTCGACGCCCTATAAACCACTTATTAGTATACTAAATCTCTATCCTAGAATAGTTTCTAAACGATTATTTAAATTATCCCTATATTTTTCCAAATATAACAATGTATTTGCGATGTCCTCCGAATTGTGATCTATAAAATATAAAATTCGCTCGTTAATGTCAACATCACATATGGATATAATATTATGCTTATTAAGAATAGTGTATAAATCAGCACAGGTTTTATAATTAGGACCCATTATTAAATAATTATAATTAACAATAGGTTCGACAATATTATGTCCTCCTACTTGATTAAATGTCCCACCCATTATAGATAATTTAGAATGACTTAAAAAACTGTTTGTTAAACCATAGCAGAAACAAACTATTAAATCAAAATTACTTATTAACTTAGATATATTTTTATTTTTATCAGTCAACCAATAATAATTTAATGTTTTAAATGCCTCCTTTAATTCGCTTTCATAATTTAAATATCTGGGTATATAAACAACCTTAATATTATTTTCTAAACAAAATGTTATAATTTTACGGTGTATTTCAAATTCATCATAATGCGCCGATATAATTGTTAACATTCGTTTTTTTACTATTAATTGTGATTTCCCAGCATTTAATAATTTAATATTACCTAAGAATTCATATTTAGCATTATAAAAATCAATAGGTTCTTTTAAATATATTTTATCCAATAAATAATAATGGATTAGGTTTCTAAAGGGTTTTTCTTTTTTAAATGTATAGTTTATAGCGATTATACGGATGTTTAATAGTTTAGCAATACTGGTAAATAGTGGCCATATATCACTTTCCATTATAATAATATTTTTAGGTTTAAATCTGTAGTAAAAAATACATAGATTTATAATATGTTCATAGGGTTTCAATATAACATCTACGCTTATTTTTTTAGTTATTAAACGATAACTACTTACAGTATTACACGATACTATAATTTTCTTCTTTTTTTTTAATAATAGTTCAACTATTGAAATTGATGATATTATTTCCCCACAAGATGAACCGTGGATTAAATAGTCATAATTTGGTTCTCTATAGGAATATATAGATAGTCGTTGTAAATATTCTAAAAATGAAATTCTATATTTGTATATATCTATTATAGTAAAAAATATAATAATAAAAAGATTAAATACTAAAATTAAATATATAAACATAGTTATATGAATATTTTATTTCATATAAAAAATAATTAAGTAAAACTTGTTAACTATAATGGAACTAAGATAATACTCCGCTATCCTTATTTTTACCATAGTTATTATAAAATATACGTAAATTATAATTAATAATTTTAAATAATTATAATAATATGAAGAATATAGTTGTCCTTGGGGATATTATATTAGATAAATATATAGATTGTTCATCTGTTAAAATAAATTCGGAATCTCCTAATATTGTTTTTAAAAATAATTCCGAAATATATAAATTAGGTGGAGCAGCTAATGTTGCCAAATTACTTACAAATTTTGATAATAATGTTTTTTTTGTATCAACAGTAACGGATGATATAAAATATCTGAATATAGTAGACACACTATTTTCAGAAGATAATTTATCATCTAATTATTTACTGAAACATACTAAAAAAATATCCTTAAAAACACGCTATTATAATAAAACACAGCAATTATTTAGAGTTGATAATGAAGACACTACAGAAATTAGTTCACAAGATTCTTTTTTAATACTGGATATATTGAATGGTATTTTTAAATCAAATAGGATAGATTGTTTAATAATAAGTGATTATAATAAAGGACTTTGTTCTGAAAAACTAATTAAAAGTGTAATTGATATATGTAAAGGGAAAAATATAGATGTTTTAGTAGACCCAAAAATTACAAATATACTAAAATATAAAGGTTGTACTATTCTAAAACCAAACAGACTAGAATATAATCAATTATGTGATTATTTTAAGCTTAACAATGAGTTAACTGTAGAGAATTTTAAAAAAATAAGTTCTTGTTTAGATTTAAAATATTTATTAATTACTTTAGATAAAGATGGATGTGTATTTTATGATAGTATTTCTGAAAACATTCATAGATTTACCATTGATAAAACAGACACTATTATTGATGTAACTGGGGCGGGTGATATATTTATTTCTGTTTTCACGTATTTTTATTTACAAAACATGGATATAAAAACAAATATAACTAATTGTAATAAAATATGTTCACATAGTGTTCGGTGTGTTGGTAATATGTCTTTAACATTATTTGATATACATTATATTTTAAATAATAAGGCAGCGTATCATTATTTACAACTAGATATTAATAGGTTTAAAAATAGTCTTAAGAATAAAAACATAATTTTTACAAATGGATGCTTTGATATATTGCATAGAGGGCATTTACATTATTTAAAAGAATGTAAAACTATGGGAAACATATTAATAGTAGGTTTAAATTCTGATCAATCTGTAAAAAAACTAAAAGGTCCAAAACGTCCTATTAATAATCAGGAGGATCGTGCTTATATGTTATTATCTTATGATTTTATAGATTATGTAATAATATTTAATGAGGAAACACCCTACAATTTAATTAGGGATATATGTCCAGATATATTGGTAAAAGGCGGTGATTATACAATAGATAATATTATTGGGAAAGAATTTGCTGGTGAGGTGAGAACAGTCGATTTATTAGATAATTATTCAACCAGTAAACTAATATTTAATAGTATGATTTAATAAGTGTTTACTATATAACCCTAAAATTTATACATATTTTAATTATCATTTTAAATTAGTATTAATTTGTTGAAATAATATTAATTTAAAATAATATAATATATAATGATACAAAATATTGTTTTATCAACAATCGTTTTAAATACCACTATTAATAAATATAGAAAATTTGTTTATAAACCTATCCAATCAAATTATTATTTAAAATATTTTGTTAAAAATTTAATTTCAAATGAAACTAAATTAATAAGCATGAATAATACCCATTTTATATTAATTCGTGTTAATTATTATAATAAATTAAACAAAACGTTTAATTTAAAAATTAAACCCTATTTAGGAAACCAAGGGTGTGACACTCTTAAAAATCTTAATAATAATTTAAGGACAGGTTCGGTATACACCATTGATTTTAAAAATACTTCTAAAAATTTTAAAAATACAAATTTAACAAGCATATGTTTTGGAGATATACGGACAATTCAGTCTCAACCTACTTTTACAAAATCAAGAAATATACTTTTAAATAATCAGAATAATGTTATTTTAAAATTAGAAAAAAATAGACACTTTAATTTTATTAGTGATAAAACACTCTTTAAAAATAAAAAAAATATGTTAGTTTGGAGAGGATCACTTAAAACTGGCTATCAACAAAATAGAAAAATATTTGTAGAAAAATATACGAACAACTATTTATTAAATATTACAGGGAATTTTATGACAATTCGAGAACAATTAAACTATAAGTTCATTTTATCTCTAGAAGGAAATGATGTAGCCACTAATTTAAAATGGTTGATGTCATCCAATTCTGTATGCATTATGCGTAAACCAACCTGTGAAACTTGGTTTATGGAAGGTTTACTTAAAGCAGATTATCATTATATTCTCATTGAGGATGATTACAGCGATTTAATAGAAAAACTGAATTACTACATTAAAAATGAAAATGAATGTTTATCAATTATAAAAAACGCTAACAATTATTGTAAACAATTTATGGATGATAAAATAGAGGATAAAATTGGCTATGAGGTTTTTAAAAAATATATTAATTTATGTGAAAATATCATCGTTTAAACAATAAATTTAAAAAGCATTAGTAATTATATGACTCATAATTCAATCGTATCTAAAGCAGAAAAAGTTGTTAAAAATTGGGGGTATGAATTAATTATTGAAAATAATGAGAATTATTGTGGAAAAATACTCCATTTTAATAAAGATTCTAAATTTAGTATGCATTTTCATATTAAAAAACACGAGACCTGGTATATTAATTCGGGCAAGTTTTTATTTAGATATATAGATACAAATACTGCTGATATAAACGAACGAGAATTAAATGTAGGTGACGTAATTGTTATAACACCTGGACAACCTCATCAATTAATTGCTTTAGAAGAAGGGGATGTTTTTGAGGCATCGACTAAGCATTATGATAATGATAGCTATCGCGTTTTTAAAGGAGATAGTCAAAATTAAATATTTAAAATAATTAATATATTATTTTAAATATTAATTATTAGATTTTAATTATTTCACACACCAGCCCTTATGATCTAGGTGCATAGTGTTATACTACTATAAATAGTTAATTAGATGAAATAAATTTCTATAACTATACAAGTTAATATATCTTTAGATTTAAATAATTAACTATCTGATAGAATGAAAATAGTTTACTTTTTATTTAAAATAAATCCAACGATGTTTAATATTCTTTTAAAAACAAGTTGATACTTCCCACTTGCTCGTCCTTTATACATGTGTATAGGTTTCATAAAATCTGAACCATATCTATATAATAAAGTGGAATTTACGTTATTAGTAACATAAACCTCTTTCTCATAAAAAATGCTTTTTTGTATTGGATATACTAAATTACAAGGGATATGGTCGCACTCTTTTTTAGATGATAATAATAAAATGTTATTTTCAATCTTGTGAACACAATAACAATCTACATGTCTTTTTCTGGAAAATATATTATCCGCTGAATTATATATTCGAAACCATTTTATACCATTGCCATTATCTTTTTCTTCAAAACTAAAATTAGTATTATTACGACAGGCTTCTTTCAATGTTATTAATGCCAAAGCTCCATATGTTATATCAATTGTTATATCCGCATCAGTATCATATAATATAATTGATTTATCTCGATAATATCCAAGCAATGTTCCAAAATCTAACCAATAACTTATTTTATTTTTATTTAAAGTTTCTATTGTAAATAATAGCACTTCTTTAATATGATTTCTAACTATTATGGCTCTATAATAATTTAACTCTCTTATAATAAAAATAAGAGATATAAACGATAGTATACGACTCATTAAAAAAGATATATTAAAATAACTATAGACTATATTAAAAAATAAATATATAAAAATTATAACTAATAATTGTGTTATTTTTTTTAAAGGGCTAATAACTATCATATTAATAATATAAAATTGTATTATATTTAAATAGTTATAAATAATTTCATTAAGTTATAATAAACTCTGGACGAATACTTGGAGTTATAATAAGACATTATATGTTTACTTAAAATACAGCTATACTTGCACTTTCGTCTATTTTAATTATAGTACAGGTATTGGAAATTTACATTTATTCAACCATCTTAAAAAATTAGGATATGAAAATAATTTTTTTATAATAAAGAGGATTTTTACAATGTGGCATTGTATATGGCTACATAAGATAGTTGTTTTCAAATAATAGTCTCCCAATATGTATTAATACACTGTGGAAATAAATTTACTTAAGAAAACAACTATTTATAATACATTGGGTTGAGAGAAACAGCTTTAATATGATATGTGTTCAAATTTAGTTTAACTATAGTCAAAATTAAATATTTAAAATAATTAATATATTATAATGAAAATATTAATTATTAGATTGTCGGCAATTGGGGATGTTATACACGTTTTACCAAGTATAAATTTATTAAGACACTATTTTATAAATGATCATATATCGTGGGTTATATGTGATAAAGCATCTGATTTGATAGATACTAATCCGTTAATAAATAAAGTATATCGGGTGTCTAATAATTTTCCAAATTCGATAGTTAGTGATTATAAAACTATACGCGAATTATCAAAAATTGATTGGGATATTATTATTGATTATCATTTAATATTGAAATCATTCATTTTAAAACTATTTTTAAAAGGTCCAGTATATACATATTCCTATGAAGATTGTTATCGGTTGGAGGAAAAAATAAGTTATTGCTTATCAACACATAATGTTGGAAAAATATATGCCGAAAATAAAATAGTACGAAATATTCGTTTAACCGAATATGTTATAAAAAAATATAAAAATCTTCTTAATATAACATATGATTTAGATATTAAAAGATTTAAAATATATAAATTCTCTAATAAAGGAACTGATTGGTTAATTAATAATAATATATTAGATTTTGTGACAATATGTGTAAATTGTTGTGGGAAATCCCGTATGTGGAAAAAAGAGAAATGGATTAGTTTAATAAATCTATTAATTAAAAGTAATATTAATATTGTATTATTGGGACTGGATTATTCAGAAGATGGATTATATCTTAAAAACAAATTTATCAATAATAATAATGTGAAAATATCACCCCCATTATCTCTAACCGAATCCTGCCATATACTTGAAAAAACAAAATTGTTAATTGCTATTGATAGTTCTATATTACATTTATCAAACTATATTTCCACTAAAACATTGGGGTTGTTTGGTCCAACGTGTGCTATATATAATGGTTCATACTATCCTAATTTTAATTATATTCAGTCCCCTTCGAGTAAAAATTTTATAAATCATAAAAATTTAAAGGATAATAAATGTATAAATGATATAACTGCAAATAATGTGTTTGATATAATTTTAACTTTAATTTAGATATAAAAACTATTTCATAAAATAATAAATGATATGTATAATTACTATTGTTTTGGTGGTTTTTTTAAGTGTTCTATCACGATTTGTATATTATTCTAATAAAACGAATAGAGTTATAATTAGATTACCTAATCATATCGGCGATACATTGATGACATACCCTTTATTATTAGGATTACAGAAGTCAAATATAGATTTTATATGTATTGGACACGAATGATGTCAAGATTTATTTTCTGGAACAGATATAAAACTAATTGTTTCTAAAAATATAAAATATTACTCTTTCTACAAATTATTATATACTTTAAATCCCAAATATTCTATTTTATGCACTAGTTATTTATCAACAATTATACCTGCTAAATTAATTAGTTTAACAATTGGTAATAGTTATTTATGTGATCAAACTATTAAAATTAAAAAAACTGGACATCAGGTCCAAACATATTTTGATTTAGGTAAACAATTTATTGACCCAACAATACTCTTACATAATTTAACGGATAAAATCCCCTTCAATACTATAACTATTCAAAAAGCTGGGATAATTTTATCTAAACTAAATAAAGAATTTATAGTTATATGTCCATATGCTACAAATTTACATAAAAAGCTAAATAAAGAATGGCCTTATTGGAAAGAGTTTTGTAAAATATTTACAAAATATCAGATAATTATTCTAGTTTCTAAAAATGATTATATACGATGTCAACAAGATTTTCCTAATAATTTAATATTTTCAGAAGATTTACAAACAACCGCGTATATTATGACAAAGGCTAAATATGTGTTAGCAAATGATAGTGGTGCGATGCATTTAGCTTCTTTTTTTGGAGCAAATGTAATAGGATTATTTGGAATCACTGACATTGATAAAACAAGACCTTGGTATGGCAAATATATTGTTGGAAATAATGGATATTTTCCAGAAATAAAGAGTATAATACAATTATTAGATTAAATCCATTTTTTAATTGTATTTACTATCTTCTCAATACATAATTTATCAAAATCATTAAAATATATGAAGGCAACTAGATTTAAAATACTAGAAGTATTGATGAACAGAATAATCCTTTTCTTTTACTTCTGATTTTTGAACAATAAGAACTTTCTTTATTTGTTCCAGTTAAAATTATAAAAATTTTAGAATATATTATTAATAATACTACAATAATCATCAAGTTGAAACTTATTTTGATTTAGGTAAAATTTATTGAGCATTTAATAGTATTAATAATAGTTTTAGTTTGTGATTTACATATTTTTTATTTTTAATATGATATTAAAAATAGTATATTAACTATATTTAATATGATAATAAAAATAATTTTATTTTTAAATGTAATTGTTATTACATTTTTATACAGGTATTTGAATAAATATTTTAAGAAAAAATATACAAAAGATGAAAATATAATTTGTAAATATAATTTACATATAAAGCAAGCTCTACATAAAAATGTTATATTAAAATCACCTAACATAATACCACTAAATATATATCAAACATATGAAACGTTAAATTTACCTGGTGTAATGAAAGAAGCCCATACAATTTTAAAATCACAAAATCCAGAATTTATGGTTCATTTATATGATGATACTATGCGGAGGGAATTTATCAAGACTAATTTTAATACAGATGTTTTAAAGGCATATGACACATTAATTCCCGGAGCATTTAGGGCAGATTTATGGAGATATTGTATTATATATATTAAGGGAGGTATATATCTAGATATTAAATTTATCATAGATAGTAATACAAATTTAAAACTAATTGATTTCGTAGATAAGGAATATTTTGTTAGAGACTTCCCGGGCCCTAATAGAGAATTTATGTATAATGCACTTATGATTAGTAAACCTAAAAATAAAATATATTTAAAATGTATTGACCAAATTATCGAAAATACACAAAATAAATATACTAAAGAATGTTTAAATATTACTGGTCCGGGTGTTCTGGCAACTAGTATTTATAACAATATAGATATTTGTCAAAATATAGATTTAAAAAGTTTAAAACTTCAAGGGAGACGGAATATAGATACACATATTGTATATAATAATAAAAAATTTTTAATTAAACATAAAGGAAGGGCATATTATAAAGAAATAAAAAAATCTAATAGCAATTATTCAACATTATATAAAAATAAACAGGTTTATAATTAATATTAGATGCGATTATCCAAATTTTTATTTAAATAGTTACGATAATCCCCAATACCTTCCTCTAAAGTAAATTGAGGTTTATAATCAATATCATTTTCAATTGATGCCTCTGTATAATTTTGATAAAAATCATAAGGATTATCAAAATACTCTATTTTTAATTTTTTATTCATTTCTACGTTTAAAATAGTTACAATATCATTAAATGTTCTTGCTTTCCCAGTTCCAATATTATAGATTCCTGATTTTTTAGACAAAGCTGCTTTTATATTAGCATTTACAACATCCTTTACATATATAAAATCACGTTTTTGCTCACCATACTTAAATAATCTTGGATTTTTATCCTGATCCATTTGTTTAAATAATTGATAAATCATTGATGCCATATTACCTTTTTCATCTTCACCTGGACCATAAACATTAAAATACCGTAATCCTACTATATTTAATTCAGGATTTTTATTTTTAAAATCTAATGCCAACACATCCATTTTTAATTTGGATTCTCCATATATATTAGTAGGTTGTTCGTTATTTCCAACACAATTTGGGGGTGAAGAATTACCATATACAGCAGCGGATGAAGCATATACTAAAACGGCTTTATTTCTTTTAGTTATATCTAATATAGTTTTAAATGAATTCGTGTTTGTATCTAACATTAATGTTTCATCCATTACAGTTGTATCCACTAATGCTGCCTGGTGAAATATATAATCATATGAATATTGATTTAATTGATTTAAATCTAAATTATTTGTTAAATCGCCTTTTATAAATGTAATACTAGAATGTTCTAGTTTTTCTTTATCTAAAGAAAAATTATATAGTTTAACATTTTTAAAATTTATAAAATAGTTTAAAATATTGGATCCTATAAAACCAGAGCCCCCAGTTATTAAAATACTTTTATTATTAAACATTATATTATATAATTGTATTGTATTTAAATCCCTAAATCACAACGTTAAATAATTTATCAATAAAAATATAATATATTAAATTATTTAAATGAATTTTCGATCATTCCAGTTAGTTTATTATTTATAACAATAGGTATATACAAATAAGGTATTTTAGATATATCATACACTGATATTTCTAAATTATTAATATATTTAGGATTTTTGGTTATTATATCTTCAATATTTTCGACATTATTTCCATCTAATAAAAACTTTCTAATATTATGATCAGTTATTAATCCTATTATAGACATATCATTTTCTACTATGCAACTATATCCTACTTTATATTTAAACATATTCAAAATGATTGTATTAATATCATCTTTAAGAAAATTATAACAAGTTTCATTTAATGGAATTATAATATCTTTGACTTTTTTACTAAGTAAACCTATATTTCCTTTAGGATGATTATAATTATAGTTTTCTAAGGTAATTTTATTATCGTTCATTAAATAATATATTATAAAATTAAATATAATAGTAAAATTAGTAATACTTGTACAAGGTATTAAATTAAATTTTCCATCTATTTCAACTGTGTTATCAAAAACAAATGATTGATCGCAATAATCTATTAATTTAGCGTATTTATTTGTGGTTATCAAGAATTTGTTACTATTTTTAATATATTTAATATTATTTATAAGTTCATCTGTATTACCACTATTACTTATTATAATAATAGTATCTTTTTCACCAATACACCCAGTATCTCCATGAGTTAAATTAAGACAATTTAGATTAAAAGCAGGGTAATTAACAGACTTTAGTATATCCGCAAAATAAATAGCTAGTGGAATATTTTTACCAACACCTAAAATATAAATATTTCTTTTTGTGGATTTAATAATGGTTGTTATTTTTTTTATATTTTGTTCATTTATAGAATTAATAAAATTATTTGTATTTTGGATTAATAAGTGTTTTAAATCCATTATTAAATAATATAATATATTTATTATATTATTTATACATATTTCAAATTTTTGAACAATAGGTTATGGTAATAATCATAATTATTTAATACTTCTTTTGTTTTATTGATAATATTATCGTAATCTGTAAATATCATATGTTCTTTTAGAGGAAAGTTTTCCCATTTATAAGAATATTCTGAAATAACAATAATTTTATTAAAAATGCACCTGTTACATCTTATTTCCTCAAAAATTGTATAATCTGTAAAATGATGAACATTTATTAAAATTTTTGATCTAAATAATAGTTTATCCCTTTCATACACCCAGCCTTTAATATCTACTACATCTTTAAAATTATTAATTAGTAAGTTATAAATATGACTTCTTCTTGATACACATTCTTCAGATTTAAAACTAATTGTTGATATATCTATATTTTTTTCAAAATTATATATTTCATTTTTATATATTCCATAAGGTAACAACATAGATTTAATATTATTATTTTTTAATAATTCTATGTTTGCATAACTGTAATCACATAATGTAATATTTTTACAATTATTTTTATCTATTGATAATAAATTATTTAATACTATTTTTCTACTTACTTGTTCAATATTAATTATGATAAAGTTATAATCAAAATTATTAAGTGTTAATAACATGTTATTTGGATCTATTGAAGAATTATAGATAATAATAATTTTATCATTTATAGGGGTTCCTAACGATTTTAACGCTCTTTTAAAGTTAAAAATATTATTTTTTTTAGTATGGTATTTAAGAAATATTAATTTATTACATTTTTTAACTATATCTAAACTGTTTATATACTCATTACATAAATTATAACTTGAATCACCTTTTATACCATATGATAAAATATAAATATTATAGTTAGATTTATTGTCTATTAAAATAGTTTTATTTTTAATTTTTATATAACGATTATAATATTTTATTCCTAAAAATATTATTAAATAATGTAGTATATATATAAAATCAATCATTTAGATATGATATATATATTATTTATATTATATATATCATATCTAAACAATTTATGAGAAAGAAAATTTCAGAGAAATAGTTGTAATAATAATTTACATTTAATAAATCCTGAAATACCTAGAATTTAGAAATATGCTAATATAAAATTCATAAATTTTCCACATAGTGAATTTTTAATTACAAATAACAACATTAAAATTACCCAAATGGTCCCATACGATTATATCTGGATTTAAGATTTTTAATATACCTCTAACAGCTGAATATACAAATTATTTCTTCTTCTTAATATCCAAAATTTCATTATATTATGTTATATAATGAAATTTTCTTTTACAATATTAAGAAATGTAATTTACTATGGAATAAATGTTATGATTCAATAAGATTATTTTATAAAAATATAGGGATATATATAATAGATGATAACTCATCTTACACACCTAAAAGACTTGGTATTAAATTAATAAATACTACTATAATCAATAGCGAATTTCTAGAAAGAGGCGAATTACTTCCATACTATTATTTTTATAATAGCACAGAACTATTAAATTTTAGTAAAGAAAAACTATTTACAATTACGGTGTATGCTTTGGAGGTATGTCGATTATTAATATAAATTATTTGTGTATCATTTTTAATAATAATAATTATTTTAATATTTTATTAAAGAAAATAGATTGTCGAGATAGAATAATGGATTTTGAAAGAATTATTGGTCTATTATTAACATATTATCATACTAAAACTATTACTGGTGACATTCAAAAAGATCAAGTATGGGGTAGAAACTTAGACAACTATTTAGATACCAATAATAAAGATAAGAATATGTATAAAGTATGGAGTGGAAGATAATATTTCTATTAATTGGTGTTTTGAATATCTAAAAGCTGGTTTACTAGTGATTATGTTTTATACTAATTTGATTCGGCTATCCTTCATTAGCATTTTGATTATAGTTGTCAAATTCGGTACTAATTTGATTCGGGTATCCTTCATTAGCATTTTGATTATAGTTGTCAAATTCGGTACTAATCTTATTAGATGTAGTTGAATCATTTATTAATTCAGTTATTTTTGTATTAAAATTTTCATTTATGTTCCAACCTAAATCTTTTAGTTTTTTATTACTGATAAAATATCTTTTATCATTAAAAGGTCGATCTTCTACATATTCTATCCATTTATGATAATTATCAGTATGTTTAATTAATTTTATTAATAGTTTAGCGAATTCTAAAACTGTATAACCCATATTTTCATCACAGCCAATATTATATATTTCTCCCACAACACCTTTTTCTAATATAATTTCGAACGCATTTGCGGTATCATTTGAATGTAAAAAATCTCTAAAATTACTACCATCGCCTTGTATTGTTACTTTCTTATTTTCTTTTAATAACTTAATAAATTTAGGTATCAGTTTTTCTGGATATTGGTTGGGACCAAATACATTATTCCCTCTTGTTATTATAATAGGTAATTTAAATGACTGGTAGTATGATTGTGCTAAAAGCTCTGCCGCAGATTTTGTAGCCGCATATGGATTAGTTGGACACAATATACTTTGTTCTGTTTTTTGTTTTTCATCCATATTTAGCATAGATTCTCCATAAACTTCATCTGTGGAGACATGAATCATTTTTTTTATTTTTCCATATTTTCGACAGCATTCTAATAATGTGTGTGTTCCTAAGATATTATCTTTAGTAAACTGTAAAGAATCTTCGAATGAATTTTGAACATGTGATTGGGCTGCGAAATGTATAATATATTCTATATTATAATTATTTAGAACATAATCTATTAAATCGGCTGAACAAATATTACCTTTTATGAATTTATAATTTTTAGAATTTCTAATATCTTTATTTATATTATTTTCATCGGCGCTATAATACATTGCATCTATGTTTATAATTTCATAGGCATTTTTATAAAAAATTCTATTTATAAAATTTGATCCAATAAATCCACATCCGCCCGTAATTAATATTTTATTCATATAAATTATATTAGATTTTTATTTTATTTTCTTATTATAATTTATATATGAAAATTAAGTTATTAAGATTATTAAGTAAAAAATATAGGAAAGAACATAGGAAGACAAATAATAAATTATGGGTCCATTGCGATGATATAAATAAAATTGTCAAAGAAAAAAAAAATGAAGAATTGGTAAATAATAAATTATGGGTCCATTGCGATGATATAAATAAAATTGTCAAAGAAAAAAAAAATGAAGAATTGGTAAATAATAAATTATGGGTCCATTTCCATTGCGATGATATAGATAAAATTGATGAAATATATGTAAACTATATAGAAAATATAATGAAAAAATATAGTGTGATTGTTACTTATTCGGAAGGGGTTAATATTCCAAATTATAAATTTATGATATTAAAAATAAAAAACAAAGGGATGGATATAGATGCTGTACATTTTGTTAAAAAATTTTTAAATGAAAGAGAAATAACATATGAAGATATTTTAACATATAATAATCCTGAATTAGAATATTTTAATAAACTTTATAATGAAAAATTTATAGATATAGAAACAAAAAAACTGAATAATAATATTATTTATGAAAATGACATTAGTAAAACAACTCTTGATGATTATGAATTAAATTTAACTAATACTTATAAAATCGATTTTAAATTTAAAATATTACCTATTAATGAACTTAAAATAATAAAAGATTTTATTTTGGTTATCGATTTTCCAAATATTGGTGGTGGTACAACTATCTTTCTAAATAAAATTATATCTAAATTTAAAAAATATAATACTTTTTTAATAATGAGAAATACGGATTTTAAAACTACTGAAAACAAAATTGCTTTATATTTAAATGATGAATATGAAATACTTGAAAAATTTAGTGTTAGAGAAACAGAATTATTTTTAAATAATAATTTTAATAAAATACAAAAAATATTTGTAAATCATACATTGGATTTTAATCAAGATCTTTTAAATACAATTTTAGAATTTGATAAAGAAAAATATTTTATAACACACGACTTTTATAGTATCGGTGATAATCCTCAACCATATATAAGTGGTATCAATGAATGTAAACCTAAAAAATATTTAAATAAATTTTCTTGTATTATAACCCAAAATGAATGCAATTTAAGTTTATTTTCCAAATTTATTTATAATAAGAATTGTGATATTATTATATCAAATTTACCTGATTATAAAAATAAAGCTACTTTAATAAAAACTAAAAATACTAAAATTGTAATTGGAATAATTGGGAATATATCTGAAATCAAAGGTGGTGATATTTTATATAAAATATCACAATATATTCTATATTATCCTAATATTAAATTAATAGTATTTGGAGGAGTTAGTTCAATTTATAAAAAACATCTAGAATCATATCCTTATTCCAATATCAGTGAGTTAAATGATTTATTAATTCAATATTCTCCAAATATTTTATTAGAAACTTCAATATGGCCAGAAACTTATTCTTATACATTAACATTGAGTATGATAACCGATTTACCAATTTTATTTTTAAAAAAAACGAGTCAATTTACTGTTGAAAACAGATTATCTAAATATGAAAAGGCTCATTCATTTAAGAATTTATTTGAATTATTATTATTAGTTTTTAAACATAAACAAGATTTTTTTTATACAATCGAAAATAATATATATTATAATTCATTTTGGAATAAACTATTTAATAGTGATAATAAACTATTTAATAGTGATAATAAACTATTTAATAGTGATAATAAACTATTTAATAGTGATAATAAATTTTTTGGAAAATATATTGAAAATATAATTATTATAACATCTAAAATATATATTTCTAATGAACAATATACATATTCTAATATTCGTTCTATCTATACAACCGAAGAACGCTTAACACAAACGATTGAGACTATAAATAGTATCCGGTTATATTTTCACGATAAGGATTATTGTATATTATTAATTGATAATTCAAAATTTAATGACGTGGAATATAATTTATTAAATGAAAAAGTTGATATTTTATTAACAGTGGGTGATATACAAAATATAGATTATTATACAGATAAGACTAATATTAAAGGTGTAGGTGAGGCAGCACAGCAGGCCCAGGCCAATTCTTATTTAATAGAGAAAAAAATATCATTTAAAAATTTGTTTAAAATTTCTGGTAGATATTTATTGAATAATAATTTTGTATTTGATAGATTTAACAATGATAAAAATATATTTAAATTAGCAAAAGAAGTAATTAAAAAAAACCCCCACGTGACTAATTATTATTACACATCCTTATATAAAATTTCATATAATTATTTTAAAGAATATTGTAAAGTAATTAATTTATTATATTTAAATGAAAGTATTCTTAGCAATCCAAAATCTTTTGGTTATGAACAAGAACTACCATTATTATTACAAAATGCGCTGGGAAAAGATAATATGTATACAACAATTGAAACATTAGGACTTACTCAAAATATTTCTGTATGGAATAAATCAAAATATCAAGAGCAATTATATATTTAGGTCTGTCTATATTAAACATTATAATATAGACAGACAGAATGAATTTAATCAATATTAAATCTTAATATTGATAAGTCAAATATTAAGTCTGGTTGAAATGTCTTTATTATAGTATGATTATACGTAAACACTTCTTTAATCATTACACATTCTTTAAATGTTTTAAATAAAATTGGTATTAATGAACATGTGTATGAATCATAATAAATAAGCACTTTTTTATTATTATCAGAATTTTTATTAATATTTCTTAAAATATTTTCACTTATTATCGTCCAATTAACTTCATCATCTTTATCAATAATAATTTCTCGAAGTGATAATTTATCAATAATAGAAAATAAAGTATAATAATTAATAATTTTACCATATTTATTTGTATAAATATTTTCCATAGGAGCACTATAAACAACCTCGTTTTCAAATTTCATATTCTGTATTTTATTTTGATCAATATTGATATTCCACAACAAATCACCATAACAATACCAACCAACTGGGTTTTTTTGCTCTACTTTCAATTCAGATTCTTGCAATGAAACCGTAATTTTGTCAATTACTGTTTCATTTATCATATTTATAAATCTTTTAAATAATTTTAATGTGCCTTTCAAATTCATATGAGTATCATGTTTATAAAAATCAGATTTATTAATAATATCTATATTTAAAAAAATCCGCTCATTATTAATTAAATTTTTGAAACAGTTATCATTAATTTTATTAACAACATAATTTGGTAAAAATTCTTTTAATAATATATGTTTGTCTGGATATAACAAACAAAAGTAGTTGTCAGGTAAGTTATTGAATCTTTTAGATAAACAATAAGTATCGTTATTTATATATTTTTCATATCCTTTATTGGTGTCGTTTTGTAAAATAAAATAATCATTTTTAATCATCAAACTTTTATCCGTGTCGATTTTTAACCTCCATTTATGTAGGTATTTACACAATTCATTACGATTTAATAGAAAATTTAAAAATTTACATTTCGTACTCAAAAAATTATATACATACTTGGGCAAATAATATTTATCTATAAATAAATCATATATTTTTTTGTAAGGTTTATTAGTTGATGAATTGAATGACATCACTCCTGAGTTTAAAAAATTTTTATCATTCATAATATTTGATAAAATATAACCAATATTACCAATATCTCTAAATTTTGTAATATAAAAATCTATATCACTTGTTTCAAGAATAAAATAGCCCGCTTTCTTTATAAAACTGGATAGTTTTATATCTGTAAATAACTCAAAAAAATTATTTGGATCTTCATCACAGCTTAAATAATAATTATTGAAATAGTTTATATATTTATATACATTATTAATATCAAAATCGTTAGTATTCTTCACAAAATCTAATTTCAGAGGTATGTGCCAACTTCTATAATTTTGAAAAAATGATGAAATTTGTTGTTCTATAATTTCACGCCAAGAACCCAATATTTTTAATTTCTTTAATTTGGGATTATTTTTTCGATAATTTATTTGTAATTTAATATAATCTTCAAGTTCGATTCCTGTATTTTGACATATAGGACCCGGATTCTTAAAAAAATATTTATTATGTGTATACCATGTTTTATAACCATTCTTTATTAATAACTGTTGATATGTATTACCACCGCCTTTAGGTGAAGAATATATTAATACGTCTATTGGGTCGTTCCGATTAAACATAATATCTAGAGTATATTATTTAATTTATCCAAGCGAATTTCATTATTAATACTATTTATAATAATTACTTTTAAATTTAATGAATTTATAATTTTTTCAAATAAAGCGATGTTTTCGTGCATATAAGATTCTGATTTTAAAATATATACTTTTTGTATTTTCTTTTAAATATACCAAGTTTGTTAATGCGCCACCCCACGTAATTACAACTATACAAGCATCTCTTATTGTATTAATGAGAGATTCTAACTGTATAATTGTGGAAAAATTACAGGTATTTTGGTGTTGAATTATATATAAAAGATACATTACAATTAATATGATGAGTTTAGTTTTCTATGAAATTTATTTCAGTGAATTACATTTTCGAACATTATACCGATAAAGATTTAAAATTATTAATAATTCAAAGTTAAGTCTAAAAATATAATTTAAATAGGTTATTGCATCCATCTTCAAACTTTATTTGAATAACCCAACCAAAACACGTAATTTATGGTTACTAATATAATAACGATCGTCATTATAGGCTCGATCTTCAATATAAGTAATAGCTGATAATATAAGTAATAGCTGATCTTGTTAGTTTTTACACAAACAAGATTAAAGAGAATAATATACATTTTTAGAGGATTTACATATAGTGTAAGGTTAACACCAGAGAGTTTGAACAGTCAAATTAACGTTCTTCAGTACCAGTCCAACGTTGTCCTTTTGGTAACCCGTAACCTTTTGGTTGGGGTAACCGCTTCATTCTTTGCGGGGAGTCTTGCACAAAGTTGGCCATGAACGAAATATAAGTGGAATCAACGGATTGCAAGGAACTCCTAATTAGGGATTATAAACCTTAATAATTTAGTATAAATGCGTTATACCATGCATCTGGATAATGTTTATGGTATTCTACTTCATTTATTTAGGAATATAACTTAATTTATAATTAATTAACATCTCTTTAACTGAATCTTTAATATTTTTAACATTTGGATACAAAGATTCTAATTTTGATGTATCTAAATAATTGTTTGACCTGTCACTAGCCAATATTTTACTTTGTTCTTCCGGTGTAAAATTTTTCCAACTAAAATTTGGGTCTACGATTTCTTTAAACATTTCTAAAATTTCATTATGAGCGATTAACCCCGGATTTGTAAGATTCATTGTTCCGGTTATGCCAATTTTTACCATATCTAAAGCCAAAGGAAGTAGTTCAGGTAGCACTGTCATCGAGTTTGGAATACTACATATTTTTTCATAGGTGGTAATTTTAGTAATAAAATTTCTAGTAGTTTGTTCTCCTGTAATTGGCATTCTAATTCTTAAGTTTAAAACATTATTTCCAAAAAATGTCATTAATCTATCTGTAAACCCCTTTACGATAGAGTATGAAGAACCAAAAAAATTTGGTGATGAATCTTCGTCAAATCCATTTTCTTCTTTCCCAAAAGGATGGCTATCATCAAATTTAAATATACACCCGGTTCCCAAATAAGTAAAATGAATATTATGTTTCATTGATATGAAAGCCAATACTAAGGGAGAATATAAATTATCTTTGATATTTTCTGTTAATTTTCCAGGTTGTTCTAAATAATCAATTGTAGAATAAACCGTGTCTTCAATTTTACCGTGTGTTCTTCCAATAAAACTTAAAATTCTATCAGGTTTTAAATTAATAATTTCATCTTCTATATCTTTTTCGTTATCACATCTATTTTCAGATTTTATAATAATATTTTCTTTATCTTTTTCAAGAATCGCAACAACTTGTTGACCAATCCAACCTTTTGAACCATAAATTAAATATTTCATTATATTGTATAAAATAAATTTAAATACTATTTTTAACTTAAACACCGAATAATAAAATTTATAAAAAATAATTAATCTATTTATTTAAAAAGATAAATAGATTAGAATTTATAATGACAACCGTTGATCTTTTTAAAACCCTTAAAAACAATTTTTTCATTATATGTGGTCCAAACGTTATTGAATCTAGGGAGCATGTCTTTAAAATGTGTAGGAGCATAAAATCTATTTTAGAACCTCTTAATATACCGTTTGTCTTTAAAGTGAGTTTTGATAAAGCCAACCGAACCTCTCTCTCTAGTTATAGAGGTATCGCTTTAGAAGAAGCAAGTGAAATATTTAGAGATTTAAAACAAGAATTAGGAGTATATATTATAACTGATATACACGAAAGCTATCAAATAGATTTAATCAAAGATTACGTCGACATAATCCAAATCCCTGCTTTTCTTTGTAGGCAAACAGATCTTTTAATAGCAGCCGGGAACTCCCAAAAAATAATCCATATTAAAAAAGGGCAATTTTGTGGAGCTGAAACAATGCACCATTGTGTAAAAAAAATATTATCTACTGGGAATAACCGTATTCTGCTATGTGAAAGAGGTAATATGTTTGGCTACAATGATTTAGTTGTGGACCCAAGAAATTTAATAAGATTACAAAGTCCAGATAATCTGGTAACAATGGATATTACACATTGTTTACAGAAACCAGGCGGAATAAATGTAAATGGGACTGTTTGTTCGGGTGGAGAACGGTATTTAATACCTCATATGGGAAGAATGGCCGTTACTCTTGGAGTAAATGGTATATTTATGGAAGTCCACGACAACCCAGATAAATCGCTTTGCGATGCCCCTACACAATTTCCTCTAAATAAATTGGGAGATTTTGTTAGAGAACTTATTAATATAAGAAAAGTAGTAGAAAATAATAGCAATGTAGAAATTTTTTAATTCACTATAAATTATAGATAATTTAGATTAATATATAATTCTGATCTAGTTGAACCGTCCATACCCATATTAATTCCTAAATAATTTATTTAATTTTTCTGCTTAATAGGTGTACCCTTGAAACTGATACACCATCTACACTTACTAAATACCTCCTCAATTCTAAGTTTAAATTATTATTAATTAGTAACCATTATTATTAATTAGTAACCATTATATCGTGAATATCATTCATTAACGACTTATAAACATCTTTCTCCACAATAAAAGATATGCTTAAATTACTGGAAGAAAAATGAGTAATATGTATATGATATCGTTTAACAATTTGGAATAATGTATCAAAAGCAATTGAATTACCAACAACACTAATAATATTTGAATCTATAATCATCTGGACTCCATACTTGGTCAAGAGTTTTGATTTTAATTTCTCCAATATTTCTATATTGTTACATGGGGTTGTACAACTAAGAACGAATTGTGATGTCGTTATTATAGTTACAAGAACTCCTAAATCAGCAAAATCTTTAAAAATATCATAGATAAAACCATAATTATTCCACATATTTACTGTTTTGATATGAAATATTGTTACCATACTTTCATTTGTAATTATCATATCTTTACTTAATTGACTATTTATAATGGTTCCCTCCGACCCAGGATTATATGTATTTTTAACATGTAGTTCAATATTTTTATCCTTAGCTGGTTGAATACTATATGGATGTAAAATATTGGCTCCACAAGAAGCCAATTCCTGAGCTATATTATAATTAATAGTATTTATTAGTTTGGCATTTTTGACAAGTCTGGGATCCGAACTTAATACACCATCCACATCAGTATAGATAAATACTTTTTTAGAATCTAACGCATTTCCAACAAGTGTAGCAGTTGTATCACTCCCTCCCCTGGATAATAAAACTGTTTTACCCTCTTTATCACTTGCTATAAACCCCTGCATAATAATAATATTAAGTTCCCCAGTATATTTAAAAAAAAAATCCCGAACACATATAAATCCATTATTTAGTTTTTTTATTATTAAACGAGAATCGATTACAGGATAATCTATATATAAACTTAGTATAAGTGTAGATAAAATCTCTCCATAAGCTATTTTTAAATTATTATCCCCACTATTTAAAAATAAATGCTTCAATTTACTATACTCATTTTCTAAAATACTTAGTTTGGATTGATCTAAACCTAAATTCTTAGCAAGATTGGAATATTTATTAGTAATAGCCTGATAGTTCTCTTCACAATAGTTTTCAGTTAAACTAATTAGTCTGTTTGTTACAGTATCCATAGCCGATAAAACTATCACTATATTTTTCGTATCCCTAGTTTCAATTATATGTTTTATCAAATCAAATCCGGTTTTAGTGATAGATGTTCCACCAAATTTATATATTTCCCACATATATATATATTAAAATATAGTATTTTAATGTAATACTATATTTTAAAGTAGTAATTAATTCCAGATAATCTACAATTTTAGATAATTTGCTCATAATTATGTAGTGAATCATACATTTCATCTGATAAAGTATATGGTATTAAATACGCATTAGTGTCATTTTGTAATATATTTGTATTAATCGTGTCATTTTGTAACATATTAGGATTAGCAGTGTCATTTTGTAGCATATTTGATTGCATATTTTGCGCTCCTCCTAGGTCTTTTTCCTTTAATTGATTATTTTCAACAATCGAGGTGTTGTTTGATGGTATATTTGAGTCATTTATATCTAATGACTGCCTTGGACCAATCATATAGCTAATATCTAATGACTGTGTTGGATCAATTGTATTGTCAATATCTAATGCCTGGGTTGGAACAACAGTATTGTCAATATATCGTGAACGTCGCGTATACACTGGTTTATGATAATTGGATAAAACGGCCTCTTTAATATTCTCTTTCTTTTTTTTTATTATCACAATTATAACAATAAATATTATAACTATAATAACAAATATTATATAAATAACATATTTATTATTTTTTTTGGTTGCCATTATCTCCAATGGATTAATTATTAAAGAAGTTGTAGTAGTTGAAGTTACTGATGTAGATGAATTTCCCGTTGATGAATTTCCCGTTGATGAAGTTAATGTAGATGAAGTTATTGTAGTTGAAATTGTTGAGGTTACTCTAGTTGCTCTAGTTCTAGTTCCCGTAGTTATAGATGTACTTGTAACTATTAGAGAAGGTTGTGCTACTATTTTATAATAATATACACTATTAGATCCATTTTTAAATTCTATATTTGTATCTCCTATAATATGACTGGTTATCTGGCATTGATCAAAATTTTCCATATAATTAATAGATTGACAACTAGGACGCTGAATACATAAAGAAGCACATAATTCCACACTCCCTACATCATTATATACATTCATATTATTTCCCACTATATAACCTCTCAATGGTCCATTAAATAATTCTAATGGGGATGTATCGCACTCAGCTTCGTCACTACTATCATTACAATCATTAACGCCATTACATATTAAAGATAACGATATACATCGCTGTTTATCATCGCATCCATATTCTTTATTTTTGCATTTTAAACTATTAACATCGTTAAACATTAAACTATTTATTAGAAATATATTTATTAAAAATTTAATATTATAACACTTAGATGATATCATTAGTAAAATTTAAATTTTTAAAAATGGATTATCAAATTTTTTTAAAACGGACGTGACAAGCACGGTTCTGGATTATTATATCTTAGACACTTTTCATAATTATCTATAAAAATTTTACACCCAGTATCATTTACACCTCCAATACAATCCTTATACATATTTATACACGATGTATGATTATATTGGGATATTGTTTGTATGCTCGAATCATTATTACCTATCCCTATTTTTAAATTGAGTTTTCCAACACCTCCTATACTTGTAGAGTTATTTTTAAGAGGTGTTGATTTAGTATGCCCACTTGATTTTATATCCATTATATATTATAGATGTATTATTTTAGGTCATAATTATATAATTGTTTTATTCTCACAAATTCAACAATATCCCCATATTTTTTAAATAAATTAATCTTTATCTTATTAAAAAGTGTTTTTTGTTTTGGAGTTAAAGATTTTATTTTATCTTTTACAAAATCGGATTTTACAATAGTTTTAAATCCTTCGATCGGATCGGAATGACCACTAAAACTTGTTTTATCTAGTATAGTTAATGTATCGGATTCAGAATTTGTTAATGGATACATAATACTAAAGGGATCGTATTCAATTCTTATTAATGTAAATATTATCCAATTATAATAATTAATAAAAAGTTTATCTATACCAATCCCATCCATATATAATAATCCCATACTTTCCACAAATTCTAAAAATTCGTTATAATGAGTTTTAAGCCAATCAGCATTATTATTGTAGGACCCTTTATTAATAACAGCTAAAAGCCATATATTATCTGGAAAAATGGTCTCTATTATTTCTTTCATTTTCCACCCTAATTTTCTTGCTATACGGTAGAATTTTAATTTTTTACTTTTAATATTCTCCAATGTATCGCAAATTTCACTGTAAAAATTGACATAATGAGCACTTTCTGAAGATTTAATAGAATAATGTAATACATAACGTTCATTATTTGGATCTGGTATACCTAAACAATTAAATTCTAACATAGCAGCAACCCATAAATCGTGATTACCATATTTTTCTTTTGGATCTAACTTGGTAAGTGACGCAAAAAATCTCCAAGGCATACCATCAATTTCGTGCTCAACTGTGTATACAAATTCTGGGAATAGTTTTGTAATTGTATTAAAATACTCTACGGGAGCATGATTTGTAGGTAAATTAGTTATTTCGATTAATGTTGATAAACGACCACCCTCTAAAACTAAAAATAAATTAAATAAAATATTTAATTTATTTTCTATAATGGAACCATTTGCTCTTTCTATAAAATCCATAATATAATTATATTATATTATATTATTATTATCATTTATTATTATTATTATCATTTATCATTATTATTATTTAGGACACATCAATGTATTTTCTATCCATAAATCCTTTTCTTTCCAACGTTCAAACAACCAATTATCATTATATACAATATCTTCCAATTTATATTCCTTTATATCTACATATATTTTAAGAGTGTTTTTAGTAAGAGCATCTAAAATAGCTAATTCTCCTAAAACTCGCTCCCCATTTGATATATACACGGCCGTAATATCATAAATATATCTGATCTCATCCTTAAAATTTTCTAACAAGATATTATAAATACCTATTTTAGGTGATAATAAATTCTTATATTTATCCTTGGATACTGCTGTTTGGCTATTATAGGTGCTTTCCTGATAAATTATGCCCTCTGGAAATAGGATAATTTGTACAGTATCTTTGCTCGTTTTCCATTTATTTCTTATTGTTCTAAAAGTGCTTACATCATTCTTTAAATTTTGTGAAACTAGGAGAGATCCGTGTAATTTCAGCGTTGAATTTTGAATTTTTCTACTTGATATTCGTGAAACTGTTCTTAAATCATTCCAAGTAAAATCACTATTTTCCAACAGTTTACTTAGTATAAAATTATCTAGTATTGAATTATGATTCATTAATATTAAATTAAATTTTTCTTTTTTAATATGTATTGGATTATTTATTATTATATTATCATACGCTTTAATAGTTTTAGATATACTATTTCCAAAACTTATATAATTTATATACCACTTAATCCTCATTACATCCGTTTTTGTATAAAACATATTTAAAAACGGTGTTAAATATAGATACAAATATACTAAAATACAGCAAAAAACTATATAATTTTTTTTAAATAAAAAGTATATAGTATATAACATATTATTATAAAGTTATTTTTTAATAATATGTTTTATACGTCAAATATATCTATTTTATTATACCAAACTATTTACGGGTAATTCGGTAGTAGCACTACTGGGATTAGAACGAGTGTCAGCATTTGTGTCAGCATTTGTGTCAGCATTAGTGTCATTACGAGTGTTAGAACCAGTGTTAGAACTAGGTTCTCCATTGCCATTACCACGTACTTTAGTGTGAATACCGGTTTCGTTTATAGAAGGATTATCTAAATATTTGTCTAATTTCCCCATTTCTATATCTTCAAAAAACAGATCTTCATCTATACTTTTTTTACCACAACAACTTTCTTTTTTTTTATATTTATTGGGTATATATTTGTATTTCCGTGTTAATTCGATTTCATCGTTCACACATTTTTCTTTCAAATAATATAGTTTATATTTTTGCTTGTAGTAAATTGCATCAGTATATTTGAGTAAATTATCAAATTGGGTGCGTATAGTAATATAATTATCAAAGATCTCATTTTCGTAATTAGATACTATGTTTTTCCAATCATCCAGATTCGTTTGGGAAATATAAAAGTTTTCCATTTGGTCGTTTGTTTTAACAAATTTATTAATAATAAAGCTGTGATTTTCTCTACATTTCGATATTTCCTCCTTTGTATCCTCTAACTTTAAAAATCGTAGTATAGCGATCGATAATGTAATATAAGTGGCTAATATAATCGACACAATATCCCAAGCAACATCTTCCAATTTAAACTGTGCTTTTAATGTTTCTATAAATGTTATCATAGTTGATACAATTATTACACTTATATGTACAAAATTTATTTTATAATTTAAATTATCATACTTAAAAGAGAGTATTGCCTTATTTTTTTTGGTATGCCGTCTTAAATCACGCAATTTAGAAATTAAATCTACTTGTTTTCCCTTTTCTTTTTGAACTTCACTCATTAAAATCTATATTATAAATTATGTTTAATATAGTATTACGCTCTGTTAAACACGATCTGTTATTAACGCTGTTATTACGCACTGTTATAAAAACCACCTTATTCTAATTTGTGTTCAACTAATTTAGTCAATCTATCTATATTATTATTTAATTCTTCTATTTTATCCTGTTGCTCTTTATATAAAATAACTAACGTATCATTAGATTCGCTATTATTTGTAATATACCTAGTTTCGCTATTATTAGTTAGATACCGATATGCTGAATACAAGCCATATGATGTTTGTTTTAGTATCCAAAAACTGGCTCCCAAACCTATATCTAACACCGTATTCGTTAAAAAAAAAATCATTATATACTATATTATACTATTTATATATTTAAATTATAATCGGAATCGGAATCGGAATCAGAATCGGAATCGGAATAGGAATGGGAAACAGATTGCGATGTATTTCCACCTCTAGGGACATTAGGGGTTATAGAATCCGGTTTGGTTTGCTTAAACCATTGTGTTATCTCTTTGCTTTTTGTGCGTTGGTTTTCTAAAACTCTAAGAAATGTCCCAAATAATAAACTGCCCGCCTCAGCCTGTTTCTTTTCTAATACCTTTTTAGTAGCATCCAAACGGTCTTTTCCCTGTTTTAAATATTTTTGCATTAATGCGTCATAATCCGTATTTCCCCTATAATTTGACATTTCTTCTAAACACAACCCATATATTTGACAAACAGGTTTCATTATTTGATTTGTAATGTAGAATTGATAATTCGCTTTAAGACCCATTTTAACTATATAATCAGGATGCTCTATCTTATCACCTTGTAAAATAGTACCTTTAAATTTTTTTTCATCTATCTCTACATATATATAAGGTATTCTATCATTCACTTGGGGTTTATTCCCTGGATCTCGTTCGCCAATTCGATCCGCCAAAACCTTATGAGCTTGTCTGTCTGGATCCTTGTAATGTGAAGCCAGGGTCTTCGTGATAATTAAAGCATCTAAGCCAAATTTCCCATCAATTAATTGTCTTATAGTCTTTTCTAGAAACACAATAGATGGTTGTATTTGCTGTGTTTTCATAATAATATCAATTATACCCCCAAAAATTACTTTAACAATTGGAGCATTATCGCGTCTCTTAGTAACAATACCCATAGAGGTTTGTTCATATTTATCAACATCAAATTCATATTTATTACCTACATATCTTTTTTTAGTAAATAGGATAAACGGCCAAAATGTTTTCTCATATTCCAAATCCTGTGGGGCTAATAATTGCTTTTTAATACCTTTTTCAGCGATTTGTGCTAATTTAATGGTTTCTTTTAAGGCAGCTTTTCCAATTAATTTATTCCCTAAAGAATCTCTACAATCAAATCGAATAAAGACACTGTCAGTATCTCCATAAATAGTCTTATTTTTCAAATAAATCTTCTCCCCATTATCTAATATCTTTTCAAAATTTGTTTGATCCTCACAATAATTCTGGGCAAGCTCCAGTTGTTGTCTACCTATAGATGTTGTTGAAGCAGCAATATCTTTATAATAAAGGTCCCCTACTCGTGCCCCAAGTTGACCATAAAGGGAATTCGCTGTTATTTTAAAGGCCAGTTGCAAACCATCCAGAACATTCTTTTCAAACTTCGTATATGTATCCTTTATTTCTGCTATATCAATCCTATTAATATTTATTTTAATGTCTGGATTTTGAAGTTCAACATCCTCCTTATTTTCAATTAATATCCCCGAATATGATTTACCATTTGTTAAAACAACCGTTTTATACTTAATCTTTTTTCGCGTCGATTTCCGTGCGCTTAATAAATGTTCCAACGTTTTGGGTATTAACCCCATTTCTTCGCCATATTTAACATATCGAACTGTTTTTTCGCCTGTTTTAATCTTTTCTTTAATTGAACCAGCGGGTGTATAAACTATTCTAAAAGTATCATAGGTTACATCATAATAAGAATAGCCTAAATCTTCAATACGTTTAGCACCTTCCTCACCAAGCCATTTTTCATCCTCACATATAGTCTCGTGTGATAAATTGCCCATAATCATAGAATTAGGATATAGGGAAGCATAATCCAAAACAGCAATGGGGTCATCTTTATAAATACCAGGATAAGGAGGCAATACAACTGCTCCTTCAAATTTTTCATTATTGGATAAATCCTTATACAAATATGGTAATAAATAGTCTTCTTTTTTCAATATGTTCGAAACTAAACTTAAAATTTTAACACCTTGTCCACGATGTATGCTCCAACTGAACGGAATTAAGCATACATTAGCCATACCGATACTATTTGTAATTAATTCCAGTTTTAACAATAATTCGATACATAGGATAACATCCATATAACAATATTTGGCGATAATGCTTCTATCTTTAGAAGTCCCCTTTTGTAACCTAAAGATATCCTGTGGAGTTACATCATCTTTCCCTAAACACCAAATATATTTCTTATTTATAATATCTAAATCGATTACATTATTAATACTAAATGTATTATTTTTAATAGCCTTAATCTCGAACTTTTTCCCATCCATAAATTTATTTTCTAAATACCCATCTTTCTCAATAAATATTATATAATTACCCTCATTTAATCCTCTTAAATTATCGGTTGATATAGTTGTATTGGACTGGTCAGATACAGTATTTATTATACTACCTTGGATAAATTCAGCCGCAACATTATCCAATTTATACGAATTTAAATTATACCCCTTTTGAACTAATTTATAAATATCTAATTGAGTTCTACCAGGAATATTAACATATTTAACGGTTATTAGTTCCCCAACACCCGATTTTTCCTGCCGTTCTTTCAATTCGGATTTATAATCCCGCAACTTACTAATACAATTAAAATCCTCATCAATATCTAATTCGTTTGCCCTATTAAATAACCAAGGTGTATCAAAATTATCTATATTATATCCCGTAATTATTTCTGGATCTTCATTTATTATTAAATCTTTAAACGCTATTAATAAATCTTTTTCCTCGGCAAATGTCACTACTTCAGTATCTCTTACTGGATCACAACTTCCCAACGTATACATAATGTTCTTATAAGGCTTTAATTCACCATAATTTAATAAACTAACACCTATTTGTATAGTCTGATCACCTTTTAATGATGGAAAATTAATATTTAAAATTTTATTGATTTTATCAATCGATTTATTAATTAATTTATTTTTTTCTAACGTTTTTAGGTTTAAAGTATTGTTTACAACATGTTTTAATATATCTTTTGCTACTTTGTTGATAATTATATCACTTGGAGTTTTAAATGTTGATTTAATATAGACTTCACTAATATTATAAACCGCATTCCCTCCATTAAATGCCGAACTTAATAATGTTTTAATGAAACTTAATTTATCAGAGAGGACCTTCTTATTACCTATTTTAATTTGTCGTTCGTGTTCCCTCACAACCTCTCTAGCCAATTTTAAATAATCTTTTATAGCAAGAGGGAAATCACCATGACTTGAATCACACTCGATATCATATGCTAGAACTTTAATTTTAACATTTGTTTCATTCGAATTATATTTAATATCCGTCCAACGCGTTTCAATATTAACATCACTGTGTGTTATTCTGCTGATATGGGTATATTTATTGGCGGGAATTGTAATCCACCCAACTGGTTTAATATCTCTATGATGAATGAATCTAAGCATAGGGTCTATCATATTTTCATACAGGTCAAATGTAAAATATTTATTTGTTATTCCTGGTATAGGGGGAATTTTACGTGGAGAGTTACTTTTTATTTTATTTGTTTCGGAATCCCACTCTTTTCGTTGAAATATATTGATACAATTCCGCATAGCATCTGTATTATTAAACACCAACCGCACAAATTTAAATTTTCGCTTATTCGTAAAACCACGAAATTTCATCTTTTTATGTATTGTTAATCTAAGCAAACAATCGTGATATTTATACCATAGTCCACCACCATTCGCCCCTGGATCACTCCTGCTTGCCTTTGGTTCTTTAATCCAATATTCGAGTAATTTCAATTTAGATTGTGTGAAATCATCGGGGACTTTAATATAAAAATAAGGTGTAAAATTATTAACAACTAATGAGTAGGTTTTATTATTCGTATCTTTTCCAAACATAATTATGCGGTATTTTCTGCTATCCATCTTTTTTTTAAACTCATCCGAATCATTACTGCTGGTTTCGTCTAATTCTTCTTCTTCTTCATCACAGTTATCGGTATACCAATCGATAATCTGAAATTTTATAGATTTTACAGTATCGGTGCTCATATGAATTAATCTTATTTACTTTTTAATATTTAATATTTTAATCAAATTTTATAAATTATACAATATTATTTTCTTATAAATAGTAAGTATGAATGAATTTGTCAATATAGTTATTATTACAATTATTATTATATCGCTCTACATATATTATGAATCCAAATATTCGGATCTCGAATACGTTAAATCTACCATTGATAATGAAATGTATCTGGTGCGTAACAGACCAGATAAACAAAAAGCGTCTAATATTTTAGCCAAAATAAAAAAAAAATTAACCGAATTGGTTAAAACATTAGAAATTACCGAAGGCAACAAAGAAAAAGTGCAAAGACTTATACAAAAATATAACCCACGTAGAATTAGTGAGTCATTCTCGGGATCTAACACCACATCCTATTCTATTAATAAAGGTGAAAAAATTGTTTTCTGTATACGAACTAAAGATTCGGATGAAAAATTAATAAAATTCAATACTATTATGTTTGTTGCTATACACGAATTAGCACACGTAATGACATTATCTATAGGTCATACTGACGAGTTTTGGGATAATATGAAGTATCTCCTCAAACACGCCATTAAACATGGTATATATAAAAAACAAGATTTTAGAAAGAAACCAGAGAAATATTGTGGAACAACCATTACAGACAGTCCATTACAATAGGGATTACATTTTTATTTAGATTTATACAAATATATTTACACTAATGTATTTATACTAATGTATTTATACTAATGTATTTATACTAATGTATTTATACTAATGTATTTATAATAGTAATAATAGTAATAATAGTAATAATAGTAATAATAGTAATAATATTAAAATTAAAATCTTTTAATATTATTATGATTAACCAGCAAATTATAGATAAAATTTTAGATATAACAACTGGCATTGATAAAATAAAACCATTAAAAGAACTTAAAAAACAAAATAATTTAGATATTTTAACTCTGGATGATTTTATGGAAAAATATGAACGCAGTATCGCGGATTATATAGATAGTCAAGGAGAAGGAGGAGGAGGAGAAGGAGAAGACGATCTAGATGAATTTATAAATAAAATAACCGCCAGGGAACTATCCTATAAATGTATGTATTTTAATGCTAAATATCCTTATGGGGATCGAAATGTGAGCGATGACTATATCTTTGAAATATTGGACGACTATTTTCAAACGAATGAAGCGCGTCATACACTATTTGTAGCGGTTGATACTTCTAAACGAACAAGTTATTTACCTCCACACATAAAACAAACCTTTAAAAAAAAAAATACCCAGGATAAACACCGACTCAAAAAAAGATACAGTTATGAAAATCCATTTCATAGGATACATGGATTTATGATTACCCAGGACGATCCCTGTAAATGTCCTCCCAATATTATTCCTGGAACCCCTAAAATATCGGCTCTAACCGTTATATGTGCAAGTCCATTTGCTTCTAAAGCCGGTATTAAGGCTGTTGGGTCATATCTTCTATGTTTTTATATCTTTTTATATAAATCATTAAAGTATGATTTTTCTATTCTAGAGGTAGCGAATGACCACGCGTCTATGCCCGACTATGAAATAGAAGGGGAATACGAAAAAGACCTATTAGAAGAATTAACAAATTCAGATCTTAAAGATATATTAAATGAATTAGGATTAAGCCAAAGTGGGAAAAAAGAGATTCTTGTTGATAGAATTATTAGGTATCAGGAAGCTGAAAAAAGTAAACAATGTGGTTTAACCTATGAAGAGCGATTGGAAAAAGAGGAAGGTGTAGATGAGGATGACATAGATGAATATGGATATGGTGGGATATACTACCATCAAGGACGGGATGAGCAACGTGATTTATATTGTAATTTTTACGAAAGGGTGGGCTATAAGGAAAATAGTAAACTAAATACACAATGGAACTGTTTTTCTAATATCGCCTACCCATCTATGATTTTAGATCTTAAAAAACAATCCTATGGATGTATAGCAGATACTTTTTTGATGCGAACCTGGACTAGAAAACCTAGTTTATTATGTCAGTATGGTTTAAAAAAAAATATTAGTTCAAAATGTTCTTAATATTTATAATAGTGGATAGAGAATATACTCCGAAAGAGCAAAATGATACTAATTTATGTTAAATTAGTATCGTCTACAGATAATTTTATTTTGGGATATCCATTGTATAATAAAGTTTATCATCATTAGTAATTTTCGATTCGAATCCATATGCTTTGAATCGAAAATTACTCTATCTTTTTTCCCTTCAGCCTTCAGCCGTCTATAATATATATTAGTATGCCGTAATTTATAATTTTAATCCATCTTTGATTTGTTCAATTCTAACCCAGGTTAAAGGTCTTGTCATATTAATTCCTAATTGTAATAATATAAATATAATAAATGCTAAAACTAAAAATTTAAGCAGAGAATTTAAAAATTTATCTAAATGTAAATTCAACCCACCCACCTTTATATTAGTATTATTACTTTTAATTCGATCTAAAAGAGGTTTTATAGAAGGCATAATAATACCATCTATAAATGAGTTCGCTATTTCTGCTACACTATTTGCAATTAATAACCCTAAAACAAACCCAATAACATTGAAATCTTTAAGAACTTTGTAAAAACTTCCCACACCTTCGCCTACCATTTTTTCAGTATTATTAATTATTTCCATACTACTCATTATTATAATATATAAAAAGAAAATATTTTTAAAATATAATTTCTATTTATATATTAATAAATGATTAAGCCATATAAAATAACTTATATTTCTTTTGATTCAAATTATACAACCGAATCTAAACAAATATTATTAAAAGATATAAACACTGTCAAAAATACCTTATCGCACCAATATAATTATAATCAATTAATAGAACAATTAAAAATAAAATACAATGAACTCTATAAAACAGATAGAGGATTTAACAGACATCATTATATTTTTTGTGGTCCAATCAATGTGGGCATAGAGCCTATTTTAAATTCTCTAGAAAGCACTTTACAATACCCCTCCACAGAACAACTACTTATATTAGATAATTTTTTTAGTTATAGTTGTAAAAAAGAATGGGGAGATCTTGCCCAATATACATCTGTCAAATTTATAACAACTTATATTAGAAAAGACGATACCCTATCATCTATTAAGACAACTATATGTACTAAATTAAAGGATTTTTTACCATTGGGAGACATATTTTTCTATGAACAATTGTATCTAACGTGTAAATTAGATAGAGATTCGTATATGTATTTAAACGATACTTTAAAATCAATGGGGGGTGATATATTGCCTGAAGATATTGTTATACAATCTATAATAAAAAAGATATTAGAAAAACGTATTAAATTAAATTACCAAAATATAAAGTTTGAATTAATAGGTTTAGGGTATAGTGAAGAAGAATCTAAATTATTTTTAGAAACGTATTTAAACGATGTATCCTCTTTAGATTTAAACAGCATCAAAACCAATATTCAATTAAAATTATACATAAATGAAATTATAACAAATCCTTTATTAACCCATTATTATTACACATATAATAAAACAAACATCTATATAAATAATTTTTTAGCCTATTTTCTAGATCGAAATTACACAGAGGGTTATAATTTACAACTAAATACAGTCAAGAATACAGTAGACGAATCTAATATGAATAAAATTTTAAGTTCATTTGGAAATATTGATAATAATGAATTATATGTCTATAATTTTAGAAATATACACAACTATGTTTTACAAAAAAATGTTTTTAATTTAACCCAATCAGATGATACTAGTCTATATTTTAATGGTTTTATAACCAAGTTTTTTCCTAAAATTACCAGTTTAAATTATAAAACATTATTAGATAAGAAACTAACTAATAACGATCATTTGGAAACTCTGGAAATGTATAACAAGGTAATTGATACTAAAACTAATCTGTTTTCGATAATAGATGATCGGTATCAATTTTTCGATTTAGATATTCGTATTAGTCATACCACTTATAATCAAACAATAATAAGCCATAATCTAAATTTACCTTTAGATCTAGATTTACTAAGAATATTTAATGAATTGGAACTATCATTTACGATACCCTTTGTAAAATTAAAAGATCCAAATACTAAAAATACCGTGTATAAATTATATACAAAAATAACAAAACGGATCGATAATAAATTGCCCGAAATACATAAAAATATGTTATCGGAATGGATTGATATTAATTCCTATGAATGTATAAATGGAATATTTATACCCATAAAAGGCTCTCCCAAACATATTAATTATAAATTTAAACTTATAAATATATTAGTTAAAGATGGTATAAATACGGGTTCAATCGTTAAATTAAATTATAATGAGGATTTACTAATATCATTAGATATTGATGTTGAAGGAATTATAAATACAATTAATGTAGAGTTTATAAAAACAAAAACTAATTATAAAATAAATGATGTCATCGAATTTTATAGTTTTGATACTTTATATGCTGATATTGAGATAACAAAAAAGGGTTTGGTAGAATTAAAAATTAATTTTAGAGACCCAAATTATGTAACTGATGAAACTATCTTTAAAAAAATACTGGATGCATTTAATAATTTTATTAAAGACTTAAAAAATATTGACTATTTTAAAAGTTACACGCATATTATTTTACCGGTTAATACGAATCTATTAACATTAAACCCCAAATTTTATAATAGTCGATTTTCTTATAATAATGTATCGTTAGATTTAGAATTAGATAACACAATTGGGTTAAATTTCGATCGTATTAAAAAATTAGTGATTAATTTTTTCCCATACTTATCATTTAAAACTGAATTATTTTATAAGGATCAAACTATTGAATTTTTGAACGAAACGGAAGAAGGTAATGACTGGATAGATGCTAAAATAACCGATATATTGAAGGATGATAAATATAATATATTAGTCACTAACTTGACAAAAGGCCAAAAAACCGCCCATAAAAATATAGATGTTAAATTTATAAGAGAAAAGGGCGATGTAACTTATAGAAAAGATATAAATTTAGTTTATAAAAGAATATCTGATTTCAATGAACAACTGCCTATTAAACAATTAATATATAAATTGTTTAATCAAGGCCAAAGTAAAAATATTATATACAATCGGGTAATAAAAGAATATGAAATATCTGTGGAATCTGCTAAAAATTTAATAGCCACTACAATAGGAGAAAATAGTTCTAAATTATCATATAATATGTTTCAAATGGGTATAAATATTAAAATAAATTATTTAGAACCCATCAAAAAAGGTAATAAACATATATATAAGATACATATAGACGAATTTAAAACATTGGATGAACTGAATACTGTAAAACATTTTATAGTGAATTTTTTTAACACATATTCGATTCTTATAAATCCATCACTTAATCCGGACTTTTCAAAACGTTATTCAGAGTATTTGTCAACCTCTAATATAGACGCAAGTATAATAGATACGAGTAATAAAATTGAACAAGATTTAGAAATTAAAAAAACTGCTGAACAACATAATGATCAGTTTAATGAGCATAATACAAGCTGGTTAGATGAAGATACAGATAGTGATGATTCGGATGATGAATTATTTAATGCTAAAGAAGACGAAGCATCGACAAACCCAGTTATCGACAAGAAAGATGGAATTAAAGATAGAATTAAAGATGAAATTAAAGGTGTAACGGATTTTGAAATGATTCAGCATGAAACTAAAAACCCACTACTAAAAAGATTATATGATAATGATAATACTTTATTTGATTGGGTTTCTCCGACGACTGGTAAACGATATTCTAAAATATGCCAGAGTGAACGTTATCCTATTTTAATATCCGATGAGGAAAAAAAACATATAGATGAGAATTTTCCCAAATCTTACAATGATGATAAAAATGATATTGAATGTAGTATAAAAACAAATAAAAAGGACATAAATTCTAAAACTGCTTGCTCTGCGATAGAATGGGGGAGTTCTGATAACAATTTAAATTGGTATATATGTCCTAAAATTTGGGATTTACAAGATAATGTATCGCTTAATGTTAGTGATTTGGAGTTTAAAGGGCTTGGGTGGAATATGGGTGAAGAAAAAGGTAAAGCTATGTATGGAGAACATTGGATGAAAAAGGATTTTGTTTCAGACCCAGAATCATTGAATAACCAATTAAGAAAAAAAAATAAACTTCCTGAAATAAGTTGGAGAGAAGATAAGACTAAACCAATCATTAATCCAAAAACAACTAAACTATTTCCAGATATTTTAGATTTTGGACCAATGTATAAAAAGAGAGGTGTTGTTAGTGATATGAAAAAAGTTTCATCTAGAGCCTCCTTACATATAGAAGATATTTCCAACCAAAAAACATATAATTATCCAGGATTTTTGAAATCTGGTCCGCCTTCTGGGTCTAAACCAGTTCCATGCTGCTTTCAAGGAAATAGTAAAAATATATCCAGTGCGTTTGGTATAAATGAGGCTGAAACGGATGAATCTAACGGTTATATCCAAGGTTCTGATAAAAGTTTAGGATGGAATCCACCGAGAATCGGATTATTACCAAAGGAATTGTTTGGTTATTTTGGTATGACCGAAGACAGTTGTAAAACAGGTTCCCTAAACATTAAAAATAGATGTTTTTTAAGAAAGGGGATAAAACAATCGAGTAATGTATTCTTTGCATTAATAGCATCCTTATATCCTAATTCTACCATAGATGAAACCGATATTATTGATTTAGTGTTAGAAAATATTACCGAACAAGAGTTTAAAACGCTAAATAAAGGAAATTTGGAAATAATATTTAGAGATAACATTAAACAGATCTCTTCTTTCCAAAATTATTTAGAATACCTTGTTTCTGATGAACAAAAAGATTATAGACATCTGTATGATTATTTGACACGTCCACACCCTTGGTTATTTAAAAAAGGATTAATACTAATTATATTAGAATTTAAAGATGGTAAATATTTTCAACATTGTCCGTATTTTATGGAAACTAATTGGTATAATGGTAATAGTCCAATATCAATTGTTATTAAAAATGATGAAGAATTAGAACCAATTGTTTTATATAATAAGAGTTATCGCGCTGAACGAACTTTTACTGCAACTGAACCAAATATTGAATTTTTTTTTAAATATATTACCGAATGTTTATTACAAAGTAATATTAAAACCACCCTTATAAAAAACCCCCAATCTAAAAGAATTTCCTATAAAGAAAGTATTTCCTTGTTAGATTTAATTGCACGTCTGCGTAAATTAGACAAAGGTCTAAAATATGAAACTAACAAATATTTAGTAGATAATTCCAATAAAATTATTGGACTATTAACCAAAAATGATGTTATAATACCCTGTTCTCCGCACATATTAGAGGCCAATTTTATAGAAACTACTCACTATATAAATATAAATAAAGTGGGTAATCTAATTTATGCCAATGAAATGTTAGACCATTACATAAAATTATCTAAATTATTAGAATATGAAATAAAGCCGTTGAGAAAAATTGTAGAAGAAGACCAGGTAATATCTTTAGAATTAGATACGGGTCATATAATACCTACAAAAAAAACCGAAATTCGTATTGGGATAGATCACACAACTGTTTATAATTCATTAGATACAAAACAGAATTTAGCTTATATTGATAAACGGTTAGAAAGTTATGCCAACTTTTATAGCGAGGATTTCTTTGCTAAAAAGAAATCCCTCTATGAATCTGTCCATATTATTAACAATATCCAATCTATATATTTAGATGACAGCAAAAAAATTGAAAAAATATATATTAAAAATAACATTGTGCAGGGGATTATACTTATGAATGGTATTCTTGTAGAAACCCTGCCTATAAATTATAGTGATATTAAGGACATTTTAAAATTGGATTTATCAACTGTTGTAAAGTTCACCAGTGAGTATTACATTGATGATTATGAAAAAAGTATCCAAGACTATTATGAACTTTGGAAATATTCAAATTATGCTTTAGAAGTTAAACCAATTAGAAATATCATAAATAATAATAAACAAGTTGTGGGTATTTTGCTCCAACAAGGTAGTATTATTAAACTAAATCCTGGGCATATTTTTCAAATATTTAAAAGAAAGGGCAGTTCATATCTAATAAATACATTAGTAGACAACGAATTTAGTATACTAATAGATGATATTAAGCCTAAGTTGTATGAATCAAAATATATTGATGATCGGATAAAGCATATAAATCAAATTGACTATAAAAAAACCCTGTACGGTAATATAAAAAAATCCCTAAGTTCCTTTTTACAATTATCTGAAAATTATGTTATTAAACAGTTTATAAAGGAACAGCTAAATTTTTTAGGAAAAACAATTACGCGAAAAAGAAACGATATTTACTTTATAATAAATAAATTATTTAATTTAGTGGGGGCGGATAGGTTAATAGATGAATCCGAATTTAATAAATTACTTACAACAAATACATTTCCCAATTGTTCTTTAGCGAATGATTCTAAAACGTGTAATGGACTTTGTTCCCCCCAAGATAAAGCAGTTTTAATAAAGGAAACCGAAGAATCTTTTTTTAAAAGAATATGGTTAAAATACTACCCTAATTATAAGGAAACATTGGCAAGTAGGGAAAATATAAATGCGTATTTACTAGAAAATACTGATTACGCCATTTCAGACAGCGAGGAAACAAATATAAATAATTTTTTCGATTACATATATAAAGATGCTGTAGAGAAAGAATCCGATGATGAGATTATAAAAGAAAAAATGAAACAAGTTAGGAATAATATGAAAATTATGAACAGTATTGTTGACAACACTGTTAAATTAGATTACTTTAAATGTAGATATAATATATTTACTATTTATAAGTCTACAAAACCAACTGTTTATAAAAGTTTATACAACAGTTTTTTAAACACATTTTTAGAAGAAATTATTCGAAATAAATTTAAAAGATCGCAGATTTTAGATAATATTAAATTAATAGACGAGGATGTTAAATATATGCACACGGTGGATGAAATTATACTATATGATACAGATGTAGAGGCATCTAAAATTTCGGAATTTTACCATACGATTAAAAAAAAATATTATAAAAATATCACAAGTTACGATGACTCAAAACCTTTAGAAATTAAAGAATTTATAAATACAAATGTTCCTCTTATTAAAAATATAAAACATAAATTAGTTAAAAGTAATAGCAATTTAACATATCGTATTATTAAATTAGATGGATCAAGAAAATTAAATAAAAACGCTACTGAAGTCATACCAACGAAAGACCTTTCAAAACAAGAATTTTTAAAAATCGAAGAGCATTTAGATTTAATAAATTGCGAACGATCTAAATATATGATTGAATCTGAAAATAATAAATATACATACATACGACTTTCACATAAAAAATTAAATAAATTTACAGGATAATTTATTTATATATACTATATAATAATGAAACTAATTATATTATTATCTATTATATTTATATTTATCCAATATCTATTTTCAAACCTAGAACATTATAAAGGGTTTAGAAAGAAACCAGTCCATAAAAATAAGATCCAAATTGGCTTTCTTAAAGATACCTCTCCAGAATTAAAATCAATCACCACTGAATTGCAAAAACTGGGGATGCAAATGCACGAACATACTCGCTATGATTATGTTGATAAGGATTATTTACAACATAAAAATATTAAATAATTAAAACTTCATAACATCCATACCTATAGCAAGTCCCATACCAATCGCAATATTATTAAAGACATACGTATCCACTAATCCGATAATAGATAGTATTACAGTAGATAAAACTATAAAAAGTGCTATATTAAAAGGGGTAAAGTTTTCAGTCAGGGTTTGTTTTTTAAGAACAATTAGGAATAGCATTCCAGTAACAAGTATAAAAGATTTTAATAGGGTTTTAGCAAATCTAGTAAAATTATCTTCTAATTCATTATCGCTGTTTTTTTGACAAGAAGCCATTATACAATAAGTATAGATATTAATTAATATCTATGATTATTAATAGTTGAGATTTAAATATATTAAAAGTGATACTTACTACATCTAAGACTAATGTAGTGTATTTTTTATATGATCCTACCACTGCCATCCATCTTGGTTAAACCTACTATTTTAATAGAAATATTTGGATGTGAGTGATTTAATAGTTTTTCTTTTCTTTTCACATTAATAAATTACTTAAAATAGTATTATTACTAATATAATAATACTATTTTAAATGACTAAAAAAATACATTTCATATTGCCAGGAGGTGGAGTACGTGGTAGTTTTCAAGCGGGGTTTTTATACGAATTACTAGATAAATATTCAGATTCATTTGAAATTTATAAAGTAGATGGTACATCTGTGGGGGCGATAAATGGGATTGCAGCAATTTTAAATAGAATGGATATTCTTAAAGATATATGGCTATCTATAAAGAATATTAATGATTTTTTTGGTAAATGGTCTACCAAACCTATTGTGGGACAACTTTATAATCTCTATGCTGGGTTTTATAATAATGGTTTATACAATAATGATTTATTACAAACTTTATTAGAAAAAAATCTAACTAAATCTTTAGAAACTGCTGATGACGCACTTAAAAAAAAATACTCTTGTGCGGTTACTAATATTAAAAATGCTAGAATTGAGTATGTAGATGGAACACAAAAAGATCTCTTTAAATATATAACCGCATCCGCATCACCTTGGATAATATCCAATCCAATATCTATAAATGATATTTTATATACGGATGGGGGTTTGTTAGAAACATATCCTACTAAAAATATTTTAACTTCAACAGCAGATTTAATAATTATAGTTGGCTTTGACCAGGAAATTGTCCGATATATAGAACCCGAATGTTCAAATATATTAGTATATTTGGCAAGTTTAATAGATATAGCACGATTTAATTCATTAAATACTCTTAATATAATAAATTATGTAAAAGAGGGGCGATGTATACCTATAACAAATACAATGAAATGTTCCTTTATGGATTTTACACCAGAAATCATTAAAGACGGATTTTATCATGGTGTAGAAGCAGCCGAACAATTTTATAAAACATATTTAGAAGAAAGTGCTGGTGAAAATGCTGCTAAAATTGTGGATAAGAGTGCTGATAAGAGTGTTGAACTAGGTTTATAACAGTATTATAATATTACACATATTTTACGTTTTTTACGTTTTTTATTTCTTGGTTGAGGTATTGATTGAGGTATTGATTGAGGAATTGCTTGAGGTGTTTTAATAGTTCCCGGTATTTGTTCTTCGGTAATATCTATTTTATTATTTTCGATAATAACTAAATAATTATAATTATAGTTAATATCTATATTATATGTAACTGTTTTATATGTTAATATATATGAACCTGGGTTTAAAGGTATATTAAAAAACTTAGATTGTGTTAATTCAATATTCTTAGTACTGTTTAATTTAGTATTATGAATATTTAATTGGCCAATATTGTCACCATCCACCACATAACCTCTTAACCCAATATGTAATAATTTTATACTATTAATTAGTGATTTTTTATTATCATTCCAATAAGCTTCTAATTTAGACTCATCCACAAACTTTTTATCTGATAATTCTAGTGTTAGTTCAAAACTGTGTCTATTTTTATAGTGCCAATCTTGCATACCCCCGTATAACGCATACCATTGGGCTCCATTTGTTATACCATTTGTAAATTTTGAATCAAAATTACTATGATTATTCACATATTCTTTAGAGATATATTTAAAAAAATCATCATCTTCTGACTTAGAATATTGTCCACTTATTGGTCCATCTAATGGATAATTAACAACTAATGCCCCTCCATGTATAGACAGTGACATATGTATGTTATTTATGGCACTCCAATTAATAATTGCATTAACCTCATTTTCTCTATCTTCGGGCGATATATTTAAGTGTGGGTCAACATGGTCTGGAAAATTTCTATTTAAATCAACGTTATTACTGTTTCTACGTGATGGTGACCAATACCCATTTATTTCTCTTTCAAATCCATCTGGATTTAATGATGGGAGAATATATATTTGGGTATTATTTATTAAATAGTCTATTAATGGATTATTATTTTCATATTGTTTACATAAATAGTCCATTAAATATAACCCCAATTCTCTACCAAGTGTTTCGTCGCCATGGATATTTCCCACTATTAAAAATCCTGGTTTATTATTATCACTGTTTGTGGTAATTTTAGTCATAAATAAATTTCTTTTTTCTTTAGTTATACCAATGATTTCATATGATGCTATTTTGGGATATGTGGAGCAAATATTTTTTATAAATTTTTCCAAATCATCCTGGTGATGATAAGATCCTAATTTTTTATCAATCGCTTTATTTTTTATTATTTTTGGTATATCTGTTTTTTCAAAATGATAGCCTTTATTTTTAAATTCTTCCATAGTCTCTTTTTTTGCGTAGATAGTTAATATTTCATTATTATTTGATTTACAACAATAATCTACATCTATTTTATCAATTAATTCAATTGGTATAGATTTAATATTTGTTTTAGATAAAGTATACTGTTCCATAATAGTTATATATATATTTATAATAAAATTTACTCAATTCATTAATTTTAAACAAAATGAAACCTTATTTTAAATTTGTAAATCATAATTTATTGGTAACAAAGCATCTTCTAGTAGTAAAAACACATATTTTAATATTAGAAGATTAAAAGCCTATATTCATTGTCTTGAATGTAGTTATAGGATGTTTATCTGTAATTATCAAGCTAATCTTTATGTATTCGTATATAATCTATTAATTTCAATATTTTAATAATGTGATACAGTTTATCTAATTTTCCATACTGATAGACCATTACTCTTGACGGCAATTACATATACGGGATCTACTCTTTACAGTGCTCACCAAGGAGGCGTTGGCGCGCTTCAACCATTATTACTTCAGCCTTTCGCAGGGCAGTCTCCGCATCAGCCTTATCACTGTTCAATTTTGACAAGGTCACTTGTGCTACACTCACCCCACCTCTAGCCTCTCCCAACTCAGCTCGTTCCATAACTTTTTGGGCTGCTCCCACTATTGCTTCAGAGTAGGTCACTATATTCATTGCGTCTACTTTTTTGTGTATAGCTGTATCTTCACCCAATCCGTGGAGAGTTGTTTCTGAGACAGTCAATGTGATTATTGCTTCTTTGAACTTTGCCTGCGCCACAACCATTTGGGCTTTTGACACAGCAGTTTCTTGTTTAGTCAAAATTATTCTATCGCCATCTTGACCCAATTCACATATTACATTTAATGTGTCGATTTCCGCATTCAATGCGTCTTGCGACTCTTCCAATACAACTTTTATCGCTTTCAATTCAGCTTTTGCCACAGTAAAGGCGGCTCTTGACTCCTCTACCTCTGCTTGTGCTACAGCCTTTAGAGCTTCTTTCACTTTTTCTTGTGCTTGGGTCACATCGGCTAATGTATCCATAGTCTTTTGGATTAAATTTAAGGCGGCTTGTACCTGTTCCAATTCAGCGTTGCACACAGCTTTTTCGGCTTCCGACACTATTTCGGCCGCGATGGACTGTCTTATTACAAATTGTTCTGGCGTCTCTTCAGCACAGGCTTTCATCCCCTCCAAAGCTAATTCGGCCTCTTTTAAGGCGGTTTTTTTATTGTTTAATGACACTATAGCAGTTGCCTGTTCAATTTCTAGAGCATTTAAGGGGGCTTTTACCTTTGCCAACTCTGTTTCTACTAATTCCAAACAGATTATCGCGTTTTTCATCATCTTTTTAGATAGAGTCCAAATGGCCGTTGCCTTTTTCAGCGCAATGGCATCACAGCAACAAGACGCATCATCACAACAAGGTGTATGCTCATCATCGGATGGTCTTATAACTTTCTCAGCACCACAAGTTGTATGCTCATCGTCGGATGGTGTTATAACTTCCTCCACAATAGTCATTTCTTCAATACTCTTATGAGATTTATTAGCACCATTTTTATATTCTAGTGCCGAATTATTTCCGTTTATACCTTTATTATTAATCATTTTACTAATAAATACCCCCCCTAATCCTAATCCTATTATATTTTTTTTACCACCCATTACTTTATAATATATAGATATATTATAATTTTAAATTCCGATTAATTTAATTAATCGGCATAACTCTAACAATTATTAATCCGCATAACTCTAACAATTATTATTTTTATAATTTAATAATCTATCATTAATTTCATTATTTGGTAATTCATCGTGTGTTTCACTAAAATCTCTAAATAAAATATTATTAATACTAATAATATTAGTATCTGTAATAATATGATACAGTTTATCTAATTTATAATCTAACTTTTCCGAATGAATAGATTGGTATACTCTAATCCAGATCCCTTTTTCATAAACACATTGACTACCCGTAGTTATAATACCATTATAATTATAAAGTATTTTATCCTTTCCATCTAATTCTACTAATCCAATAACTAGAACCCCTTTAATAGAATTATGAATACATACATCTTTTATAGCAACCATATTATTGCCAATTTTTAACATAGTTTCAGGAGAAAACCCCCAATAATATAGATGGTCATCTTTTATAGGTTTAATATTAGTTCCATTTAGATAATTAATAACAGTGTTATTATTTAGACGCGTTATTTCCTTATTATATGTTTCTGGATAATCTGAAAATGTTGTCCCAGAAGAATAAATTAAATTATTTTCTGTTATTAAACAATAAAGAATATTGGACGAAATAGAATTAGGTTTGGCAATTGGAGAACCGGTTGTTTCTATTCTTTTCCATTTATTATTATAGAACACTAAGTGCGAACCAGACACTATTACATTATTATAGTTATAGATTGATGTATAGTTAGTTAATACTTTAATAATCCCTGTAATTTTACCACCTTTATATATAGTATTATTTAATGATAGTTTATAAATAGGTAATGTAGTAGTTTCGGTTATATGTATGGGGGTATTTCTATCAAAGCATAAAGCACATACGGGACACGCTATTAATTTAGTAAAAGGTCCTCCAACAATACACATTAGGCAAAACCCTATAAATGTAAACATTAGACTAGAATAATATTTAAAAAATGTTACAATGCGGGGAATTGGTCCGTTTGTAAAACTGGATAGGACAAACTTAAGGGAAAGGGCAAATTGTGAAAATATAGTAAACATAGCGGTTTGTTTTTTTATTATTAATTTAATTTTTTCTTGTAAGTATAAGATAGCAGAATAAGAATTATTAATTCGATCGGCTGTTTTCTCAACTGTTACTTTGAATATATCGCGGATCATTTGGGCCATATTTCTAAATTTATCTAAAGTTGATTTGATGCTGATCAGTGTTTTATGGATGAGGTTAATAAAATAGTGAAAAGGTTTTAGAAATAACCCTATAAAATGTTTAAATAATTTAGTGAAATATTGGATAAAATGGTGTAGTATTGAAGATATATAGCCCTTATCTTTATGAATAAGAGAAGATAGTGGGCTTGCGGTTGGATTATTTTTTAAACTGTACCAATTTTGAACAATATAATTATTTGTATTTTTATAGATATATCTAGAATAAATTATAAAATAGATAATTAAAATAATAATAATAGTAATTGGTAATTTATGATTTGTGTATAAATCTTTGAATATATCCATTAACTATTTAATCTAATATAATAATGGATTTTTATATTAGATTAAATAGTTTAAATAAATAGTAGATTTTTTAAGAATAGTGAAGAATGTAGAATATTAAATATTTTCATCCACAATCTGGTTTATTTTTGTAATAACTTCTATATTATTTGTTTCTATAAAATCTCTAAACAATGTATTATTAATATCAACCAAATGTGTGTCTGTCACAAAACTAATATAATCCGAATTAAGAGTATCTATCTTTTTAGAGTATTTAGATTGACTTATACGTAACCATGTCCCTTTTTCTAACACCAATTGATTCCCCGACACATATATTTTTAAACCATTGTTGCATCTATATTCATAATGCGTAATACTATTTTTAGATATATTTATTATACCCGTTACTCTAGATCCTAAACATACATCACCTATTTTAATATCTTTTAGACTCATAAAGCTATTTTTATACTCTATTATGGTATCTTTAGAAAATCCCCATAATAAATCATTATCTCTAATAGTTTCCGATAGTGCAAAGGGTGTATTATTTAGATGATTTTCTACTATACTGTGAATTTGATGATTTATAGGAACATTGTGTGTGTCTAAATAATCGTGGAAAATAATATTATCTATATGAATTAAACCAGTATTTGTCACCAGACACACTACTTCATTTTTATTATATAAAATTGGTTTGCTGTAAGCAGATTGTTTTATTCGTATTGGGGTATTATTTTCAATAACGACATGGTCTCCGCTAACAATAATATTTTTATAATTAAACATTGGGACAATCGAAGTTTCAATATTAAATGTTAATACTGATAGAACAATGCTATTATTTAAAAGGATATCACCAATATGAACTGCTTGGAGCTCTATTACACCCCGCTTTAATACTATTTTAGTGGTAGGATCGAAGCAAACAGAAGAATACCAAGTTCCCGCTCCAGGTGCTCCTAATGTAAATACAGATGCTGCCAACCCCCATTTTTCCCCAAATTTACCAAATGTCCCTATAGGTCCTTTTACCAATGAATACATAAAATAGTATGAATGCGCCACTGTCCAAGATAACATTTTAAATAATCCTATTTGTTTTTTTAATCCTTCTCGTAACTTTAAAAAAAAATAAGTAATAGCAGTAACCGAGTCGTGCAACCTTTTGTATATATTTTCAATCATTTTTAATAAAAAATTTCTCATAATTTTAAATTGCACTCTGAAATTATCCAAAATACCTTTTATATGATCTATAATTTTAACGATTAAATTAAAAAAGGGGTAAAAAGGCTTCATTATGAGAAGAAGTATCTTTTTCACCGTTAACCATAGTATATTTACGAAGTTATGTATGGTACTTTCCATCTCAGTCATATTGGGGTTTTTGTTTATAAATCCTGAAAATGGAATAATATAGGGTTTGTTTTTAAAGTAATTCCAATTGTCTAATATATAACTTTTCAACGATTTTGATAAAACAACCCCAAGAATTGTAATTAGAATTATTAAAATAATTAGTATTTTTGAAAGGGGGTTCCAATGTTGTAAAATAATTTCAAGCATGCTACTACTATTTAAAAATATTTTAAATAATAAATAATTATTTAACTAAATAATATATTATTTAGAACATCTTAAATAGTTCTCTACATATTTATCTATAGTATTATTAATTTCTAAATCGTGTATTTCTAAATAATCTCTTATAATTAAATTATTTTCTAACATAATTATTCCATCGGTTGTAACTAAATGGTATAAAGTGCTTTTATAATCGTTTATAGGTTCACTATAAATCGAATCAATACTATTTATCCATATACCATTTTCATTTATTTTTGTATTATTCGAAAATATCCACTTGTCTTTATAACTAAACATGTGATTAAATAATGGTGATATTTTAATGATGCCTATTATTATATTATTATACAACACATCCCCTATAGATACATCTTTTATTTTAACATAATCATTAGCCCTTTTTAACAGTGTATTGGGATCTAAACCATGTTCTAAATACTTTAAATTATAATTATTTACTATATTCTTAGTATTATTTAATTGACTTAGAATTATACTATTTATATTATTATTTAGTTTTTGAGAAGATTCGGCATAGTCTTTAAATAATATATTATTAATAATAATCTGGCCTTTTGTGGTGCTAAGACAATAAATATAGGGTTTCTCGTAGTCTATTTTTTCTGATTTCGGTACATTTTTAATACGATGCCATTCAATACCATCCTTAACAAGGTGGGACCCCGATACTATAATATTTTTATAAGTATACATATCGCATTGGCATATAAACTGGTGTGTAGATATAACAAAATTGTCGCTGTCTAATTGGTCGCCTGGGATAATATCTTGGATACGCCTCCCCCCATTAACAGTATCTATATAAGTATCTCCATCAAAACAAAGACCCAATTTATTAAAAGATTTATCGAGCCAGCCAGTAACGCCTCCAAACTTTTTTACAATTTTTGGAATAGGCGAATTTAGGATACTTTGTAATGAATAATAGATGTGATTAAGACTGTGAAATGCCATATTATAACCAGATACAGACCGTCTTAGACTATTTCTTATTTTATGTAGAGAATATGAAATTCCTATCATAAAATCCTGTAATTTTTTATAGAAAAGCATTGTTGTATTTTTAAAAAATGTTCGTATTGGTTTTGTTAAATTTCGAATACTGTCTATTGTATCCATATATGATTTAAAAATTTTATGGAAAATATCAAATATGGAATGAAATTGAACAGTAACTTTAGAGAATAATTTTTTGACAAGCGTTGTTATATAATTATTAGATATCGTTTTATAATCGTTTTTACTGTGAAGTGTTTCTATAAGATTGGGTGTTTCTGCCTGAGATTTATATTTTAAACTTAATATACTGTATTTTTTAAATGTTTTAAAAAAAATAAATAAAAAAAAACTGTATAAAATAATTATTTCTAAAATGGATGATATTCTTTTTATTTTTTTAGTAATCATCATTACTTTAAATAAGATCTTTATTTAAATAAAATAATTATTTTATTAATAATTAAAAATAATTTAAAATTATTTTTAATAAATTAAAATATCATTTTAATACAACTAATGACAATCAAACATGTTGACACTATTTTAGAGTTTTGGTTTGAAAAAAATTTAGATTATGATAAATGGTTTCACAGCAACAAGAAATATGACACCCATATAAAAAAAACCTTTATCAAAATATTAGCTCTAGCCGAAAAAGGCTATTTATTAGATTGGTTAAATTCCTATAAATCTTATTTAGCTATGATTATTTTAATGGACCAACTTACACGCCATATATATAGAGGAACTGGTGGAGCTTATCGTAATGATAAAAAAATATTATTATTTACGGAAATGGGATTAGATATTTATTTAGATCAGGCAAGTGCTCAAGAAAAGATGTTTATCCTAATGCCTTATCAACATAGTGAAGATATTGAAGATCAGCAATTTGGTTTAGGTGTTTTAGAAAAATTAATTCAAAGCGAAACAGATTTATGTGAAAAAAATATACTTAAAAAAGCCCTATTTCATCAACGAAAACATTACGAATTAATTAAAAAATTTGGACGTTTTCCAAAAAGGAATATGTATTTATTGCGTGATTCAACAGAAGAAGAAATAGATTATATAGATGAAAATACCAAGTATAACTATTAGCTATTTATATAAATTATTAGATATAAATTATTAGATATAAATTATTAGATATAAATAATTTGATTTACAAAATGTGTAAAAATCGGTTATTAAATGATTTTTACAGCTAAACATCTAAATCCCAGTTTTCTACTTAAATTTTTCAGATCTATTGAGGATATTACCGATCTTTTATCATTAATAATAAACCCAGAAGGAATATTTATTAAAACAATGGATAGTTCCCACATTTCTTTTATAGATAGTTTTTTGGATAGTTCCGAATTTAGTAGTTATACATACAATAGTAATCTAAACAGTTTAGTTATAGGAGTTAATCTTAAATATCTGTGTAAAATTTTGAGTGTCCACGAAAAAATAGATACAGTATCGTTATCATTCAATAATATGGATAAACTGGAAATCGTTTTTGATAATGGGAGCAGAAAATCGGAATTTGAGTTAAAATTAATCAGTATAGATGAAGATAACTTACAAATACCTTCATTGGATTATGAACAAGAGATCGATATAAGTTATGATAGATTTAGTAAACTATGTCAAGAAATAGATACTGTTAATTCGGACACAATCCGATTTAATATAGACTCTTCTAACAAAACTGTTAATATATATGGAAATGGAGATTTGGGAACGATTAAAACACATTTAAAAGAACGGGATACTATAGTTAAAAAAAAATTCGTTGTTAAAAAAGAGGGTGAAAAAATTATATTAAATAAAAAAGAAAATGACTATAAAGTATATCCTTCAAGAAACACATTTGAAATAGAATTTTGTTTGAAAAAAATACAATCTATACTTAAAATAGGAACATTATGTAATAAATTATTACTTAATTTGTCAGAAGATTCTCCTATAAAAATGGATTTTAATTTAACGGAAGATAGTTATTTACATTATTATGTTGCTCCTAAAATTGTGGATTAATAAATAGTTAAAATAGATTTATAAATTTATATTAACTATTAGTATGTCATTAGATGGAAACTATATAAATACTAGATTGGAAAGTAAAAAGGAGTTTGATAATAGAAATAATAATTATTTAGATCAACGTTGTAAACAAGATCAGACTATTATACAACCTGCCGATAATAAATATATGTGTTTTGAAAATATTAATAAATCATATGATACTTATAAAGATACTTATAAAAAAGATACTATAACAAAAACATTAGAAGAAGCATTTAATGAAAAAAAAGATTTATATTCCAGCAATGTACCTATAAAATTTGATGAAGCAAATAACGATTCCGAAATTAACGCATTATATAAAAAAGCATTAACATTAGAAATGAATAATCCAGAACCAATAATAATTAATGCACAGGTAGCTGTTATTAAGGAAAATCCAGACCCATTAATAATTAATGCACAGGTCACAGATAAAATTATTAAGGAAAATCCAGACCCATTAATAATTAATACACAAGTCGCTAATAAAATTATTAAGGAAAATCCAGACAAAGAACAATCCATTAAAAATATAGTGTATAACGTTTTAAGAAAAAGAAATATAGCGGTAACTCCCGATGTAATAAATAAATATTTTTTAAGATACACTATAACAAAAGAATCATCAAAAGAAGTATTTAATCAAATGATAAATGATATTAGAAATGAAACTAGTTCTCTTTCTCAATATAATACAGTTTCATATGAAGCAAAATATGTGGAATTAACCGAATCTATATATATTGATAGTGCTGATAGAAATATGCAAAAATATAAAAATCCTAATAATTTTTCCATACATTTAAACGAATTTAATAAATTTACAAACATTACATCCATACGATTATCATCGGCAATATTTCCTAAAAAAATTAATAGTATAGAATCTATCGATAATTACCCATATATTATACTTGAAATTAAAGAATTAGGCAGTAATTATACATCGGTTAATAACTCAGTAAATAATGCTTTTGGGTTGCTAACATTTGATATAGATTTAGGAGAATATAAAAAGTTATTATCTAAATCTGAATTAGAATATAAAAAAACCTTTAATCCCCCTATATCATTAATCGAATTAAATATTAAACTTAAAACACCCGATGGAAAACTATTGGACTATACCAACAGTATAGAATATAATAAGAATAGTGATAATCCAACTATTCCTAATGTAGATGATTCAACTAATGTAGATGTTCCTAATCAAGAATTAACATATAATCCAAATGTAGATGTTCCCAGTAATGATTTAACATATAATCCAAATGTAGATGTTCCTAATCAAGAATTAACATATAATCCAAATGTAGATGTTCCTAATCAAGAATTAACATATAATCCAAATGTAGATGTTCCTAATCAACATAATAGTTTGGTAGATGACTATAAATCTATAAATTTTATATTTGAAGTAAACTACAGGAAATATAATAATAATGTAGAGTTATTAAACCAATGAGTCATACACTTGATAATTGGTAATATTTTTCTTTTTAAGGAAATAATATTGCCGAGTTTTATCAAATATTATTTTATTATTTGTTGTTTCTTTAGATATACTACTATAATTTTTTATTAAAATTTTATTAAAAAAGGCATACGCATTATTAATTTGTTCTAAATTTCTCCCACCCGTTATAATAATTTTTCCACTTTGAAATGTGGAGATTGTTATTTTTTTACAATTATTATCACTTAGTCCATCCCCTTTACCTATACATTTAGGGTTACACTGACAAATACCTTCTAGTTCGGTTTCAACATTTTGTTTTTTCCAAAAATATTGTAATTTAACCCCTGGATAATTTTCAGAATCAAAGTTTACAGATAAATTATATTTATTTGACAATAGTTTGTATAAATTTTCTCTTTTTAGTTTCGTTCCGCAAAAATAATCGCTATTAATTAATACGGTTCTATATTCGGTTAAATTAATTGTGTTTACATCCTCTATTATTTTAGTTTCTGTATTTGAAAAAGATTTAATAAAGTTAATCACCATATCAATAGCTTCTTTTGCGTAGGTTTCAGATGGGACACCCGTTAATTGTATTTTCCCATTTTTAAATATCTTAAAATTAATACATTTATCTGGAGATATTTTAACATTTAATGTAGCACTGTTAAAAAAGTTAGCCACTTTTTTCTTTTTAAAAAATCCTTTAAGTGGAAAATTGTCTGCCTTACATCCAATAATTCCTATTTTGGTATCATCCGGAGGAGCTATGAAATTATTATATATATTAGTTGTACCTATAATTGTGCCTAAATTACCACATACAGTAATTGTAGAAATTCTTAATTCAGTAGGATCTATCATATTTTTAGAATTATTTGGTTCTGGATTAAAATGTTTCAACGTAAGATTAATTAAATCTAATTTATCTTCAATCGAAGTTAATTTTTTAAATTCTGGCTTAACTATTTCTATAAAATTTTTAAGCACTGTTTCTGTAGGACAGCCTTTAAAAATATTTTTCAATATATCAGTTTTTAAATAATTGATACTTTCATCATCTAAATATTTTTTAATAGTATTAATTTGCTGTTGTTTTAATGAATCTTTTAATTCGTCAATATATGGATTATCTTTCATTCTTTCTAGATAATTCTCTATTTCAAATTGATAGTTATTAAAAATAGTAGACATTAATAAAGAATCAAATTAAATATTAATAAAGAATCAAATTTGTTTATTTAATAATATTATATTATATCATTAAATATTAATGTTAGATATTTTATACAAAGCGTTTTATAAATTAAAAGACAATCCAATAATTAACAAATTAAATAGTAAAAAATCCAAAGAAACCAAAGGCGACAAAGGCGGCAAAGGCAGCAAAGGCTCCAAAAGCAGCAAAGGCAACAAAGGAAACAAAGATAGCTGTAAAACAAAAGAACCTGAAAGTGAAAAAGAAAAAGAAAATAATGAAATGAGTCAAAAACAAGAACTATTAGAAAAAATTCTTTCTCGGCAAACAAGAAGAGATGTTGAAAAAATTATAAAATTATAAAATTTGATTAATAAATAAGCAATTATATGCTCATTAAAATGCTTATTTCGATTGATGGTAACATTGGATCAGGTAAAACTACTTTATTCAATATTTTAAAAAAGCGTTTAGTATTAGAAACGTTTAAAAATAAATCATTTATAGAAGAACCTATAAATGATTGGTTAAATTTAAAAGATAGTTCTAATAACAATATATTAGAACTATTTTATAAGGATAAAACTAAATGGTCATTTAGTTTTCAGATATGTGCGTTTATAAGTAAAATAAAAAAATTAGAAGACATTATTAATCCATCAGATGATTCTATACTTATATCTGAACGAACCGTGTTAACTGATAAAGAATGTTTTGCTAAACAATTATACAATGATAAATTTATAAATGAAATTGAATGGAGTTTATACAATGACGTATATAATATGATGATTAAAAAAGACTATATTCCTAATGCCATTGTTTACTTAGAATGTAATCCAACAATATGTTTCGAACGAATTCATAAAAGAAATCGAATGGAAGAAGCTGAAATACCATATGAATATTTAGAAAAAATCCATATAAAACATAATGAATGGTTGTCGGGCACAAATATACCCGTATTAAGAATAAATGTTGAAGAAAATTATTTAGATAATGAAGAACAACTAGAGAGTATTATTAAAAAAATTCAAGTATTTATAGAGAGTTTTAATTAATTTTATAGATATTGAACCACTCGGGAACCCATGCGTAGTTATGGTAATTAGCATATTGCTAACTACACAATATATATTATATATATTACTTTTAAATATATTTTTTATAATAAAAATTACTTATTAACTCGCCATATTACAAAATACATATATAAGTTTCTTTACCTTTATGATCTGATATTTGTTTTTTTATTATCAGAGCAAAAAGATAAAAATGTATAATCATAGAATTCTGTATAGTTTTCAAAAATATAATATATGTATATAATATATGTATATTATCGGATTTTTAATAATAAGTATTTTAATGAATATGTGTACAAAAATTAATACAAAAACCAATCCCCATTCCTTCCGCTGGGAACTGCGGGACCCTAACGCGGCGGTGGGTGGCAATCTTTTCGGTGCAATAACAATCATTTTACCTAATGGTAATATAGTTGTTTCTAGTACATTAAATAGCCGCTGGGCAGTGTATATATATAACCCTTATAACAAAAAATTGATAGGCGGTATTTATGGTGATACAGGTGCCGCCTCACAAATCACCGGTATCACCGCGCTCCCGAACAACAACTTTGTGATTGCCTCACTATATGATGATGTAAATGACGTAGTTAACGCGGGCTCAGTAAGGCTCATAAACGGCGACACCGGCGCACAAATCGGTACGACAATTGCGGGTGACAAAGCAGATGACTACCTTGGATTCACCAGTATCACCGCGCTCCCGAACAACAACTTTGTGATTGCCTCACGAAATGATGATGTAAATGGCGTAGTGGACGCGGGCTCAGTAATGCTCATAAACGGCGACACCGGCGCACAAATCGGTACAATTGCGGGTGACAACGGACAAGACTACCTTGGATCCAGCAGTATCACCGCGCTCCCGAACAACAACTTTGTGATTGCCTCACGAAATGATGATGTAAATGGCGTAGTGGACGCGGGCTCAGTAATGCTCATAAACGGCGACACCGGCACACAAATCGGTACAATTGCGGGTGACAACGGACAAGACTACTTTGGATCCAGCAGTATCACCGCGCTCCCGAACAACAACTTTGTGATTGCCTCAGCAAGTGATGATGTAAATGACGAATTTAACGCGGGCTCAGTAAGGCTCATAAACGGCGACACCGGCACACAAATCGGTACGACAATTGTGGGTAACAAAGCATATGACTACCTTGGATCCAGTATCACCGCGCTCCCGAACAACAACTTTGTGATTGCCTCAGCAAGTGATGATGTAAATGACTTAGTTAACGCGGGCTCAGTAAGGCTCATAAACGGCGACACCGGCGCACAAATCGGTACGACAATTGCGGGTAACAAAGCAGATGACTACCTTGGATCCAGCAGTATCACCGCGCTCCCGAACAACAACTTTGTGATTGCCTCACCAAATGATGATGTAAATGACGTAGTTAACGCGGGCTCAGTAAGACAAATAGATACTACAGGCACACAGGTTCGTCTTATAGTTGGAGCGGTTACTAATGATATGAGTGGAGTTTCTATTATCGCAACGCCTGTTGCAAACTTTTATATTATCAGTAATAAAAAGAAATTTGTTGACTCTGGTTCTGTTTCAGTGTTTGACTTGTAAACAAGGTTAAGTGAGCAGTTCTTAATGAAGGCTTTGAAAAAAAAAGTATATATTAGCGTATACATTTGGTAGGAAGCTAGCAAAAAAGAAGTTACCAAATTATTTATAATGTTGTAATAATCAATTATCAGAGCAAAAAGATAAAAATGTATAATCAGAGAATTCTGTATAGTTTTCGTTAAGAATATAGTCAATATTGTATTGATTAATAAGTTCTAAAGATGGAAAAACTAGAATATTTAGATCATATTTTTTTTTGAAAAATATGGTAAGTAAATATTCTAGTTTTACCAGTACCGCACCACATATTAACAAGTGATTTTTGATATTGGAGAAAAGAATTTAGTGTTATTAAGATTTAAATCTTTGAAAACTAAATTAAAATAATTTGATCGTAACTTTATTAAGCATTTTATTTTTTGATAAATAATATTATTGTTAATTATTAAATGAAATCCTAAAATATTATCAATAATATCATTTTTACAAATATTATCATTAATATTCTCAATATTTATTTTACCCGATATTGTAATTACTTTTTTTCAATTTCATTTAATTATTAATAATATTACTTTTATATTAAATATGATGAATTCGGAATTTGTGTTGTTTTCTCATATCTTAATGAATAACGTTATGGCTTTCTATAAGCATTTCTTTTATAAAATCCAAGTGGATTACTACCGGTTGATACTCTACCAAAAGGTTTTCTTTTATAATTTTGCCATCTTTCTACAAAAAATATCCGATATAATCCAATTACAAAGAACAATGTTAATACTACTATAATAACCAATTTATCCGTTCTGATCATTTAAATTATTAAGAGAAAAAAATAATATATTAATTATTTTTTATAGATATCGAAGCAATTAATTTTATAGATATTGAACCAATTGATTTATAGATATGATTAAATATATATTCAAATGAAACAGCATCATTTCTATACTTAATTATTTATAATAGATTTATTTACAACTGATATAAATTTGACCCACGTTCTTACACTGCGTCCTCGTTTACCTAAAAACAATTTATTATTATTTTTATTATAAGGTAAATTATAATTTTTAACTAAAATACCATAATATTTCATAGTTGGTTTTACTGATGAAAATGATGATGCCTCATCATCGGATGAAACTGAATTATACGTTGAAGTTTGGTTACATTCAGGGCACTTGAAAAATGGGTCGAAATATTCAGAAGACTCGTAAATATGAACCCATATAATCTTGAGACAGCACGAACATTTTAAACAATTTAAACCATAGTCATAATCTCCTTTAAAATTACTACATTTATACACATAAGACACTCTTTGTTGTGGATATTTTAAAAGATAATAGGCAAATAATAATTTATTACAATTATATATCTCATACATTTTAATTTATTATTACTTATTTCTTCCTTCTTCTTTAAATATATGCGATAAATTCATATATTCCTATTATTCATTAATAATAGGAATTTGTAAAATAATAAATTAATTAAATTTGATTTATTTATTTTAAATATTATTTAAAATAATAAATGAGTACCAAAGTTGAAATTATCATTGGGTGTATGTTTTCTGGAAAAACAACTGAACTTATTCGAAGAATAAGTCGATATGAAGCAATTAAAATGAAAACATTAATTATTAATAGTAATTTAGATACACGAACCGGTGACAGTGTTAAAACGCACGATAATCATTTAAGAGACGCCATTAAAACGTCTAAACTAATGGATATTACTGATAGTGATTCGTATAAAAATGCTGTAGTGATTGGTATAGATGAATCCCAATTTTTCCCCGACTTAGAAGAATTTGTTATATATTCTGAAAAAAATAAAACGATTATAATCGCCGGATTAGATGGAGATTCAAATAGGAAACCATTTGGGCAAATTTTACAATGTATACCACTTTGTGATAGTATTATAAAATTGACAGCAATGGATATGATATCAAAAGATGGACAAGATGCTATTTTTACAAAAAGAATCGTCTTAAATGATTCACAGCAAATATCAATAGGTGCGATGGATAAATACATAGCTGTTTCTCGGGCTAATTATTTAAAGTAATGGTTCGTCATAATCTCCATTCATTCTTAATAGTATATATGCATCTGTTCCTTGGTTATTTGAACATATATTAATATGCCCCCCAAAATATTTTAAATATAAATTAGTTATAGGTAAGCCATATCCAAACCCAGATAAAGGTGTATTTATACTAAAATCATTATCCATAATATTAATAGGATGTTCTGAAGTAGTATAAAAATAATTCCACATTTTTAGTTGTGCTTCACGAGATATTCCTCCACCTAAATCAGAAATTTTGATGATAATCCAATTATCATCATTATAAATTTTAATGTTAATAGGTGGTATCGTTATTTTTTTATTAAAATCGTAAGTAGCCTTTACCGAATTTTTCAATACTTCAAATAATATATAATAAAGATGGGAACAAATATATGGAAATGTGATTAAATTAGTATTTATTTCTATTGGAACACTTCCTATACCACTGTTTAGACACATAATATTAATATCTGCTATAACATCCTTTACTATATTATGTGGCGAACAGTGCATATTTATTATGCCACAATTATTGGTATCTTTAAAAGTCATTAAATAATGATTTAACAAAACACGTATTCCAATTCGACTCATATAAAATTTATTTAAAAACTCTTGAATTTGGTCCTCATTTATATCTATGTTTTTTTCATTTTTTATAGACTGGATACCATTAGCCATTGTTATTAATGTGGGGGAATGTCTATCGTAAATTGTTTCTATTGTATGAACCATTTTTAAACTATCTGTGAAATCGGTTGGATGTTTAATATTTATAATATCTTGAAAGGAGGATATGTACCAATTGCGTATCGTATTAATATATGGATTTTTATAGAGATCATAGGGCAAAGAATCTAAATCTTTTATTTTATGCGCAAATCTAATAGGTAGTTCATTATGTAGATATTGCGAGGCTTGCACTACTTTTTCTTTATTTTGTAAATTACCATATTCTGTTAGACTGTTAAGATTTATTGAGTTTTGAGGTTTTTTAGATAAAAGATTTATATCATTGTATATATTTGTAATTGTAGAAGAATATCTTCTAAGGATCATATAGTATATTTCTTAATATACATTTAAATATATATTAAGAAACGGAATTAACTATAAATTTGGATAATTAAATTTAAAATAATATATTATAATATCTAATATGACCGATTTTACTTATAATACATTAAAAATAAATGGTATAACTAAAATGTGTGATGACACCATTTATAGTTATAATACTGATATTATAAAATATCAATGGTTTGATAGTCAATTAAGATATATACTTACTGTTCTTGAAATACCTATAAAAGACCCAACAACAGGGTTATATTTAACAAGAAGTAGAATATGTCAAAAAATAAAATCACTTTTTGACCAATCCACAAATAATATAATTATTAAGAGTTCAAATTCTAAAAAAGATATAGAAATGGGTATTATTTCTAAAAAAATATTAAACGAAATAACAGATAATAATTTGGGTGGTGTTATTTCATCTGCTCCCAAAATAAATAAAAATGTTATAAATAATGAACTGATATTTAAACATACTGATATTAAACCTGTTTCTAAATCTACTACTAAACCTGTTTCCAAATCTACTATCAAATTTGTCACCAAACCTGTTTCTAAATCTACTACTAAATCTGTTTCCAAATCTACTAATAAATCTACTATCAAACCTGTTTCCAAATCCGCTACTAAACCCCTGGCTGTTAAAGTTAAATGGCTTATTAAAGAAACAGAAAGAGTTAAAAAAGCCGAATTACACGTGGGAAACTATGGTAATTTTTTAGATTTTGGTAGATTAGATTGGTATAATAATAGTTGTTTTGCCGACAGTATACTAATATTATTATTATTTCCTATGTTTAATGGAAAAATTTCAGATTTTATTACAGAGAATTTATTGGAAAAACCATTGTTGTTAAAAGAGTCTATAGAAAAAGAACATTATAAAAAATATATTTGTAACACGAATACATTTGAAAAATCTATAGAAATTATTAATAGTATTTACACAACATTCACTGATTTATATGAACAATTATCTAATAAAAAAATTATTAATTCTCATCGCTTTTTAAAAGAACTATCCAAATGTAAAAATAAATTTGGATTAGAAGACTTAAGTGGAGGGAAAATGCAAGAGAGTTTAGAGTTACTAATTAATTTATTTGGTATTTATAATATAAATACAACAAGTTATAACGTGCGTCATCTCTACGAATCGGTTGAAATCCCAATAAGAGATTATAGTTCAAGGTTTGTTGGGATATTTGATGAAATGGTTGAGGAAAAAACTGCTGGAATACGCAATTATAATTTTACACACAGTACTAAAAATGAAAGTAAAATAATTGTCAAATATCTCTACACGGATGATTTACAGACATTTTTAAGATCAGATTTTAAAGAGATCTATACAAATGACGCATTTATTAAAAACGGTTTTTCGAAACGAGACTATTATTATGATGATGAAATGGAACGATGGTATTTAAGGGAAAATGAAGCAAAATATAAATTAGGAAAAATAAGAAAAAGTGTATTATTGTCAAAATACATTAGACATAAACGAGAAACATACCCAGGAGGTGCCTATCATATATATGACGGTTATAAAAGGATAGAGCTGGATAAAATAGAGTATGTTGTAAGTGTAGATGGATTGGAAAAAATAAAATTAATTGATTTAGAAAAAGATAATAATAAAGCTATTCTAATAAAAAAATATATTGAAGAATTCATTATTGAAGATGCTACAAATATATTTTTTGGTATTATTCGAAAATACCCCGTTCATAACTATAATTCGAACGAAGACTTAACTAAGTTTTTAAGTCTGAAAATTACCCCTGATGAAATAATAACATTAAACGCTAGAGTATTGATATTAAAAGGGATCATAGTATGGTATAATGATCATTATATAACGTTTATAAATAATGATAGTATATGGTATAAATATGACGATAACTATAATCCTTTGATAGACAATGACTATATTAAAGTTATAGGCGATTATAACGAATTATTAGACTATTCATTATCTGGTATTAATAATATAGTAAAAAAAAACAGTGTTATTGTTTGGTATAGTATATAATCTATGTTATATAATTATTAAGAATCTGTAAACCATGTTTAGAATAAATAGTTACTTTTTTATTATTAATGGGATCTGTAATATAATTATAATTATTACATAATGAACCACCGGATTGTTTTCTTTTTTTCAATGGTTTAGCATCTGTTAATAATGCTTTATTGTCTAAAATACTATTCATTTTCTTCAATGGTTTAGTATCTTTTAATAATGCTTTATTGTCTAAAATACTATTCATTTTCTTCAATGGTTTATTAGTATCTTTTAATAATGCTTTATTGTCTAAAATACTATTCATTTTAGGCATATTAGTATCTATTAATTTATTCAAATTCTTAATATTTATTGGAGATAAATTTTTAAGATCCGTGTTTGACAGGTCAGTATAAATTGATTCTATTTTATTTTCGAAACTACAAATAAAATCACTTATTGTTTTACTAGTATTACAGCTTATATTTAACCCATTAGATAGTAGGGGTTTTATTATAGTTACTAATTTATTTAAATTAGTAAATAAATTCTCTAAATTGTTTTTAAATAATTCAAACTCATCAACAGGACTTAATTTGTTAAAATTTGTATTCATTATATTTAAAAAGAAATTTATTTAAAGACTTATTTTATTTAAAGAAAATTTGTATATTATTAACATAATGAAAAATTCTTCTAAATTCAAATTTAAAAAATCTAATAATAACGCAGGGTCAAATAATGATGTGTCTAATGATGAGGAATCTAATAATGATGTGTCTAATAATGATGACGATGTGTCTAATAATCTTGGGTCTAATGACACGGAATCTAATAATGATGGGTCTAATAATAATGACGATGTGTCTAATAATAATGACGATGTGTCTAATAATGACGGGTCTAATAATAATGACGATGTGTCTAATAATTCTCCCGATGCTGAAATTAAAATTCCTAAAAAAAGAGGCAGAAAACCTAAAGCAATAAAAAATGTAGAATTAGAAATTAAAATTCCTAAAAAAAGAGGCAGAAAACCTAAAATAAAAGAAGAAGAACCTGAACTAAAAATACCTAAAAAAAGAGGTAGGAAACCTAAAGTTAAATCTGAACAAGAACCTGAAGAACCTACTAAAATCCCTAAAAGAAGAGGTAGGGGTCGTTCCTACAAACAAAAAACCTATGAATTAGTTAATAATGTGTCTAAAATAGAATCAAAAAATATAATATTACATTTACCAATAAAATCAAAAAATATTGTTCAAGCATCCAAAGAAATTGAACTATTAACGTATGATCCAGATATTAAAGAACCGGTTGGATGGCAGGATATAATTGGAGGGAATCCGATTGATAGTGTGGTCTTCTTACACAAGGATACTATACAAAATAAACGATTGCCTTTTTATTCACAGTATCCATTTGATGAAAAAAGTATGTCCAATATTTTAGAAGAAGAAGAGGAGGAAGAAGAGGAGGAAGGTGTAAATAGTAACCAATATAACATATCGGAAACATTAATTGATAATGATAGTAATATTGATGATAGTAATATTGATAGTAGCAATATTGATAGTAGTAATAATGATAGTTTATTACATACAAATATTAAAACCATCCATAATGATGAATGGTATAGCAGTACCACTAATAATTATGATACATATCAAAATGTTATTAATATAATGAAAGAAAAAAGAAAAACAGAACTAGAAAATTTAACCAAAAAAAAATTAGAAAATCATGTAGAACACATATTACTTCCATTTAATAACACTAAATCTAGTACTTGGCTCTCTTCTACATCTATATATTGTTGGTGGTGTTGTCATCCTTTTTCGGGAGTTCCTTGTACTATTCCTTATGAATATCATAATTCTAAATTTAAAGTATATGGGGTTTGTTGTTCTCCTGAATGTGCCGCGGCATATATTTTTGATAATTATTCGAATGAAGAAGTTTGGGAAAAATATTCATTATTAAATTTTATGTACAGTAAATTATATACTGAAACTAATTTAAAAATTAAATTAGCAGCGCCTCGCCAAACTTTAAAGATTTTTGGTGGAACACTAAACATTAAACACTACAGAGAATATAACACTAATTATAATAAAAATTTTAAAATAATAGTCCCTCCACTAGTATCAATTATACCACTTCAAGAATATAATTTTAGCAATACAGGTTATTCTACCCAAAATAGTAATAAAAATTTAAATATAAATAAGAATGATGTCGAAAATGATGAATTGCTTTTAAAGAGATCGAAACCATTTGTTGTTACGAATAATACCTTAGAAAAGTGTATGAAACTATCTGTTAATTAATTTTCTAATATATAATTAATAGACATTTCCACATCACCATTACTTATTATAAGAGCTTCCTTGTTTAAATTTATATTTAAAAATCCAATTGATTTTAATTGCTCTAATTCATCGACATATTCAAAAATATTTGGAATGACTGGTTCTTGAATTGGTAACGGATTATTCAAGATTGGCATTGGCAAAATATTATTAATTGCATCATTGTTTAACTCTGGTATATTACCACTTAATATACTATTAATAATATTTGTAATTATATCGCTGTTTACATTTTGGGCTGGTATTTTATTAAAAATAACTATTAAATCTTTATTACTACTAATATTAATCGTTTCTAAATTATCCAATACTTTATTATTATATATAAATATACTGTCAGTAATTTTATATTTATTATTAAAGTATTCTAATAATTGTAGTTTAGTATCATATAATTTTATATCAATATCCTCTTTTATTGATATATCATTGTTGAATATATTATTTATTTCTATTAAATGAACTTGTACATTAGATAAAGACATTTATTAATAGTTATTATTTTGATTTATAATCAATTTTATTTACATTGTATTTGATTAAAAAGCGCAACGCTATTTTGTGTTGTAGGATTTATTGATAGTCTGAAGGTAAAATTTAAGTATTCTATAGAATTATTTCTCTAAACATGTACCCCAATTTGGATTTTTACCATTTGCGTTGCCAAAATTTAAGGGTGGGTTTTCTATATTTGTTACACACCAATGACTTATATCTTGATTAAAATTAGGAGCACCATAAAACATACTACCCATACTAGCAACGTTTGAAGTATCCCATCGTCCAATATTTTGATTAAAGATTTTAGCATCACGAAACATACCACTCATAGAAGTAACATTTAAAGTATTCCAATTTCCTATATCTTTATTAAACTCTTTAGTACCACGAAACATACCACTCATAGAAGTAACATTTAAAGTATTCCAATTTCCAATATCTTGATTAAAATTATTAGCACCATTAAACATTTCATTCATATAAATTACTTTTGAAGTATTCCAATTTCCAATATCTTGATTAAAATTATGAGCACCATAAAACATACTACTCATATCAGTTACGTTTGAAGTATCCCAACTACTAATATTTTTATTAAAGTTTTTGTAATATGATATTAAGGTCTGCGGCCCTATAAAATCATCTATAAATATACCCTGCATATTAGTAACAAATGTAGTAACCCATAATTCTGGATCAAACGACACGCGTTTTTCATTTATAATATCTTTAATAGTACTATTATTAACAACTAAGTATGTTTTATTATTTAATTCATACGTATTCCCATGAATCGCATTTTCCTTTGCTTTAATTGTAACATTATTTTCGGCTAAATAAATCATGGACTCCTGTACTGGTGCTGCTTCGGTCTTTTTACTACCACAACCATTCATAAATAAATACATATTCAATAAACCAATCAGATACACAATCATTATAATATATAATTTTATTTTAATTTTATTTTAATTTAATTAATCATAGATTCCTTAATCATAGATTCCTTAATCATAGATTCCTTAATCATAGATTCCTTAATCATAGATTCCCCTATTTAATTGTAGATTTCCGATTATTAAACGGATCGTCTTCGTTTGATATAAACTTTATTGTGCTCTCTATTTCATTTTTATCTTTATTAAACTCTAAATTATATAAACATCCATTACTACCTATACTTATTATTTTTTCATCGGTTATAAATGTAGAAAATGTTATTACACCTGGTAAATAAAATTGCTTATAACTCCATTCCGAACTAAAATAAGAAGGTAAATAATTTTTTATACCACTTAAAGCATAAAAATTAGTATTCTTATTTTCAGCATCATCCACTAACGCATTAAATATATGAATAGTTCCTTTATCACTGCTACACAATAATAATGTTAAATCATCATTAAACTTAAGGTCAACTATAGTTGCTTGATCAGACCCCCTCCTTAATTCTTTTACTAATACATTATCTTCTATATTAAATATTCGTAATAGTGTGCCTTTATGGGAACAAGTTGCTATATAAGAGCCATCTTTTGATAAACAAAATCGTTCAATTTGATTCAAATGCGCTTTAATGATTTTTTCCGATTTATTAATTCCTCTATTAGTGTCTTGTTTAGTGTCTTGCTCAGTGTCTTGCTTAGTGTCTTGCTTAGTGTCTGGTTCAGTGTCTATATTAGTATCCAACCCACTGCCTAGATCATTCTCTTGATCAAAATAATTAATACACATTGAACCAATTTCTTTACCCGGGTAAGCAATAATATTATTATTTAAAATCTCACATAATCCATTAACCTCTTCAGATATTTCTATACTTTTTATTAATTGTAAATTATTAAAACTGTATATATATATTTTATAGTTTGTTATAACCACTATAATTTCTTTGGTTATTTTTATATTTAATATTTTAGTCTTAAATTCAATTTCGCCAATAACTTCCCCCTTGTTATCATCCCAAATAATTAATTTATTATTAGGATATAATCCCTTATCTACATTACCAGTAAAAATCATTATATTTGATTTATTTAGCATTTCTATAATTGAAACCCCTCCAATTATTCTCCTCGATATTATTTTTTTAAAAGGATTGCACGTATACACATAAAAACCTATTGTAGTACCAAATATTATACAATCTTTATTTTGATTAAAGTTTGCGTGTAATAATCCATTTTCATCATTTTCAATAAAATTCATATATTTATATATTAATATATAGTTTTATATATATATTATTTAAACACATTAAGATAATATTTAACTATTTTTTTAGTAGATATATTTAAAGACGATTTATCTACAATGTAGTTTGATATTATGTATGCACTAATTTCATTAGGATGGGAATATGATATATTGGATGGTAAATAGTTAAATAAAGGGAAAGAATTTATTTCTATAAATTCCCTTGTTGTAATAAACGTATTATTTTCCCATTTCAATGTTATAACAACTTCTTCTATATTATCTTTATTTGTAATTAATAGGGGTAAATAATATTTATTATTTAATTTATATATCCATTTAATTTCTAATCCATCCGGGTTAGTCATTATTTTAGTATTCCAATAATTTGTTATAATTAAATGGTTACAATAGATACTATTAAAATGGTTTATATACAACGTATTAAATAGTGATTGGTTATTTCTCTGTATAATATGAATTTTTTCGTGTATTAATGTTTCGCAGTTTTGTAGTATCATAGTATTTTTATTATACACCATCATATTGTAAAAATCTTTTAAAACCTTATCTGATAAAAATATATAATTATCTAATGTAAAGGGCATACTTTTTTCTAATGTGTGTGAAATTTTTATAAAATTCCAATTACTGTGCGTTATTAACCTGTATGTACTGTATTTTTCCCTAATAGTATCTACATAAAAATACAATGCTTTTTTATCATTTTTACTAAATTTTAATGTATTTTTTATATAATAATCTACTATTTTTTTATTATCTAGATTTTTACCGTCTAGGTTGTAATCTAGTATCCCTGTTTTAATATAAATTTCATTTTTATTCCTATAATGATTTATATAATCACCATATATATTCATTAATACTAAGTTCGATTCGCCAAAATTTATATAATGGGAATTATTCATTAATCCTCCCCGTAGTCCACCTATATATCCTCCCTGTAGTCCATCTATATTCAAAACCATATATAAAAATAATATAACTATAAAATAAAAAATTAGTTTATAATACATCATATAATATATCCATATATTTATATGTATGATAAACTGTTTAATTTATATAATAACTACATTATATATAGCCTTCTAAAAAATGATGCTATTATTTATGGAAAATTTGTAAGAAATATTCTTATTGAAGAAATTTCGTTAACACAATTTTTATCTAATAGTCCCGATAATATAATAACCTGCTATGCTTCATCCAGCTATAAAAATATTATAACCAGGGATTTGAACAAATATACAGTTGGTATATTTGATACAGAATCTATACATAATAATTTAATAATATATACAATAAATCACAAAGACACATTTTTTTTCATCCATATAATTTATATTAATAGTTTTTTATTTAATAATTTGGAGATGCGCTTGTCCAAATTAAATATAAGTTTAGATATAGATTGTTTATATCTAGATAGAACAAACATAGGTTTATTAACCAATATATATGATAATGCCGCTATCCCAATAAGTAATATTATTAATAATATAAAAAATAAACAATTTAAAATAATTAATAAAATAGATAAATTATCGTATGATTACATTAACACCTTAAAAAACGAATCATGGATAAATGTTGACAACCATTTAACGTTTTATAACGATTTTACAGATCAAGAAAAATCAAAAATAATAAATGAAAAATGTGCTTTGTGTTATGATAAGTTTAATATATTTATATATAAATTACCTTGTGGACACCATTTCCATATCGATTGTTTAAATAGTTATGTTAGTAATAATTTAGAAACCGAACATATATTATGTCCATATTGTACCCGAAGATATTCGTTATTAAATTTAATATAAATTATTATTATAATAATTTATTAATAATCAAATTTATTATTAAAATAAATTAATAATAAATTTGATTATTAATTATTAATATTAATTATTAATATTATTATAAAAAATGTGTGGTATATTTGCTTATTTGTCAATTACTAAAATCGATACAGACCTTAAAAATAAATTAATTGATGAATTAATTAAAACAAAACATAGAGGCCCAGATAATACTAAATATAGATTAGAAAATGAGAAGACTTTTTTGGGGTTTCATCGATTATGTATTAATGATACAAGTGAGCGTGGGGACCAACCGATTACACATCCTAAAAACTTTAATATTTCACTGATTTGTAATGGAGAAATATATAATTATTCTAAACTAAAATTAGAATATAACATTGTTACTGATTCCAACAGTGATTGTGAAATAATATTGCACCTGTATGAAAAATTTGGTTTTAGTAAAACAATATCACTCTTAGATGGTGTATTTGCCTGTGTCCTCGTTGACTTGACAAAGGATACCATTTATGTTGCCAGAGATCCTCTAGGTGTCAGATCACTATTTATTGGTGAGAATACTAATGGAGATATTGGGTTTGCGAGTGAACTTAAATCTATTCACGAATTATGTGAAACTATTATACAATTTAAGCCTGGACATATCTGGGATTCAAAAACAAAAGAATATACCAAATATTATACCAGGGGATTGACCAATGTTGTCGAAAGTGAAGAATTGATTAAAACAACTATTCGGGAAAAGTTAGGTCTAGCAGTTGAAAAACGGCTAATGTCTGACAGGAAAATTGGATGCTTATTGTCTGGTGGATTAGATTCGAGTTTAATAGCAGCCCAACTGGCTAATTTATACGAAGACAAATTAGAAACGTTTTCAATTGGTTTGGAAGGTGCTACAGATCTCAAATTTGCTAAATTGGTTGCTGATCATATTGGATCAAACCACCATGAAGTAATTGTAACAGAGCGTGAGATGTTAAACGCTATAGAGAGTACTATTAAGAAAACTGAAACATATGATACAACCACTATACGAGCAAGCGTACCAATGACATTATTGTCTGAATATATATCCAAAAACAGCAATGCTGTTGTAATTTATAGTGGTGAAGGAAGCGATGAAGCATCTGGTTCTTATTTGTATTTTCATAATGCCCCAAATGAATTAGAATTTAAAAAAGAAACTATCAGATTATTGGATGACTTGTGTTATTTTGATGTTCTACGATGTGATAAATCTACAGCCAGTGCGGGGTTAGAAGTGCGTGTTCCATTTTTAGATAAAGAATTTTTAGAATATTATATGTCAATTGACCCCAAATATAAACTCGCATCTCATAATGGTATTGAAAAATGGTTGTTGCGGAGTGCTTTTGATGATGGTAAATTATTGCCAGACAGTGTTTTGTGGAGGGTCAAAGAAGCTATGTCGGATGGGGTATCTAGCCAGAAAAAAGGATGGTTCGAGATAATACAGGAGAATGTAGCAGAAATGTATACTGACGACGAATTTATTAAACGTCAACAGACATATAAATGGAATCCTCCGATGTTTAAAGAAGCTCTTTATTACCGAGAAATCTTTAATAAATATTATCCAGAAAGAGAAAAGACAATCCCATATTACTGGCTACCCAAATGGTCGGGAGATGTGGTTGATCCATCTGCGAGAGTTTTAACAAATGTTTATAAGAATGATGAATAATTGTTATTTAATATTTACTTTTATATTAAAAAGAAATACTATAATTATTCCTATAACCGTAACATATCCCAAAAATGTGAATATTTCCGTACATATTTCTACATATAAGGGTGGTCTTACCGCATCGTTGTTATCAATTTCGACCGGATCATCTAAACCAGTATTATTTATTGATATGTAGTGATCTAATTCATCATTCATATTAACTATATTATTATTTAATATAATTTGTTGGGTATTGATTAATTCTTGACACATTATGCACGTTTTTTTACCACTTGTCCTAATCCATAATAAAAGACAATCTTTGTGTAAATAGTAATTGCATTGACAAACATTATTTTTTATCAAATTGTTATTTCCATAACATAAAATACACTCTGGAATTTCATTCATTTACTAAGTATTAAATATTAAATTAATCTTAAATTATTAATTTAATCTTAAATATTAATTTATATAACACCGTTATTAAATATAATTTTAGCATTATACATTGGAACTTAAGTTTGTTTGTGCAGCAAATAGTCGGTATTAATCCCAACCAATATATCTTTATATTTGATATTAGAAGCGTTGTTATCATTATAGTATAAGGCAAACTTATACAATGTATCATGGTAATCATCGAAATCTTTAAGATCTATGATCATATCATCTAAATAATCATCAAATATATCATTAGTTATACTGTTTACCCAGTTGTAATTAAACCACGTTAAAGCATTTATATCAGAATGCCCTACAATGGCTGAAAGAACATCATCGGCTCTTTCAACCATTTTGAGTTCAGAATCCGCCCCATAATCCTCTCCAAGATCCTCCCAGTATTCAGATAAATATTCTGGTTTATATTCCCAGTCACGTGGTTCTACTTTTGCGGCACTTAGAGTTACAAGAATTTCTGTTTGTTTAAGTATTTTGTGATCAATATCCATTTTATAAAATAACAATATTAGTTTTAAATGAAATCAAATTTATGAGTTTAAAAACCACCTTATTTATCGCTTTATTCATCCCTAACCTGCATCAGAACTTTACCCAAGAGATTTTGACCATACTTACTTTTGTCAACAGTGAGTGCTGTGGCTGCGTCGTAGCCGATCCCCCATATTTTATCATATTTAGAGGCCTCGTATAATACACTATCGTTAGTGTTTTTCAAACGTTCTTTTAAATCCAGATTCTGTCCAAATTTACATCGCAGTGCATCTAACATTATACCATATCGAAGTTTCCCCCACATGTCCTCATTATAATTCTTAACTTGTCTCCCTAATTTTTTAATTTTATATGGTCCAGACTCCTGTATTATATTATTTTTCAGTGTGGTATTTAGTGGGTCGAACAGTTTGCATTTATAATACATAAAATATTGTTCGCTGCACGTAAACAGGACCCCGTCACTATCTTTAAATTTAACTGTATAAAAATTGCTCATATAACCATGGTTTTTATCATATTCTCTAAAGAAATATATGGATGTCATTATTATGTATTATGCGTCCGATATTTTAAAATATTTATCAAATTTATATTTTAAAATATAAAAAGAAATATTAATTAAAATACTTTGAAAATGATGTGATATTATACCAACTTTTTGGGATATCTTCCTTGCTATCAGCCACCAATTCCTTAGTATCAACTTCTTCCCTAGTATCAATCAATTCCTTAGTATCAACTTCTTCCCTAGTATCAGCCAATTCTTTAGTATCGACTACTTCCTTGGTATGAACCAATTCCTTGCTATGAACTTCTTCCTTAGTAATATTGTATGATTTTATATAAATAGGTTGTTTTGTTGGCTGTGTATTTTTATATATATATGAATTTATTGGAGATTTATAGAGCGATACTTTATTTTTATTTTTCATTTTATTTTTATTTTTCATTATAATTTTCAAACATTCTTCAGAACATCCACAAAACATTATAAATAATATAATATTTTAATATTCTATAATACTCTTATTAATTATATAAAGATTTATTATTAAAACTATTTATTATGATGGTTAATAACATTTTATTATTAATATTTGGAATAGGACTTGTTACTGCTAATCCCATTATACCAGATTGTATAGAAAATTATACAACATTTTATAATAAATATTTAAATGTTTCTAATACTGCTATTTTAAGAAATTATATTGATTTGAATGCTAATAGTTGTGGAAAAGAATGTTCATTATTAAATAACTGCATGTCATTTAATTATTTTCCAGAAGAAATTCTTAGTGGAAAACACTCTAGGTGTAATTTATTAACGTCAAAATATAAGCTTAATTTATTATTACAAAAAACAGATGTGGATTTTTTTTTAAAAAGCACTGCTACTTGTCCTGTAGTAAAAGTAACCAATATGTTATTAACCATATTACTTAGTATATTTATTATAATATTATGTATAGTTATTTATTATTGTATATTAATTAATAAAGATCAACCATATGAACAGTTGTAAATCTATATTATTCTATATGTAATTGTTGGGATAAATTAATTTATCATTCGTCTCCTTCCCCTTGTCCTTCTACCTCCCCTCCCCCTTCTCCTGACCCAATGGGTAATTGTTCCGAATGAGGTTCTTCACGAGGTTCTTCACGAGGTTCTTCACGAGGTTCTTCACGAGGTTCTTGGGGTGATGAATTTAAATTAACCCTACATATAGGGCACGTAGAATTAGTAGCGAACCATCTATCCACACATTGTTGATGAAACATATGGTTACAATGATTTATTTTTCTAATAATTTGGTTATTAATATAATTTGAACTACAAATAGAACAATTTTCATCAATATCAGTTGCCATTTGTAATTCTGTTTTTGAATTTAAATTTAATACACTAACACCTTGATTTCTATTTTGTGATAAATTTAATAAGGAATTTGTTAATTGGCTAAAAACTGAATCCATACTAGTTTCGAGTGGATTAAATGTTACAGATGTAATGATAGGTTCAATTTCTATAGTTTCTACATACGAATTTTCATTATTAATTCCTTGAGTTCTCTGTATTCCTTGGGTTCCTTGGATTCCTTGGATTCCTTGGATTCCGCGTGTTCTCTGGGTTCCTTGTGTTCTCTGAGTTCTTTGTGTTCCTTGGGTTCCTTGTGTTCCTCGTGTTCCCCGAGGTCCTTGAGTTCCCTGAGTTCCTTGCGTTGTTCTTAGAGGTATAGGCTGTTGTGGCATTCTCGTATTTACTTGTGGATATGTTGGGGAACTATCTGGGTATATATTTATATTTTCGTAATAATGTATTTGATATGGATTTGTTTGTCGATCTAATAAATCTGCTAATAGGTTGTTCATTATTTAAAATAAATATTTTATTTTTTAGATTATAACTAATTTTTATAATTAAATAATATTATTTAATTATAAAAAATTGATTATTAAAATATATTGAAATATATAAAATAAAAATGAATACTAAAAGTATATTTTATAAAAAAGGATTATGCGGAATAACAAATATGGGAAATACTTGTTTTATGAATAGTATTATTCAATGCATTAATTCAAACAGAGATTTGGCATTGTATTTTATAAATAATGAACATAAAAAAATTCCAGATAAAGAAATGTTAGAAAATGATTTAGTTGAAGAATGGAATTTAGTTAGTAAAGGATTATATGAGCGAAATGCTGTAATAACTCCCGAATCGTTTCATAAATGTATACAACAATTATCAGTAAAAAAAGGAAATAGTTATTTTACCGGTTATGATCAAAATGATTCTCAAGAGTTTTTACAATTTTTATTAGAAAATTTACATATTGGGTTATCAAGAGAAGTCAATATGAATATAAATGGAAACCCAAAAAATAATCTAGATAAAATGGCAATTAAAGCTTTAACAAATTGGAAACAATTTTTTAAAGACGATTATTCGGTAATAATAGATTTATATTACGGACAACTGTATTCCAAAATTACCACAAATGAAGATAGCACATTTATATCAGAAGCGTTTGACCCAATTTCTAATATATCTTTAGAAATACCTGATAAAGAAAATGTAACTATTTATGATTGTTTTGATAAGTTTACTAAAGAAGAATCCATCGATTTTAAAGACAGTAATGTAATAAATGATACTAAACAATATCAAAAATCATTATCTGTATGGAGGTTTCCAGATTATTTAGTCATTTTCTTTAAAAGATTTACTAATACAGGACAAAAAATAAATAAAATAATAGATTTTCCAATTAATAATCTGAACCTTAATAAATATTGTGTAGGATATGAAAAGGAAGAGTGTGTTTATGATTTATATGCTGTATCTAACCATGGCGGCAATTCAAGGGGTGGACATTATTGGGCATATTGTAAAAATGAAGATGATAGTTGGTATAAATTTAATGATAAATATGTAACAACTTTGGATGAAAGCAATATCGTATCGGATAACGCCTATTGCCTATTTTATAAAAAAAAATAATATTAATATAATTATTCTAGAATAATTATATTAATTATGGAATAATAATATAATTATGTATTTATATATTATATGGCAGAACAACATTTAATTTCGATTGCTTTAATCATAATAGTTATTTTATATTTTTTATCATATAATTTATATATAGATCATAGTTATAAAAATGGTTCTTCTATAGGATTTATAGATACTCTTAAAAATATTTTTAATGTACTTCCTGATTTTGACTTTAACTTTAATATAAATAATAAAGTGGACGGTGTAGAAAAATCTATTAAACAATTAGCCAATAAACCACTTTTTTTTAAGCGGAAAAAAGAAGTATTTAATATAGATTCAAATGATTTTACCTATGATGAAGCACCATTAGTTTGTGAATCAGTTGGATCTACACTGGCAACATACAACCAAGTTCTTAACGCCCATAAAGAAGGAGCTAGTTGGTGTAATTATGGTTGGTCTGCTAACCAACTGGCATTATATCCTATACAAAAAGATAGTTGGGAAAAAATACAGCAAGGTCCTTTAAAAAATATGTGTGGGAAACCAGGTGTAAATGGAGGGCATTTTGATAATAAAAATATAAAATTGGGTGTTAATTGCTATGGCTATAAAAAAACCCCAGACCCATCCAAAATAATATATCAAGAGGAGACATCTAATAATAAAATAGATACAATTGTTGATAATAAAATAGATACAATTATTAATACAAAAAATATAGAGATTAGACCATTCAATACAAATAAATGGTCTAGATATAGTTATAAAAAATCATCTTACATTATTAATCCTGATTATATAGACCCCACAATAAATAAAACTACCCAAATTACTGATATTCAAGATGATACTGAAAAGGACCCTCAATCTATAAATATACCAACAGAAGAGGAGGAGTAAAGGATAGCTAATCGTGAAAGTGTATATTTTCAGTGGATAATCCCTTATTTATCAATGTTATTTTAGATTTACCACCAACCTTATTTAATACATACATTTTGTTTAAATCTTTTGTGGTTATCAATAATCCTAAAGGAAATCCTAATTTAGTAATATTTTTTTCCATATTATATACACAACATTTTATATATCTATAAATTCATATCCATAAATTCACTGTTATCACTTTCATAATCTATGACTTTTATCGAATTATTTAGATCTATATAATTAGAAATAAACTCTAAGATATCATAAGTTGTCGCCTTAGATAATAACCATGGAGAATAAGTTGCACTATTTTCTTTAATAGGCAATAAGTCACTAAATAAGTTTTCTTCTTTAGTAATTGTCCCAATATCTATATTTTCAGAAAAATCATCGTATATTAATTCTTCTTTAACTGGCTTTATTATGTTCAGTATATTTTGAGGTGGTGGTTCAGTTTTCTTCGTAACAGTGGCCCAAGACATTCTTTATTTACTGTATAATTAAATTAAACTATATTTTTAAATAAAAACATCTGATTTCTTATAAACAAACATTATAAAATTATAGTAAATGTCCTTTAAATCTTCATTTAGATTTATACTATTATTATCTACAGCTTTTAGTAATAAACTAAACAATCTATCTATATCCTTTTTATTTCGATTATACCAGTTATTTATAGTTTTATTTAATTTTTTTTTAGATTGAGTTTTATTATTTGTGGAAATACTATTAATTAATTGTAAATCTATATTATTCATTATACTAATTGTTTTTTTCTCTTTTAAGTATTAATTTTTTATTTGTTTTTCTCGATATGCTTATATGATTAAGTATATCGTTACTTAATTTATCAACATCTTCTTCCGACATACTATTATAATTAATAGTAAAATAGTCTTTTATAGATGATTTAATAAAAGATTGGGATAAAGGTGACATTGTATTGGTTTCTTTTGATTTTAATAAATCATTACCAACTTTTAAAACTTTATTATTATCTAATATAAAATCTATTATGTTAGATGAATAAAGATCGCGTTGTTTTCTATATTCTCTTAATTTTTTCTCTATATTTTTAATTGTATCATCGTATTTTATATAGTTCTTTACATCGGCCGTTATATTAGATTCTTTTTTAGACATATATATTATATCTCTAAAAAATAATTATAATTTATTGACACCCTCCTATTTCAATGGGTTGTCTATTTGTATCTGGTTCGATGGTTGATTGTAACCAAGGACTTACTTTTAATTGGGGATTAGGTGGCTCAGAGCGTATTTGTAAATTAGCGTTTCTCAATGATTGTCCTACAGTATTAACCCCCACATGATACCCAGCATCTAAGAAATTTTGGTCACTTAATTCACCTTGCCCAGATGGGTTTACTTGCGCCCACTGACTATTAGCATCACCCGGTAATAAATCACTTGGATTTAATTTATCTTTTGGAAAACAATCATTTGGTTGGTTGTTTCCTAATAAATCTTTAGAACTGTCTAAAGTATTAAATGTAACGTTATCTCCAACATTTTCAGATGGCTGGACATTATAATTATCATTTGCTTGGTTATCATTTGCTTGGTTATCATACATTTGGTTATCATACATTTGGTTATCACCATTAGGTGTTTCTTCTTCAATCATTTCACCATTGGAAAAATTTTCATTAGAAGTTACACTTTTATTATAATACATATTGATTAAATACAATAATACAATTCCTAAAATAATTGTTACACCAATTTTTATCATCTGTTTTTGGTCCATTATATTATACTATACTATTATATTTTTATTAAATTTATTTAAATAATTTTTTATTAATTATAATTAATTAAATTAATTATAATTAATTAAATTAATTATAATGAATGGATTTATTAATATTCTAAATTATCGTATGTCTTTTCATACTTACGTAATTGATTTACTGATTGTATCGCCTTTAATCGTAAATTTTCAGCAGCACGACTAACTTTTTCAGCCTGTAGAAAACATTTTTTGGTATACGTTCGTTTTTCATCAATTATACTTTCTAATTCTTTTGATGTTAAATTGGTAATTACCGATTTATCTATATTATTATATTCCATATCAAGTTGATTATTTTCTTTAGGAATAGGGACAGGGATATGGACAGCCTGATCTTCTAAACTTTCCATTAATTCACTTTTTTTATCTGAAATATTGAGTTTTGCGGGAGCATCTTTATTAAAAATATCGGAAAAATTAATTACATCTAAAACATCTGTTATAACAACATTATATAAATAGTTGCTTTTATAAAAATATAAACCATCTATAGAAATTAAAAATTTACAATTAGCATCACATTTAATCTTATCTACAATCTCTTTACTGTTTATATAAAGTTTCATATAAATTACTTCCTTATTATCTATTACCTGAACATCATAAGAAGGTATATATAAGGCCTTAATACTATTTATCGATATTTTTTTATTAAACCATTCTAAAGAATTCTTCAACGATTCGTCCAAAGCCACATCATCTAAAACATTTAGTAAACTGAATAATTTACCTGATTTGTCGTCATCCATATTGATTTTATACCATAATTCATACTGATTTTTATCATTCATAAATATTTTTAATATTTCCGATGTGTTTAATTCAATGTTAACAGGAGTATCTATAGATGCTCTGTAGACATTATCTATTTTAGTAGGTATTTTAAATGTTATAGATTTAATACTATTTAGATCATAATCTTCTAATTTTGTATACATTATACTATAATGTATATAGTTTATGGTGGCATTTTCCGCATTATTAAAAATAAAATAACTTTCTATATTAATATAAGATGATTAGTAAATTTTCCCAAGAAATATTAGATACGGTGTTAAATGAATTGAAAAAAACTAAAAACTTAGATAAAATCTGTTTAAACTTTTTAGATCCATTAATATATTATAGTTTTAAAAAAATATATCCTTACTTTTTTATATTCTTATTGACCCACATCATTATTTTAATTTTAATTCTATTTATAATTTATTATTTATTTAAAAATAAATTTATACCAATTAATCTATAAAAAAAATATATTATTATTATATAAATGTTTGAAAATCAGAATCATATTCACGCAATCGCTACAGTTATAGGAACTTTGGGGGGATTTCAACAACAACCAGATTGGTTTAAGGCATTCGCAAAAACATCTTTATGGCAAATATTAATGAGTACTATTTTAATTTACCAAGGAGGTGGAAACCTTAGTTTTACCTATTCATTAGTAGTTGCTATATTATTTTATACTGGTATTCACTTAACAAGTTATATTAAATTTAATATGAATGGTTTAGAAAATACGGATCGGTCTTCGCATCAAACTGAGACCATACCATCCGCTGAAGCAACCGAACAAGAAGCCGAAAGTTTCTTAGGTTATTATTAAATTTGTAAATTTGGTTATATGATTTAATAAAGATTCTATATCTTTCCCCTCATTATATAATTCCATATCACCATTTGTATTTAATGTATAAATAGTAGGTATTCCATTAATATTAAATGTTTGAGCTACCTTTGGATGTATATCGGTATTTACAACTCCAATAAGAAACCCCTTATTTTTTAATTCAGTTGCTAAAAATTTTAAGGGTTTGGTCATTTCGACACAATGTGGACACCAAGGAGCATAAAATTTAATAAGACCATTCTTATTTTTAAATTTACTATTTATTAAGATTTTATTATTAAAATCTTTAGAACTTAGTTCAATAACGTCCGAATTGGAGTATTTACTGTCTGTCATTTAATATTATTATACAACATTTTTTTAATAATAATTCTAAAATAATAATTGTAAATTATTATTAAATTAATAATTATTTAATAATAATAATTCTAGAATAATAATTCTATAGAATTATTAATTTTTAGATACCATTAAAAAATTTATTATTATATATATATGACACTTCTATTAATAATACTATTTATTAGTTTATGTATTGTCCTATACATAAACTATAGCAAAGAACATTTTTGCCCAACACATATATCAAAAAAACAAAATAAATTAATATTATGGGAAAATGATAAACCTACAAAACTATTTAATACATATGAAGATTATACCAAATATCATAATTTTTTACAATCTAATTATAAAACTAAAGGTAAATCGTGCTCATTATTGACACCTAAATACAAACCAACATCTAATAACGCTCTAAAAAATTGGGTCGATACTAATTTGCATAATAAATGGTATAATATAGAGTATTTTCAAGGAAACCGTCAATCAAAAAAAACTAAACTATTAGAAGCAATTTCTAAAACAAAAGAAAATTATTTACTCTTAAATCCGACATGTTTAAAAAATATTAAGTCTAATAATAAAGATTATTATAAAAAATTTGTATCAGCATATTCCGTTTATTTGCGCAATGAATTTAAAAAATCCCTAAAATATATCCCCAAAAGCACCAGCGAAAATAATATGACTGTAGATGAATTAAACGTATACTATTCATTATTATCTAATATGCCTACCTGTGATAGATTAATTAAATTATATAATAAACAATGTAGTATAAATAAATGGAATACTGGGTGGACCTATATCAAACAACCAAAATTACCCAAAAACACAAGTTGTTTAATATCAACTAAAAATATTAAAACAAAAGTGAATCCTCTTTTAGATGAAGGTATTCCAGTTGGTGCTCTCTCAATATCACAAATCGATTCACTAACCCCCAAATTTAAATATTATGAACTTAATAAAATTTAAATATCTATATATATTAAATATGTATAGATATTTAATATTAATAACCATTGCTCTATTATGTATATTTCTATATAAATCTAATAAACCTGAACATTATATTAATTTAATAGATAATGGAAGTTTTAAAGATGGTGCTTTTTCGCCAAATAATTTAGGTACTAATTATGGCAACAGTGTTATAAAATTAATTAATCCAGGTGAATCATCTTATATATTGGAGCAAACCCACGTAAGTGAGGGTTATAAACTCAATACAACGGTTGTTCCAAATATATCCTATAAATTAAGCACATGGGTTGCTTATAAATCTTGGGATGGAAACAAGAATACATTTCATATTTCTTTCTCTAAAAAATGTGGAAAAAATACTATAAATACTAATCCAGGTAAAATTATTTCTACAAAAACAATAAACAATACTGTATGGGATTATCGAACATTTATTTTTTCTATTCCAAATAATAGTGATGGTAGGGTAGAAATTTATATAGGCTATAAACCATCGGCTACAAGTGGTTTACGCTATTATACAGATATTAAATTGGAAAAATATTATGAATTAATAAATAATTTACCAAGTAAAAAGGGGTTACTCCTATTCTTATCTGGATTTCACGACGAATCCTTAAAAGATACGTCTTTAGTATGGAAAGATATTAGTATGAATGGAAACGATATGCACTTTAACTCCCCTATTTCAAAAGAATCAAAATCGCTTGTGTTAGAAAATTCAGCACTATTAGGTCCATCTGATAAAATAATTCCAAATGAAAACCAGTTTGTTATTGTATGGTCTGGTGTAATGGATGAATTTAGTGTTGGAGATTTAATTGAAATATATGCTAATAATAAATATGGTCGCGGAATAAAGATTTCATATAAAAATTCGGTTGGTATTAATAATAAATTAATCATATCCATTGGAAGAGAAATTATAGAGTATAACATCGGAATCGTCCACAAACATACCCAATATGCTGTTATCAAAGATAATAAAAAAATAATATTATTGGTAGATGGCTATATTATTAAGGGTAATACAAATCCGAGCATTAATTATCCATTAGAAATAAATAATAAACCAGCCCTATTTAATAAAAATGGCTTATTAAAGGGAACTATAGATTTTTTAGTTATTTATAATAAAGAGTATAATAAATCAGATATTCTATCTATTAAAAAATTTTTAACCAATTATAAAGTGGATCTCTCTACCATTATATCTACGCCCAACAGTTGTAAAAAAGAAATAGAACATTATGTGGAAAATACTAAGACTATTAATAGTTGCCCTTTCAATATAACCAATAAAAACAATCCATGTAATTCGATCGAATGTAAAAATATAGATTGGAACAAAAAACCATACAGCACAAAATGTTTATCCAATATAAAATCGTATTGTAAAGAAACAAAGGATGGATTTTGTGACTCATTCACTAATAATAATGTATGTAAATCTTCCAATAAAATACTTAATTCATTAACCAAACCAGAGGTTAAGGGCAAACCTTTGGTAAAGGATAAACCAGAGGTAAAGGATAAACCAGAGGTTAATGACAAACCAGAGGTTAATGACAAACCAGAGGTTAAGGATAAACCAGAGGTTAAGGACAAACCAGAGGTTAAGGCCAAACCTTTGGTTAAATCTAAGATTATATACAAACCAAACACATTTGAATCAGATATCAACAGTTTTCCTAAAATAGATATGTCCAAATATATTAGAAAAGATAAAATTCCTTGTTGGGGTTGTAATTTAAAATAATATAACTTTTTTCTTATATTATATTAAATGAAACTAATATTTTTTGTATCAATGATTATAATAATCATAATTTCATTATTTTATACAGTATTATATAATACTAAGTTAAATATAGACCATTTTACAGCGACGGCACCTAAACCAATAGATATGTCTAAATATATCCTTAAAACTGAAATTAAACCAAACCCAAAACAACCTAATTTAGATAACTGGGTTCAAAAATCGTCATTACCAAATATGTCCAAATATATCCTTAAAACTGAAATTAAACCAAATCCAAAACAACCTAATTTAGATAACTGGGTTAAAAAATCATCATTACCAAATATGTCCAAATATATTCATAAAACTGAAATTCCAAGTTGTCCGGGTATTCCAGATCTAAGTAAATTTGTTCTAAAAACAAGCATTCCACCTCCAAAAATATGTATTAATTCACGAAAATCAAATAAGAATTCAAATAAGAATTCAAGCAGACCAACTATAAAATCAACCAGATCAAATAAGAATTCAACCATAAAATCAACCAGATCAAATAAGAATTCAATTATAAAACCAACTATAAAACCAACTATAAAATCAACTATAAAATCAACTATAAAATCAAACAAGAAATCAACCATAAAATCAAATAACCCATTTAATAATCAAAGAATTATAGATAGTTTATCAATTAATAATATTCATAAATCCGTATGCAACTAGTTATATTATATTACATAAGATTTTCCAAGCACTCTTCTTTATTTCGGCTGAAATAAGTAACTTATTTAAGGGTGATGGATTAGAAACTTCAATTATAACTCTATTATTAATCGCCTTATTTAATCCTTCGTTAAAAACAGTATCTATATTAATATTATCTTTAGATGAAGTTGTTATTATAGTATAATCTTTATAGTGTCCTTTTAGAACACCCATCTTTTCCTCTAATATAATATCATTTATCAAATCTATTTTTGTACCTATTAATAATATTTCCCTGCTTGCTTTATCATTATAACGCTCTAGTTGCCGTATCCAAAAATTCAGTTTTTTAATAATTTGTTCTGTATGATCAGTTGTGTCAAAACATAAAAAAACTATGTCAGAATTACGATAATACATAGGTAGTAAACTTACATAGCGTTCTTGACCAGCCGTATCCCATATATCTAAAATATAATCTACACCATCCTTAGACACCGTCTTATTTACAAAAGCCCCCCCTATGGTGCTTTGAAATACATCTATAAATATTTTATTAATATAGCGATAAACTATACAAGTTTTACCAGTGTTACAAGAACCCAAAAAAACAAATTTAAATTTATTAAATCCCATTATTATAATTAATATATAAATTTTATATATTAATTTTAATTTCAATATTTAATTTAATTATTTAATTCTATTATTTAATTATTTAATTTCAATATTTAATTTAATTATTTAATAATTTAATTTCAATAATTAAATTATTTTTTAACCCAATTAGATTTATGTAAATCAATAACATCGAGGATTAAAAATCGTAGTCGTGATTTAAATCGTGCTTTATTCCCTATTATTACATTTAATCTATCTATTATAAAACTATTAAATTCATCGCCCAATTCTTTCTCAAGCTTAGCACCAATAGTTGTAATTAAATTTATTAAACACTCTATATACCTATCCAAATTATCTATATCCTTACTGTTTAATGAACAATTAAATAAGATTTCTAAATATTGTTGAACAACCGATTTATCTATAATATTATTAACATAAAGCTCCCCCACAAATATAAAATTTCCTAACAAGTTATACTTATTTTTATTACTACTGCATATATCATCATAACTTGTCTCATTAAATTCTTTTTCTATATTATTTTTATAAAATACCCTTATTTTATCCAATAGATCATTCTTAAAATTTTCTCCCAATAGTTGAATGAGTGTTATTAATAATTTGGAATAAAGACAGGCATATGTGTGCTGAGTTATCGATTTATTAAATATAATATCTAATATTGAACTCCTGTATGTATTATCTATCGTATCTAATTTATTGATCAATTCCACTATTTTCTTTTGAATATCATCAAAATTTAAATTGGTCAACTTATTTAAATTGGAATTTAATGTCTCGTTAAACAGCGTTAAATCATCCTGCGTTTTATTTAGTTTTTGATTTCTCCATACATTAGCAGTATCCCCTTCCATAAGATATTTTAAAACAACTGGATTTGACTGAGTTATAAATTTATTATTCACTTTAATTTCTGTTAATTTTTTTATAGTTTCTGCGTCTAATTTAGTTATAATATTTGTTAATAATGTTTCTATTAAACTTATATCATATCTAACTATTTTCATAGTTGATCGAATCATTGATTAGTATATTAATTAACTTTTAAGTAATTAAACAATCAAATTATTAATTAATTAATCCGATTAATAATTCTATACATAAGGTATCTATAATTATTATAAGTTATCTATAATAATTATACATAAGGTATCTATAATTATACATAAGGTATGTATAATTATTATAACTTATAATAATTATACATAAGGTATCTAGAATTCTATAATTATATATAAGGTATATACCGTGGTTTATCTAAATTATAAACATTCACTTTAAATTTACTAGTATACCCAACAACATCAATATCATCGCCATCCGTTAATTCATTACATCCCTGTTCATCTTGACAAGACCGTCCTTTATTATCTATTGGTAATTTAACCGACGCAAAATTATCATTCCCAGTATAATATAACCATCTATTTGAGCCTCTGTAGGTTGGTTTTCCATACAAAGGAAATACTTTTTTATTATTATCATCCCCTCCTTCTTGATACAATACCCCCACCTGTTGATAATTAGGTACATCCCCACGCGTTTTAATATTTATGGGTACCCCTAATCTATTTAATGAATAAGGGGACGATCTTTCCGGACCCATTAGCGGATTATACAATCGTTCGGTCTCATTTGTCTTATAGTAGTTTTCGTTATTGATATGATTTGTGATTGTTTTTAATTCATTAACTGTGGAATGTGTTGTTTCTAATTTAGTTTTAATTGTGTCTATTTTATTGTTATAATCTCGTTTCTCTAATTCAAACTTGTATGTATTATTATTTATCGAATATACAACAACCACAATTACAAATAAAATAAATAAAATAAATGTATTCTTATCAAAACAAAAAAAATCAATTGGGCATATTTTTTCCATTATTAATATATATAGATAGATTATTTTTAATCCATATTTAAATAAAAGTATTCTAATTAGCCAAATACTTAAAAATAATATATATAAATATATTATTAATGCAAATATTTATAAAAACATTAACTGGAAAAACAATCACATTAGAATGTGAACCAGGAGATTCTATTGAGAATGTCAAGGCTAAAATTCAAGATAAAGAAGGAATTCCACCAGATCAACAGCGGTTGATTTTTGCTGGGAAACAGTTAGAAGATGGGAGAACATTGTCAGATTATAACATTCAAAAAGAATCTACATTACATCTAGTCTTAAGACTTCGAGGGGGTTTCTAAAGTTCTGTTGATTATTTGGAGAGTTAAATAAACATAGAGTTTATCATTCCATGGAGTAATTCTAAATTTCTAATGAAATATAATTTAAGTCATTATAAACACCATAATGACTTAAATATACTATTAAATCCATAATTGTTTCTACTTTACCCAAACTTAAAAATCTACAGTTCATTCCTACAACATAAATTACAATATGTAGTTAGGTTTGGTTTAGCTATTTTAACGATGGGTGTCGATTTATAATTCTTACCCAGATTTGTCAATATTATCTTATTTACCTTTTTATTTTTTAATACCGCATAACCTTTAGCTCCTTCGCCATCCCCTATTATTTTTATTTGGGGACTTTTAGCATAATTTGCCCCACCATTTATTATCGAAATCATTGTAAGTTTACCTTTTTTAATTACCGCGATCGCAGCAGCACCTTTGATAGCACTTTCCTTACCATTACAAGATAGAACACCATTCTTTGACCCTATACTTGCTCCAGTATATACTGAATAATTTTTAGGACATACGGCTCTATCTTTATTTAAACTTTCAATAAAAACACACGAATCCATATTCTTACCAGATTTATTAACTATTTTTTTCTTACCCAATTTAACTGGAGAATCTATTTTTTTTTTCCTACCCAATTTAATTGGAGAATCTATTTTTTTTTTCCTACGCAATTTAATCGGAGGATCATTAAAATTAGGAATCGGTATATTATATTTATTAGCATATTTACCAGGAATGACTATTTTATCTACTTTTCTATTCGTTATAGGTGCTAGGGGACTTTTATATAATTTCTTAGGAATTTTACCTCTAGAACTTATATAGTCCAAATCGCTATTTTTTTTATAAAAATTACTATAATCTTCTTTGTATATAGATAATAAATATAGTATAACTATAATTACTAAAATTACTATAATTATATTATATAGTGCGTACATATATAATATAATTATATTATAATATTAATTTAGTGTAAACAAATATTAATTTAATAATATTAAATTAGTGTAAAAAAATATAATAATTTAGGTTCAAACATAATTATTTCAATATATTTCTTCTGAACCATATACAGCAATATAATAATTATTATTTATCATTTTTAAATCATCTAAATAATTTAACCCATCATTACAATCTTTATTTACTATCATTCTATTTATAATTCTTCTTAACGTTATCGGCTTGTTATATACCGATTTAATTACTGTATAGCTGTTACTTTTTCTACTGTCTTCTATTATTATAATTCCCTCATTTGTAAAAGGTTCGTCTAAATATTTTATAAAATATTTAGGTAAACTAATATTAAACGGACTTGTAGGGAAAATAGTTTCCCAAAGCGGTAATAAAGTATTATAATAATTATGTATTTTTGTGTAATCAACATTATCCGAATCATTATCCGAATCATTATCCCAATTATTAGACATCCTTAATAAATACGATTAATATTTAATTTAACTTTAAATATTAATCGTATTTATTATCTATATTATTGGTATCAATATTATTAGTATCTATATATTTAATAAACTGGTTTTTAAGAATTGTGAAATGACTTATTTTATAGTTATTAAATTCTTTAGAAATAATTTCGGGATTAAATAATATATCATAATTATATTTTTCTGCGAGCTTGCTTATAACCCCATTAAATGTTTGTTTTAATTTATTTATATTTATTTTTTGTTCAACAGCGGTTAATTTATCTTTTAACTCTATAATTTCTTCTTTAGTAAGATTTGATTCTGTTAATTTATCTTTTAATTTATCCATTTCCTTTTCTATATTCCCTATTTTCTTTTCATATTGGTTGTATTTATAGTTTAAATGTTGCTTTAAACTCGTTCCAGTATTTCCAACAATTTTATCATCGTTTATAATATCAATCTCACATTTTTTTATAAAAGCATTAATTTCGGTATTATTATCGGTTATCAATTTATTTGTAGAATTTATAATATTAAATACACCTGATATTATTTTAGTTGGCGTTATATCCACTTTGTTAGTATTTTGACCAGTATTAGGACTTGTATTTTGCTCAGTATTCGGACCAGTATTTTGCTCAGTATTAGGACTAGTATTTTGCTCAGTATTCGGACTTGTATTTATAATGTTACATATCCCTGAGAAGATATTGGTTGCTATAACCTGTTTACTAATATTTGTATTAATATTTTTGGTACTCGTATTTATAATATTACATATTCCAGAAAACATATTGGTTGCTGTTTTAATATTTTTATTTAGATTAGTATCCATTTATATTATATTAATATATTAATATCTAATTATTTTTTATATTAATATATTATAAATGTATAACACGATAATAAATCCACAGACTAACAGAAAAGTTAATATTTATGGCAAATTAGGCATTTCAATCATTCGTAATTATTTACAAAAAGGTGGTATGAGTATGGGTATGGGTATGGAACTGGGGACAATTTATTTAACCATTAAAGATAATATTAACGAAAAAGATCCTGAAACATTTAAATGGCTAGTAGAAAAACGTTTATCTAAACCTAGAGGTGTTTTGACATTTATTTTAAATAAATTAAATAAAGAAGGAGACGAAATCATTATAAGACAAAAAATTAATAAATTGGGTGAAAGTATTGCTGAGATTAATGAAATTATAAAAGAATCTATTTCAGATGTTAATAAAAAAGATAAAATTTTAGAAATATTAGAAGGCGGGCTTTCTGAATTAGAGCCTGAACCCATTGTCTACTGCAAAGTGTGTGGAGAACCCAATTGTCAACGCGGTATAAGATGTGGACGTTCGTATAATTTTGAAAATATGGCTCTATAGAATAATAAGCATTGATTTATAATAGTAATATAATAATATAATAATAATATTACAATTATTATATGGTTATTAAATACAGTTTTTACTATAATCGACAATATACATGCAATTCGTTTGTTCAACTTATACAGTTAAAGAATTATAATAGTATTACCTATTTAGATTGTTCTAATATTTACATTAAAAAATTACCTAAATTACCCCATAATTTAGAATATTTAAATTGTAGTTATACTTGGATAGAGACAAAACTGTTACCCGAATTACCAAAAAGTTTAAAAAAATTGTATTGTAATTTTAATGGATTAAATGTATTACCAATATTACCCAATAATTTAACATCATTACAATGCATATCTAATAATTTAAATGAGTTACCAAAACTACCAGATAATTTAAACGAGTTATATTGTGATCATAATAATTTACCCATTTTACCCGAATTGCCACTGAATTTAATAAAATTATATTGTGGTCATAATAATTTAATCATTTTACCTAAGATACCAGATAGTTTAAAAGAAATGTGGGTTTATCGTAATCAATTAACAATTTTACCTAAACTACCAAACGGCTTAAAAACATATTATTACTCCTGTAATCCAGTCCATAATTATATTAATAATAATTGCGCGGGTGATTTGGATATATATAACAAAGAAAATACGATATTTGCTAATAAACTGGGTGTATGGTTTTTAGAATGTAAATATAATCCAAAATATAAATATTGTAGAAACTGGATTAATAGTAAATACGATTCTCTAATGTTATAATGATATTCCTAATATTAAAGAATAAGGATAAGGATTTATAAATATAGAAACACTATAATAAATATGGAACATATAATAAAAGAAAAAAACAAAGAAGGAATAGTCTTTATTGATAAATCATCGATCGATCCAGAAACAATGAAACAAATTCGCCATATGATTAAACATGAAGCGATTGAAAATGCCCGTATTATGCCCGATTGTCATAAAGGAAATGGTTGTTGTATTGGGTTTACGTCCACTTTAGTTGAAAAAATTGTTCCTAATTTCGTCGGTGGGGATATTGGCTGTGGCATTGTGACCTATCCACTAGATTTACATAAACCTATTAGACCAAAGCAATTAGACAGACATATTAGGGCAGTTGTACCATTAGGAACGTGTGTAAATGAAGATATAATTTCAGATAAATATATGGACAAAATTTATAATTTAGCAAATAAAGATGGAAATAATTTTGTTAAATTTTATTTAGAGAAATTTAAAATAAATATCAGTGAACAAAAACCAAATTATTCCAAAGAATGGTTCGATGAGTTGTGTATCAGAATTAAAACAAATAAAGAACACGATTTAAAATCGTTGGGAACTTTGGGTGGGGGAAATCACTTTTTAGAAGTTAATAAAAGTGATGCTGGAAAGGAGTATATTACCGTTCACAGCGGTTCAAGAAATTTAGGACAAAAAATTTGTAGATACCATCAAGATATTATTACAAATGGTAAAGAATTAGATTGGAATGATTTTGATACAAAAGTCCAAGAATTTACCAAAGTAACTAAAGAAAAGAAAAAATTGAAAAATTACAAGGATGAATTGCGGAAAGAAATGATGGCGAAAAAGCACGCGGATTATTTAATAGAAGAAGAGGCTTTTAATTACTACTTTGATATGATATTTGCACAGAAATATGCTTTAGTAAATCGTGAAATAATGATTGAAAGGTGTATTTCTTATTATAATTTAGATTTTGATCCTGAAAAGAAAATAGAATCAATACATAATTATATTGATTTTAATGATTTTGTGTTAAGAAAGGGAGCTATTTCAGCAAATACAAATAAATTGTGTTTAATTGCTCTTAATATGAGAGATGGAATATTATTGTGTAGAGGAAAAGGGAATGAAAAATGGAATAATTCCAGCGCGCATGGTTCGGGCCGAATTATTACAAGACAAAAAGCATTAAAAAATAAAATTCCAATCGTAAAAAGATTGCTGAAGGATTTTGCAGACAACAATATTTATTCAACATCAACTTTAGAAGATATTGTGGATGAAGCTCCAGAGTGTTACAAAGAAACCGCTTTAATAAAGGAATTAATCGAACCATCGGTTGAGATTATAGAACATTTAAAACCAATTTTGAATGTGAAAGGTTAATATCCACATTATGTTTTTTAATTCTAAATAGTTGAGTAAAAATAAAAATATTACAACAATTACCACGTAGTGTATTCTATATAAAGAAAAGAACCACAATAATCCAGTATATAATTATTAATATATTGATTGAAATCATACGATCCATTAAAGATCCAGGACATATCACTTACACTTCTGGTATCTCATTTAGATATACAATTATTAAAAACAGATTCACGGAACATAAAACTCATATTACTTACATTGGATGTATTCCAATTACCTATTAGTTGGTTGAACACATTAGCATTTTTAAACATTCGGCTCATATCACTTACATTTTAATATCCCAATTCCCATAGGTTGATTAAAATGGTTGGATTAAAAAAACATACATTTCATATTAAATAATAAATATTATATTTATTACAATTTTAAAATAGTTTGGTTTTTTAATGTATGACTCTTAAAGCTAATTTTCATAATTAGATATAGTATCATACATATTTTCAGATACAGGGTTATTATAATCTATAGTTGGGGATAATGGATCACGTTCTATAAAATTTAACCGATTATCAGCACAAATATTTTCGCGGTTAAGAACCAACTCTTGATTTATAAGAGGTCTGTACGATGTATCCATACATAAAAAAATTATTATTTTTATTACATATAAAACTAAATTAAATCCTAATAAAACTATACAGACTATATTAAATATCCATATAATATTATAATTATGGATGTAGTAATTTACACACGTCTGTCCCATTACTGTTATGTTACACAATTGATAGAATAATAAAACAAATGAACTTATAAACGTAAAAATACTTACAACTTCTTCCCCACGAATTGAATGAGATATATATCCAAAAAAACCAATTATAATTAATAGCGAATTTATAGTTGTTAATTCAATCATAGTAAAAATGTCCCCGCAATCGTCGATACCAGTTGATTTATTTAAGTTTTCAAAATTCGAAATTATGAAATAGGTTCCAATCGAAAATAAAAATAAATTAGATGTCCATATAATTATATTACAAATTTTATTATAAATATTTTCAGGACGTACTCTTTCTCTTTCTCTTTCTCTTACGCTTGCTCTTTCTCTTTCTATTTCATTCATTATAAATAATTACATTATAATTGTTTAAGTATTAAATTATTATTAATCCATCATTACATATTTATTAAAAGTATCTTTTACATCCATATTTATTAAATTGCTAATATCCCAATTATCAAGTGATTGTTTAAAGCACTTTGTCCTATAAAACATAAAATGCATATTAGTTACTTTGGATGTATCCCAATTACCAATAGGTTGGTTAAAATTAACCGCGTGACTAAACATACTGTACATATCAGTAACTTGTGAAGTGTTCCAATTATCTATTGGTTGATTAAATTGAATCGCATCGCAGAACATACCACACATATCATACACATTTAATGTGTTCCAATTCCCAATTGGTTGATTAAATTTTTTAGCACTGTAAAACATATACCGCATATCCGATACTAAGGATGTATTCCAATTACCTATAGGTTGGTTAAAATTCAAACAATGGACAAACATTTCACACATATTGCTTACATTTCTTGTATTCCAATTTCCAATCGGTTGGTTAAATTTATAAGTATTGCTAAACATTGAATTCATCGTTGTTACTTTGGATGTATCCCAATTACCGATCGGTTGGTTAAAGTTTTCGGCACTGTAAAACATATAATCCATTTTAATTACATTCCCTGTATCCCAATTACCAATCGGTTGGTTAAAGTTTTCGGCACTGTAAAACATATAATCCATTTTAATTACATTGCCAGTATCCCAATTACCTATCGGTTGGTTAAAGTTATTGGCTCTGTAAAACATATAATCCATTCTAATTACATTAGAAGTATCCCAATCATTTACAGCATCATTAAAATTAATAGCATTCATAAACAGTTCGGACATATCGGTTATTTTGGATGTATCCCATAAACTAATATGTCCATAGAATTGGAGAGCATCTTCGTGTGTTTCAGCCGTATTCCATAATTTAACTGCTAAGCGTAATTGTTTATTATTTTCAAATATATGGAATATTATATATTTAATACATTCGAATAATCCATATTCATAGTTTTTAATTTTATAGAGTAATTGATTTAAATCCATCATAGTATTATTATTAAATCAATTTTAAATAATAATAATACTATTTAAAACATATATTCCATATCAAGCACTTTTGAAGTGTCCCAATTATTAATAGGTTGGTTAAATTGACACGTATTATGAAACATGCAGTTCATATCTGTTACCCTAGATGTATCCCATTTTCCAATAGGTTGATTAAACTGATACGCATAGGCAAACATTAATTTCATACAACATACGTTAGCAGTATCCCAATCCCCAATACATTTATTAAATTTTGAACAATGATTGAACATATTACGCATATTAGTTACTTTGGAAGTATCCCATTTTTCAATAGATTTATTAAATGTATACGCATAATTAAACATAAAACATGTGTTAATTACTTTAGAAGTATCCCAATCACCTATATCCCTATCAAAATGTCCAGCGTGATTAAACATGCTGCGCATAGTTGTTACTTTAGATGTATTCCAATTACCTATAGGTTGATTAAACTTGCGAGCACAGTAAAACATATGGGACATACTGGTTACGTTCGAAGTATCCCACATACTAATATCGTCATTGAAATTCCCACAATCTCTAAAAATCCCCTCCATACTCATTATTTGGGATACATCCCAAAAATAAATAGGTCCATACATATTTAATGCGGTTGTTTTAGTTGCTACATTCGTCCATTCTTTAACAGCGGTTCGCAATTCGGTGTTTGTTGTAAAGGCGGGAAATAATCGTTTTTTAATATTATTAAACAATGCTGGTTCATAGTCGTAAATTTTATGTACTAAAAGATATAGACTCATTAATAAAATTGATTTTTAAAAATTTAAAATCAATTTTATTTTTATTAATCCTTCAATAATAGCGTGCTATGATATGGTGTAGTAAAAATATAAAAATTGATTGAAATTGTCATTTTAAATACAATTATAAAGAATGGGATTTATTGCTGTTTTCTACAAAGTGTTAGAATCATATGACATCAATACTTTAACGGAAGAGAAAGCCCAAGAATATTATGATAGCTCATTAGAGGAACTTGGTTACCTAAACATATTGAAAGAAAATAAAAGATATATTAAAGTGAAAATCACTAAACCTAAAACAGTTATAGACACCGATAGTTTAAAGATTTGGGCTCAAGAAAATGAATATCCAGGAAGTTTTACAACCGGAAAGGTATTTAGTTGGTGTAGAAGGAATCAAATACCGCTAACCAAGAACTTCGATGGAAGTGGTAAATATCGTCCAAATATTAGATTATTCTATAAAATTAGCAAAACCAGAAGAAAAAGAAGAAAGCGAAGAGTGGATTTTTCCAACTGAAGTTTAGAGTAATAAAATATATGATTACTATAAAACTATGTAATAATTCTATGTATTGATTCTATAGAATTAATATAGAATTATTAATTACCTATCCAATAATTCGATCGTTTTAAATTGTTCTCTGACTAATTTTTCAAATAGAGGTTTATTTTTTTGAATATGCTCCATAAATATGTGTGTAGCATCCTTAAATGTTAAATCACCTAAAGGTCCTCTGTTTTTACGTATACCATATAATTCATAATATTGTGTATCTGCTCCCATATCACTATGTTTTCGAGTATCTATAGTAAGCCCCAATTTTTTTACAAGTTGTAACATAGTTTTTTTATTATTAGATTTAATCTCTATATAATAAGGTAATCCAGGAAACATATCAAAATTTATTATACATTTATTACTTAATTCCCAGGTTTCTCTAATTTTTTCTACACGATACTTACTAATAATATCAACACCTCCCAATATATCAAGTGTTAAAAAATAATTATCTACATATATAGTTTTAGATATGGGTTCATGCTCAGTTAAATTAGTTTTTAAGGTTAACGTTATATCTCCATTACCCTCATCCCTTAACCTTATAAATTTATCTTTATAATTGAATGAATCCCACCTTAACAACACCTTCTGTTTTACTATATGTTCGTCTAATAAATCTAAAGTTTTTTTAATAATGGTTTCGTCGATATCTAAAAATCTTAGTTCATATTTCATACTATATAAATATATAATTATTTGTTAATCTTTATAGTTATTATTAATAACTATAAATTTGATTTATAACAATTGTATTTTTGTAACCATTACGTGATTATGACTTATACTATAAAAACTTTGAGTTATCAAGGACTGACACTACTATTATATGAAATTAATGAATATGAACCTAATATTTATGATTATATTATTAGATCTGTATTTTATCCAATAAAAGATTCAGATGAATTACGAGAAGCCGTTAAACTATGGTTAAGTAATGAATCTACAGCGACAACCAAATACGGACATATTAATCTATGGGATACTTCAAAAGTAACCGATATGAGTCTTATGTTTTGTAATGCTCAAAATTTTAACGAAGATATAGGAAAATGGGATACTTCAAATGTAACTGATATGGTACGAATGTTTTATGGAGCTATTACTTTTAATGAAGATATTGGGCAATGGGATACTTCAAAAGTAACCGATATGAGTTTTATGTTTAGCAGAGCTAAGAAATTTAATAAAGCGATAGGTGTATGGGATACTTCAAAAGTTACTAATATGTTAGAGATCTTTGGGTGTGCTAGTAATTTTAATCAAGATATTTCTATGTGGGATACATCTAATGTAACAAATATGTGTGGTATGTTTGATAATGCACAAATTTTTAATCAGGATATTGGAGAATGGGATACATCTAATGTAATTAATATGAGTTGTATGTTTCATGGAACTAGAAAATTTAATCAAGATATTGGTAGTTGGGATACATCAAATGTAACTGGTATGCATTTGATGTTTTGTAATAGTAATTTTAATAAAAATATAGGAGGATGGAATATTTCAAATGTAACTGATATGAGTCATATGTTTCATGACGCTGGTAATTTTAATAAAAATATAGGAGGATGGGATACTTCAAATGTAACTGATATGGGTTGGATGTTTTATGGTGCTAAAGAGTTTAATCAAGATATTGGAAGATGGAATACTTCAAGAGTAACTAATATGATTCGTATGTTTAATGGAGCTAATAAATTTAATAAAGCTATAGGTTTATGGGATACTTCAAAAGTAACTGATGTGGAATCTATATTTAATTTATAGTTATTATACCATACTAAATTACATTCTAATTATGTCTTATTATGTATGTATAATTAATGAATCTAAAGCAACAATGGAATATGGACATATATTAGTTTTGGGATCCTTCTAATGTAATTGCTGTGAGTGATATGAGTGGTATGTTTCAAATTATTCACGTAATTATGGGAATAGCAGGTAAGAATGGACGATAAACATTAATACTGTATAAAATTAATAGTAACATTATTAACAAATGTCAATATCCCCATATATCCGGAAAACCCCACAGAAGTCCATAAACGCCTAATCGCAGGGACACAAAATTATAAATGTGCCAATAAATCAGATATAAAATTAAAAAGAAATTGTTGAAAAACATAATATAGATTTAGCCACTGAAAAAAAAATGTATTGACGGTATAATTCATATAATATTATTTATTTAAATATTATTATATAAATAATATTTAAATGACTGGTATACCAAACTTATATAAATTTTTAACAATATGTGTTGCAGAAAAGCGTGGAAACCACTGTTTAAATCAGTTTGATGATAACGCAAAAATAGGGACTGTGGATGATATTAATTTTATACATAAATACATACAGTTGGCATTAATATGTGACAGTTTACCTAAAGAAACTATTGATTTTTTAAAAGAATACGAACAAAAGGTTGCCAATAATTTAATGGTGCACCTCACCCGGGACTGTCAAGTGATCGAAACAAACCGACATTATGTCACGTTAATATTTAAAGTGGTTTTGATTGGTTACACTTTAAATATCAGTTTCCGAACAAAATTCAGCCAGCAATATAACGTATTACCAGTTGGTGATAATACTATTAATATTACATATTGGTGTGATATTAGTGCGAATATTACAGAGGATATTACAGAGGATATAAAAACGAATAGTATACGCACAGGTAAAGAATGTTATGATTATATTGTAGAGGATAACCAGGGTTTAAAATACTATAGAACAAATGTATGGGACAAGAATATCAATATATTAGAAGACATTATAACAAAACTTCCCAGTGATTATATGATCCCCATAAATTATAGTATGAAACCACGCTTAAAACCCGATGCGTGTCTATTATCTTAATATTACATTTTGTTACTAGTATATTTATAAATAAGATTGTAATTGCTTCTTCACTTGTTATATTTTTGAATTTTATACTTGAGTTCGTTAAATACTTTTTAAAAAATAGGTTTTTCCCACCAGCAATAACAACTTTAATTAACATATTCCCTTTTTAATAATTCGTAACATATTCCCTTTTTCTATATAGTTCATCAATAAATATAGATACTATGAGTAAAATTCGTATACCATCTTCTTCTTCTTCCATAACTTCACATACACCAACAAGTTCACCTCTATCAAATAAAAAATTTCCTCAATTATTATTAGATTTTTAATATTTGTATAAAATGTGTAATTAAACAATGTGTTAATTATTTTGACCAGGTTGAGGGGAAATCCCATATAAGGGTTTTTTCATAATTAATGTAGTAACTGATATCAGTCTTACCCCTACCTTTACAAACCTCATTATCACATTTTACAGACACACAGTCCGTACATAAAACATGCATACATTGTCGCAATATAGTTCCTTCATCTGTTTTACAATTATCGCACATAGTTTTATCGGTAAATTGTGGAAAATCTAATATGCGTTTTCTCTTAACATACAAAGCATCCCTCTCTACTTTATTTGGAACACTCCGTTCCACTTCTGATTTACCCCATCTTACAAAAGTGTCTTTCAACACTTCCATATCCACAGGTATTAATGAATCAAATTCTTTATTGCGTCGGGGATAATTAGGTTTTAAATCAAATAGATCTTTATAGAATAGTAAAAGGTAGAACATAGTCATAGTAAGTAATGGGAAAAAACCAATCATTGGAGAATCGCTAATCATTGGAGAATCGCTAACCATTGGAGAATCACTAATCATTGAGTAATGACTTAAAATTACATAAAATGCCCTGTATTCACAAAAAGCAATTAGCGGACTAAAAATTAAATAGCCCGCTATAAAATCGTCGTGATATCTGGCAATACAGTTTCTCTTAGGAGTAATATCATTTTCACTGGGTATGGTATTTTTATTTTTATTTGTATCCATTGTTGTTCTTAAATAATATTTACACAGATACAAATCAAATTTTTTACAATACATCTTCACAAATTATATTCAATCTGCGTAGGATAATTTATGTATTAATTTAATCGAATAGTTCATATTATCTGTAAATAAATTTACTAAATCGGATAATATACAATAAAAATGTTTTATATTTTTCTTATCCTCTAATAATAATCTATTTTTCTCCAATGTTTTAAATACATCTTTTACTTTATGTGTGCATTTTATAGAGTATTCATCTAAAAATATAAATATACTATCTTGTAGTTTAGAATATTTATTTATTATTTGCAGAATTACAATCTTACTATATGCTAATGCTAGCTTTTTTTTAACAATGGTTTCTTTAAAATGTAAGAAAATAACTAAAAAATTTTCCTGTCTTAGTTTATCCCATTGTTCCCTTTCTTTTTAGTGATTCATGCTTTTGAACCCATGTTTATTATACCAACTTTGTCCCTCTGTTAATATTTTATATATAGCTAAATTTATATTACAATTACTTTTATATGGATTTATAATTGTAGAAGCGTCAACTAATTCGACTTGTTTAAGGTTAAGTTCACTACCTATTTTTATTAAATTTTTAAGTATTAAATTACCTATACCTTTTGAACGATTCTATATATTCTCATCATCACTAAATATACATCCGCTTATTCCATCTATATTCATAATTTCACTATTAAATAATAATTGCACACATGGTTCTGATGAATCATATACAGTAGATATTGATACATATGTATTATCTTCATTTGGAAATACCGTATACCATATTTTATAATTTTTTATGAAACAATGACACTATTTCATGTTCTGTAAATATATCCACACTCATTAATAATATTACATGTATAATAATCTTATTGTGTATGTAATATTATTTTTAAAATAAAATATTATAATATAGTATAATGCCGAATAAAAATAAGAACGGAGAGATAATATTTCCAGGTTATCCAGAGTTTATTCCCAATTTAACCCCAATCGAGATATTTGGTTTAGGTAGTTTTGGTGGAACCTATTGGAGACCAATAACATCATCGGTGACACACCAACATTATGAAAATATACATATGGATTATCCATCTAATTGGTGGAAAAACATCCCAAACAGTTCCCTTATTAGACCCTGGGGTGATTATGCGAAAGAGGTAAATAAGTATGGGGTTAAAGTAGGCACAACATTAGAATATTGGGAGAGTAAGGGCTGGATTGACTCTTTACATCCATATGGGTGGGTTCATTGGTATTGTGATTTTTATAATGGGTTGCGTGGTGACGATGACGAACGACAGATAAAAAGATGGGTTAGAACAGGTGGTCCTAAAAGTAGATTTAGGAGAGCACTAATAAATTTAATAATCAAAAAAAATAGTGTGTATAATGATTTTAGTATAAGTCCAAAAAGGAGACAGACGTTACAACATTGGGGCTATGTATTAACAAAAAAAGATTGTATCTAATGGCAATCTTTCTATACAAACCGATTCCTCCATTACATTAACTATGTCATATTATCGTGTGACATCTTGTTATATTTTTAAAAATTTGATATTTTTTAAAATAATAATAAAATAATAATAAAATGGATAAGGAAAAGGAAAGGGAAAAGAAAGTGCGGAGTAAATCAGATTCACATATACTAGAAACTGGGCATTATTATCAACAAGAGGTATATGGGTATGATACGGTCGATTCAAACACTATATTTAATAGACCAACTATTACAGGCTGTGATGAATATTCACCAGTTAAAAATAATGGCACATGCAGACACTGTTATAAATCATATGACGACCATATTAAAACCCATAATGATAGTAATCAAGCAAAATCTATGGAGATTGTTCGAACTGGTTGGTTTAGTTGGTTATGGAAGTTGTTTTAGGATGCGTTGGTGATTATGATGTCCTATTATCCACAAGACAGTAGGGACTTTTTGCAAAGGATATTTTGCAAGGCAACTTTCTATACAACATAGACTGGCCGATTGCTGATATTATCCCAACATATACTAGAAAAGGTTCAGCTATATTATATTTTTTATGTGGACCAATTTGCTCATTATTTGTGTAGTAAATTCGTCACCAGATAATTGTAGGGATTCACCCATTTGAGAGGTTCTAGATAATTAATGATCATAGGCATCTGGTCCCCTACTCCGCTTCACTCACCCTCCATACACCATGGTAGTATACATTTATTTTATATCTCCTATCACCTGTATTGTCCCATCCCATATCCCCATTCCATATCCCCATTCCATATCCCCATTCCATATCCCCATTCCATATCCCACGTATATTGTCCAAACATATCCCCATTCCATATTTCCCTGTATATTTCCCATTCCATATTTCCCATTCCATATCCCCATAGATACCTACGCTTATAGTCTAATTAGATCTTAAAAAAAATTTGATATGTCCGAAACCCATATATTTATTATATTAATCTTTTACAACTATGTCTAAACAACTTTATCCCATTCTCAAAACCACAATCCAAAAGCATTTTACCCGTGGGAACCGGACTTATTTTGTATTGTTTCATTTTAATGGTTTAGGCGAGGTCGGGGGTGAGAGCGAGGGTGATAGTCCCCAAATTGAGTATGGGGTATGTGTTATGCATCATACCACACAACCCTCGTTGCCCGAAGGATGGGAAATGTTCGAGGGTGCTCTTAAACGTAAATTCTACACCAACGACTCCACCGGTGAAACAACCTGGAAACGACCTATTTCCCATACGGAGTTGGCTATTAAGGGACATTTTGAGACTGCCCAGTCCCGCTACACACACTACCCAGTGAAGTGTCAGTTTACAAAACCAAGTGATAAAAAACCCTGGTTTCCAAAATATCTTACTCGTCAATCATTGACTCATATCACCGACACCAGGGCATTTGAGACTAGATTAATTAATATCTTTTGTAGGAACGGAGCACGAAACCGACCTTTAGGTATCAAATCGTTGCGGCGGGCCGAGTTCCTGGACCAGATCCGTTCTATTGACCGGGAACAAGGACGAGCCCTAAACATTAAACAACGTGCATTTAGTAAATATAACATCAACCATCCAAAACAATATCCTCCTCTTTCCGATAATAGCGAGGAAAACCAGGAAGAAGATGACACTTTTACCCAATCTCCACATCATTCTATGGTATTTCAGGAAAAACACCGCACCGTCCACGTTGTCTACCAGCATTTACCAAATGGTCGGATGAATTATGGGGCTTGCTTCTTCCGCCCTATTACTGAACTGGACATCCAAAACTACTGCTTGGAAGCACACCTAAATACCGCCCACGATCGTATGACACACCATGGGGTAAAAACGACCATTCCATCGAGTATGTGGTATACCACACGATCGACTGAAATTAGTGAACACGATACTCTTGCTTGGAAAACGCTCCGGAAAGCCGTAAGTAAGCACGGTGTTCGAACACGTGGTAAGGGACAGCCCAACTTTATTACCCCGCATTTAATTAACACCGCATATTCAAGCACAACCAAACATCTTAACCGACAAAAGGACATTATATGTAAGGAATTTTCGGATTGGAACGCTACAAAGTTAAGTTGTAAACTCGTTAATTAAAAGCAGAATTGAACAATTGTAAATACATATAAAATGATTATTATTATCCCTTATATCGTGTTGGTTACCCCAGCGTATCATTTACGAAACAACCAAACTATAAAAATTGATGATTTACTGGTTTTAATGATTCCATTAAAATGACGAATCTTAGTTCTAACAAAGTTGATGGTTTATAAATCGGTAAAATTCATCAATTAATTAGAAACATTCCAACACCTATTATAGAGAATATGATGATAATTATGTTTGTCCCCAAGTATTTAATGGGAACTATCTATTTGTGTTTGGAGCAACCCACAAGGAATTTATAAAGCCAGTGATCTAATTTTTTTGTTCCTAACTCCATGTATTGGTGGATTATGGTGTATAAAATTTGATAATATATTTATCTATTTATTATCAACAACATAACTAAATGACTCCATCCAAACTCAAAGCAAAATCCCTGTCCCTATCCCTATCCCTATATTTAGTAACAACAGTATCATATATAATGGCGTTAGAATGTGATTGTGTTGGGAAAAGTATATTAAATGACTATAAATGCGATAGTGGGTTTTTAAGGGTATCAAACACAACAAACTCGGACGAATGTGAGCGGGTAGCCCAAATGATTAATGCCCTACCAGGCGTTTATAACGTGAAATGCATAGCCGACTCAACATTTAATCCCAATTCATTACCTGATAGTGGAATATGGGGGGTCGGACTCCGCTCCCTAAATACCCGAGGTTATCTGCGCAACAATGACTATCTGTTTGTCGATTTGAAACGTCGCGATTCCCCAAAACTTTACTGGGATGTTTTGGATTCGATTGAGTTGGGTTCGATTGGACTGGGTATTGGTAGTCAAATTAAAACAAGGCATCGAGGCGATAGTACGGATAATTATATTTGGGTTGAGCAACATTGTGAAGATTTGGCTGAAGCGATCGGGCAAATCAGTGGAAAAGCATTGCTTTTAAACTCGGGTGAGTTAAAAAGCACTGTCTTGAAACCCAGGTAGGATAATATTATTTTAACAATTGTCGAAATATACAAAACCAATTAGATTATAATTCTATATTTACTAATTTTTTTGTTAGTGGATGTATCATTTGACCACTGCTATTTATAGTATCTCCATCACCAAATCCAGGCTCCGACCCATCACTCATTGGAAACATTAGTAATCCTAATTTCTTTTTTTTTTCTACAACTAACCATGCATCCAAATCCGACCGACTATATCCCCCAGTTCGGTCTAATATAACATCGTTAATATTAAATTTTAAGTGATCTTTATACCAATTAGCGCTATCTCTTTCATCCATTACTCCAGACAATCCAAATGTTTTATCGCCGTGTAGGTGTTCCATATCTATAGGAATGACTGTTGTAATTTCCTTGAATGGTATAAAATCGGTTACCTTATATGCCCGTTTATATATTTTTTTAGAAATATCATTTTTAAAATCATCGTGCATCAATAAATTTGTTAAATAGGACACCTCGTGAACTTTACCTAAATCCGGACCTTTTCCGTGACCCTTACCCTTACTCACTCCACCCATTTTTTTGGAAGAGCCCTTACAATTTGGTTTCCACGGACCACTTCCACATGTTTTATACGTCAAGGTTTTCGTGTTTTGTGTTATGTTTTTCCAACTAGGTGTCCCAGTTTTCCCTATAATTAAGCATCTTAATTCACCATCGTTTCTAATATCACAAATATCCCCTTCTTTACCACCATATCTAATATATTCTCCAGCATTTAGTCGCTGTGTAGTTCCTTTGCTAATTGTGGTGACTTCTCTAAATAATGTTTTTGGCAAACCCTTAGGTTTTGATTGTGGATGGGTTGGGTTAGGGTTAGGGTTAGGGGCCAAATCACGCAGAGAAGCACGTTGTTTTAATGTTTCTAAACGAGTAGAACCACCGGATTGAGCAACTTTTATAAAATTGTTAATAATTTGTTTACCCGTTATAGTATGAACACTCACTTTTCTTTTAGTAATTGGATTAAGAATATATTGATAACTAAACATCTATATATATAATATAGATTTTAATTCTAATTTGTAAATAATTATTTAATTTTAATTCTAATTTGTAAATAATTTAAATCTATATATATTGTATAGATGTATAGTAGAATTAAAAATCCACAAACGAATCGTTTTGTTAATATTAATAGTACTTTAGGTAAAAGAATCATAAATAACTATTTAAATCAATTAGGGGGCACTATGGAGAATCTTAATGATAACAATGTTATATCAGCACAAGGCGGAAGATCAACACAAGGTGGTAGATCAGCACAAGGCGGAAGATCAGCAAGTCGAAAAGCGGGTATTGCTGATGCATATGCGGGATCGGGTGGGTGGTTGGGTCAATTGTTTGGTCCATCGCAAGCGGTAGAGGTTCCTAATGGTTTTGCCTGGTCATCGCTAGTGGAGGTTCCTCAAGGTTTTAGATTAGAGGAACATCCGGGCGTGGTACACATTATTAAAAATGGTACAGATAAAATCATTTTTAAATTAGAGGAAAAATATGGGGATGTATACCTCCGAAAAAATGATACTAATGATATCATTACACAGGTTATTATAGGTGGCGACAATCCAAGTTACGACGCGGACATAATACAAGATATAATCAAAGAATATTTAATTAAATTTAAATAAAGTTTTATTCTAGAGTAAACACTGGATTGCTGATATGTTGGTGAACAATCTGGTAATTCTTTTCCAAGTGTATACGATACCTACACAAAATATCTTATTATTATTATTAGATTTTAATTAAATTATTATTATTATTATTAGATTTTAATATGTTGTATATATATATAGATGTATAGTAGAATTAAAAATCCACAAACGAATCGTTTTGTTAATACTAATAGTACTTTAGGTAAAAGAATAATAAATAACTATTTAAATCAAGTGGGAAAGTCATCACAATCGGGTGGAAACCATCTAGGTGGTATGTTTAATCAATCTACTAAGGTAACGAATAGACGAAATAAAAAGAATGCGGTCACAAAAAAATTTAACCAGGGGGGGGGGGCGAATTGTTCCAGTTGCAATGAGCGTAAATGCTCACAGTTCGACCGCGACGGTTGTGAAGTTGGATGTGAAAAGGGTGATCAAGATGATGATTTTTGTTACATTGACGACAACTGGTGTAATAAAAATTGCCCAGGGTGGACACTATAAATGTTTATTGTATTAGTGGTTCTTTTATCAGTGTATTAAATTAATATAAACATAAATATTTATATTAAACTAAATGACCAGTTGTATTGATTGTAATATAGACTATACTAATGAAAAAAAACTATAATTAATAGTTTTTCTCATTTGCTGCCATTAGAGATATGCGAAAAAATAATGACCTATTACAAACCATCCACTAAATGTTCTAGATGTAATACTATATTATGTTATAATCATGGAATATTGGAGCACCAAAATTATGATTTTAGAACGCTATTTTATTATGGGAATTATAAATATCTATGTAAAGATTGCTCCTATAAGTTGTGGGATAATTATAATCTATATTTCACGAATTTATTTCTAAAATAGTATTATGCTTACGCAATGAATGTTTATATATTTTATAGACGTGGTTCGCATTTATTTCTGGATTTAACGTGCATTTGCCCTCCCAAATCGTATCTTTCGCAAATTTTTTCCATATGAAATCGGGGTGTTTTTTACTAATCCAACCTTCCTTAACATATTCTATATTAGATTCAATTGTAGGAGTGTATATATATCCCCATAAACATTGCTTTTGTCCAGGATATCCAGAACTATCAATTATAAAGTTTAAATATATAGTTTTACCATTCTTTAGAGGTGTATATGGTAAGGGACAATCGTTGTGCATCGTTATTTGAACTTTATCATACGCATAATTCCAAACGGACGTCCCATTATCTATATCCATCGCAAAAGGTTCATCCATATAACACATCATTTTTAAAATATGGAGTAAATCACTTGGATATGGCTCTTCTATACTATTTGAATTATTACGTTCTCCTAAAAATATAGACATATTTTTTTTAACCGTATCATCACACGCTACAATCATTAACATTTCGATATCACGTGGGTTAAATTGAATAATATGTCGATTATAGTTTACCCTTACACTATGTAGGGGATATTCATATAAACACGATAGAATTGTTGCTTTATCACAAAATCCCGCCCATTCGGCATCCGATTCATTCGAATCACTCTTTCTAAAATAATTCTGTTTTTGGAATTGTTTGGATGCTGTTCCAAATAAACGATCATATTTATCTAATCCCCCATTATCACAATATAAATTATTATAATAGGGATTTATAGATTCTCTCATTGGCCACCAATGATATTTAGATAACTGTAAATTAGATGCCGTCCAATTTAATAGTTTTATACCAATAAAACTATTTCCAATTTCATTATTTTTAAAGTTAGAACAAGATGAACCCATTTTTTATAATCATTATTAAATAATTATTATATAAATCAATTTTTATATAATAACCATAATAATTGTTTTTGTTTCTAATAGATATAAACAAAAACTACAGTATCAATAACTTAATATAAAGATAATTTATACTTATAAATTATGTCTTTATTATTTATTTTTTTATTAAGTATTTTTGGAAAAGTCTTTAGCAATGATATTGTATTTTTAATTGATTCATCCCCATCCGTAATTAATAATAATTGCAACTATTCTAATTTAATACGAACGTATACTAGTAACTTAGTGAATGAATTGACCGAGTGTGATATAAACTATGCTTCCGCGCAATATAATATAAATGGATATTTGGATTACGGATTTACAAACAATAACAGTTATGTTTATAATCGAATGTTAAACTATGAATTTAAACACGGAACACCTACACTAATACATACTGGATTACAACAAATAATAAATTTATATGAACAAGACCGTTCCAATGAAACTATATTTTTAATATTAATAACAGATGGTGAAACATTAAATAGAGAAGATTTTAAATCTAAATTAAAGAAGTATCCATTTAATTCAACTAAACTAAATTATATATTATTAAAAATACCTTCTAATATCGATAACCAATATGTTTTTGATGAATTAAATACCTCATACAAACGATTAAATTGTCATAATAATTCATTGGAATATATTTTAAATTCATATAGTTTATGTTCTACTTCTACATCTAAAACAACTTCTACTTATACTTCTCTTACCTCTACATCTAGAACATCTGCTACTACTTCTACATCTACTTCTACTTATACTTCTACATCTAGAACATCTGCTACTACTTCTACATCTAGAACAACTACTTATACCTCTACATCTAGAACACCTGATTATACTTCTAGTTCTACTTCTAGTTCTGCTTCCACTTATACTTCTAAAACAACTAGTTCCACTTCTACAACAACTACTACTTCATTACTAATAAATAAGTCTTTACATAATAAAAAGTCAAATAAATATTTTATTTTAATAATATTACCAATAATTATAATAGCAATACTTTTTTATTTTAGACAAAAATCTAAATCTAAATCTAAATCTAAAATAGAAAAAATTAGATATAATCCTTTGTATAATAACAACCCTATATATAATAGAACCATTGAAAACGCTGTTTATGAAACTATAGACACCACGCCTTATTATTAAACAATTGTCCTTGTTTCTATTGTATTTTTTATTAACTTATAATGCACTGTCAACTTTTTCGCCGGTGATTTCCGGTGCTGTACCATTAGAAGCTCTGTAATTCTGGATCATTTTAGTAGCAGCTATGCCCCCTACCACTCCCAACCCCGTAGTAGCACCAATAGATTTCCAGTCTCTTTTTGTAATAATACTAAAAGATTCTGTTTTAGCAGTATCTATTTTTATTATTTTGGTATTGTCACTGTAAATTCCGAGTTCGAGGAATTTGCCGAACGGCAATCCATAAATATATTGCCCAACAACGTGTGATGTTATAAATCTAAATGCATCTGGTTCATACCCATTAACAGTCGTATCTATATAACTGACATCATTGCTGGCTGTATCTATTCTTATTATTTGGGTCCCTGCAGAAACCACACTCGCGCCAAGATCCATTGTCGTGTCGTACGGCAATCCATAAATATATTGCCCAACAACGTGTGATGTCCTAAATCTCTCTGAACCTGGTTCATACCTATTAACATTCGTATCTATATAACTGACAGCATCATTGCTGGCTGTATCTATTTTTATTATTTTGGTATTTTTACCAGTAGTTCCGTACGGCAATCCAT